>Ga0207674_10002230_pt1 | contig 24529 bp, 23 predicted proteins | sample KBSCornC72_FD_184303 | JGI IMG/M metagenome (GOLD analysis project Ga0207674, IMG submission 184303) | Corn rhizosphere microbial communities from Kellogg Biological Station, Michigan, USA - KBS Corn C7-2 (SPAdes) (version 2) | ecosystem: Host-associated > Plants > Roots > Rhizosphere > Soil ...
CAGGATGTTGGTCGTGTCGACCTGGAGGAATTCCTGCTGCGGATGCTTGCGGCCACCCTGCGGCGGGACGGAAGCGGTCGTTCCTTCCATCAGCTTCAGCAACGCCTGCTGTACTCCCTCGCCCGACACGTCGCGGGTGATGGAAGGGTTGTCCGACTTGCGGCTGATTTTGTCGATTTCGTCAATGTAGACGATCCCGCGCTGCGCCTTCTCGACATTGTAGTCCGATGCCTGGAGCAGCTTGAGGATGATGTTCTCGACATCCTCACCGACATAGCCCGCTTCGGTCAGCGTCGTGGCGTCGGCCATGGTGAACGGCACGTCGAGGATTCGCGCAAGCGTCTGGGCCAGCAACGTCTTCCCGCAGCCGGTCGGACCGATCAGCAGGATGTTCGACTTGGCGAGCTCGACCTCGTTTCCAGTCTTGGCTCCGTGCGACAAGCGCTTGTAATGATTGTGGACCGCGACAGAGAGCACGCGCTTGGCGCGGTCCTGGCCGATCACGTAATCATCGAGGACCTTGCATATCTCGGACGGAGTCGGAACACCGTCGCGGGTCTTGACCAGAGCCGATTTCGATTCCTCGCGGATGATGTCGTTGCACAGCTCGACGCATTCATCGCAGATGAACACGGTCGGCCCGGCGATCAGCTTCCTGACCTCGTGCTGCGACTTGCCGCAGAATGAGCAGTAGAGGGTGCTCTTGCTGTCGCCGCCTGAAAGCTTGGTCATTCCCGTCCTTGCATCTCGGCCGCTGGGCGGCCGTCCTCTGATGGGCATGCTAGCCCGCTTTATGACACAATCAACTCTGAGGGTCGGTTAACGCATCCCTCCCCGCGATTGGTCCTTTGAATTCAAGAATATGGATTGCGGCCGGTCCACTAGCAAGAGGCCGCATGTCACGCTTTGAGACGTTTCAGCGCCTCGTGCATCGCCTCGTGGAATTCGGATCGGGCATAAATGTCATTGTGACCGGCGCCGCCGATGGTGCGGTCGTAAACGAGATTCGGGACTATGGCGCGCAGGGCTTCGGTCCGCTGAACGGGCACGATCGAATCGTGCTCGGCGGCAATGATCGCGACAGGCAGCTTGGAATCCCGAAGTGCTCCAGCGGCATCGATCTCGTGCTCGAAGAACGGGCCGATCGGCAGCCACGGGTACATCGCCTCGGCCACGGCTTTGAGCGAGTCGAATGGCGTGACGAGGATCAGCCCGCTGAGCTTTCGCTGGCTCGACAGTTGCGCGGCAACGCCGGTGCCGATGCTTAAGCCGACCGCAATCACACGTTTCGGGCGGACTAAAGCGACGGCCGCGTCATAAACCAGCGGAGCGTCGGCGATCAGCGTTTCACCGGACGGTGACCCGGTCGAGGGCGGATAACCACGGTAGTGGAATGCGACGACGTCCACATCCGGATAGAGTTCATGGAGATATTCGGCGACGTCCTGGCCGTTCCAGGCGTTGCCACCAAAGCCGAGGATCAGCGCGCCGTCGCGATTCGCCCCGTCAGGCGGAATGTGCACGCCGTGGAGTGTCTGGCCATCCGGCGTGCGCACCGACATGCGCTCCGCTCCGGACAGCAATGGTCCCGCCGGAGGAACGGCGTGAACCGGGAAAATCAGGTGGCTCTGGAACTGGAACATGGTTTTGGCGGCAGCCTTTCGGCCGAGGAATCAGACCGCGAACGCCGCTTCAATCGCGGGGGTCACCCGGTCGACCGTATAAGGCTTCTCGATCACGGGCGCATCGTTGAACTCGGGCGGGGGTGGATCGACGTGACCGCCCGTCGCGATCACGAACGGGACTTTCTGCTCGCGCAGCCGACTGGCGACCGGCCAGACATTCTCGCCCTTGAGGTTCACGTCGAGGATCGCGAGGTCGAAGCCGCCCTTCTCCACCTCATCCAGCGCGCACTGGACGGTGTCGCAGGTGCAGCTGACCTTGTGACCCAGGGAATCCAAGAAGTCCTCGAGCATCATCGCAATGAGCGGCTCGTCTTCAACGATCAGGATGGAACGCGACCCCGGCATGTACGATGCTGGCATAAAGCCGCCGGCCGAAAGCGCAAACAGCTTATTTGGCCATCACCGTCCGGCGAGCCGCTTCGGCAAGGTCGGTTACCGAAAACGGCTTGGGCAGGAAATTGACGTTCTCGATGTCGATCGATTTCCTCAGCTGCTCTTCGGCGTAGCCGGACATGAACAGGATCTTGAGATCGGGACGGCTTTGCCGGGCTTCGCGGACCATCGTCGGCCCGTCCATTCCGGGCATGACGACGTCGCTGATCAGCAGGTCGATCGGCTCATTCCTGGCGATGATCTCGAGGGCGTCCTCACCATTGTCGGCAGTGATTACCGTATAGCCATGCCGGGTAAGCGCACGTTCGGCGACGCTGCGCACCATCGGCTCGTCCTCCACCAGCAGCACCGTGCCGCTACCCCAGAGTTCATCCTTCTTTGTCTTTTCTGCCGTTCGTGCGCGGCGAGTGCCGGCCTCTTCGCGGTGAACGGGCAGGTAAATGACGAAGCGCGTCCCTTCGCTGACCTTCGAATCGGCGAAAATGAAGCCGCCGGACTGCTTGACGATGCCATAGACCGTCGAAAGGCCGAGCCCGGTGCCCTTCCCCACTTCCTTGGTCGTAAAGAATGGCTCGAAAATCTTGCCCAGAACGCTCGGTGGAATTCCCGTCCCGGTGTCCGCCACCGACAACGCACTATAGTCGGCGATCGGCAAGATGTCGGAGCCGAGCTCTGCGACCTGCTCGGATTTCACGGCGTAGGTCTGGATGGTGAGCACGCCGCCGCCCTTTGCCGCCATGGCGTCACGCGCATTGACGGCGAGGTTGACGATGACTTGCTCGAGTTGGCCGGGATCGGCGCGGATCGGACCGAGGCTACGGCCATGCTTGACCACGAGTTCGACGGTTTCCCCGAGCAGCCTCTTCAGCAAATGGGACACCTCCGACACCACGTCGGGAAGCTGGAGCACCTGCGGCCGCAGGGTTTGTTGGCGCGAGAATGCAAGCAGCTGTCGAGTAAGGCCCGCAGCGCGGTTCGAATTCGACTTGATCTGCTGGATGTCGTCATAATCGCTGTCGCCCGGCGTGTGCCGCATCAGCATCAAGTCAGAGTGACCGATGATCGCGGTCAGGATGTTGTTGAAGTCGTGGGCGACGCCGCCGGCGAGCTGGCCGACGACTTGCATCTTGGTTGCCTGAGCCACCTGCCGCTTGAGCTTTGCTTCCTCGCTATTGTCCTTCAGCAGCAGCAAGACCGCGGCATCGCCGAGGCCGCGCAACCCGGCGATGGTGAGGGCGACAGGCTCCGACGGCTGGTTCGCAAGCCGCACGGCGAGATCGCCCGACATCGCGGGGCCTCGCGCATTGCGACGGACGGCGTCGGCGACCGGGGCCTTGTCTTCCTTGACCACCAGGTCACCTGGATAGACCGGCATCGATGAGCCTTTGAGCCCAGCTGCATGGCGGAACGCGCCGTTCATGGTCAGGAAGCGGCCATCGCGGTCGACCAGCGCGAGGCCAACCGGCAGCACGTCGAGCAGCGCCTGAAGGTTTGACGAGTGCGCGACCGAGGCGCCGCCGCCGGTGTCGAACAGCAGGAAGGTGCCGGCGCCTCCTTCGCCGCTTGAATCGGCAGGCACGTGGACGGCGTGGACGGGCTGCGCGGAATCGCCCTCCGCAATCAACCTCATCTGATCGTCCTCGCCCATCTCGACCAGCTCGGAAAAGCGCTGACCATGGGACGGCCGATCATTCCCGAAAGCCCTCTCGGCAAAAAGGCTGTTCGCGGCGACGATGCCGCCTTTGGCATCGACCACAGCCGCCAGCACTCCGGCAGAAGCGAGCCGCTCGCCGGTAACGCCTTCGAGCCGGCGCATGGCAACGGCCAGGGAATCCAGCGCCGGTGGTTCAGGGAATCGCCACAGCAGCAGGTCGCCGAGAGCGCCCGCACGATCCACCTCGACCGGCGAGACGCCGGCGATGGTCTCGACACCGGCAACACAGCCGCCACCATCGCGCCAAGCCATCGACTGGGCGAGCTTCAATCCTTGCAAAGCCTCGTCGCCGGCGGCGACCTTCAGCGGCGGCGCACTTCCAAACCGCTCACGATAGGCGCTGTTGACGACGAGCAGCGAGCCCTCGCCATCGGTCAACGCCACTGGATCGCGGCTGAGGCCAAGCGCCGATCCGACGAGCGAATAGTCGGTCCCGACTTCGAGCGGATCCGCATGCGATTGCCGTCCTCCCGATTTCCGCAGCACGGCCGCAATGCCGCCGATTCCTGCAAGGATCGCGGCGCCTCCCACGAGCGGCAGACCGGCAAGGATGAGAAACAGCGCTGCCGTCACTGCGGCAGCGCCGACCAGCGCCGGCACAAGCCAGCGGCCCCACCCGTCGAGCGGAGTAGAATCGATGCGGGGCAGCTCCTGGTACAGCATGGCGCTGCACCGCATCCTATCAGTTGTTCAGCGCGCTACCAGATGCGGACGCGATCCGCGGGCGCGAGGTAGAGTTTCTGCCCCGGCTTCACGTCGAACGCCGAATACCACGGGTCCATGTTGCGGACTACGTCGCTACGCACCGGACAGGGCGAATGCGGGTCCGTGAGCAATCGCTGGCGGAGGTTGGGCTCGCGATATTTGCAGCGCCAGACTTGTGCCCAGCCGAGGTAAAAGCGCTGGTCGGCGCTCATTCCCTCGATCACCGGGGGCGCCTTGCCTCCGAGCGATGCGAGATAGGCATCATGGGCCACCGTGAGTCCGGCGAGGTCGGCGACATTCTCGCCCATCGTCAGCTTGCCGTTGACGTGCATGCCCGGCAGCGGCTCGTAGGAATTGATCTGCTGCTCATATTTGTCGAGCCGGCTCTGGAAATTCTTGGCGTCAGCCGGCGTCCACCAGTCGATCAGATTGCCGTGGAGGTCGAACTTCGCGCCCTGGTCGTCGAACTGATGGCTCATCTCGTGGCCGATGACGGCACCAATCCCACCGTAGTTGACGGCATTGTCGGCGTTCGGATCGAAGAACGGCGGCTGCAGGATCGCGGCCGGAAAGACGATCTCAACCATCGTCGCGTTGGAATAAGCGTTGATGGTCATGGGCGTCATGCCCCACTCCCAACGGCGGATCGGGCCACCGAGCTTGCCGACCTGGTAGGCGTGCTCGAACCGCGCCGAGCGCATTGCGTTGCCGATGAGGTCGTCGCGCTTGATCACAAGCCCGCTCATGTTGCGCCACTGCGACGGGTAGCCAATCTTCGGCGTGAAGGCCGCGAGCTTGGCGTGCGCCTTGGCCTTGGTTTCGGCGCTCATCCAGTCGAGCTGGTCGATCCGTCGGTCCATGGCGGAAATCAAATTATGAACCAGCTGATCGGCGGCCGCCTTGGTTTCGGGCGGGAAGAAGCGCGCGACATAGAGCTTGCTGACGTCGTCGCCGAGGGTCCTCACCGTGAAATTCACGCCGCGCTTCCAGCGCTCTTCCTGCTGCGGCGTCCCGTTGAGCACCGTGCCTTCGAACGCGAAATTCTCCTGATCGAACTTCTTTGGGAGGTACGGCGCGTAAGCATCCAGCGAGCGGACCAGGAGCTGATCCTTCAGCACCGGCAGCGGAGTCGCCGCGATCGCTTTCGAAATGCCCTCGAAGGCGGTTGGTTGAGCTACGATCACGTAGTTGACGTTGGCCCCAATGTCCTTGGCAAGGCTTGCGAAATCGAAGCCCGGAGCGAGCTTGCGAAGCTCCGCCAGCGACAATTTGTTGTAGGTCTTCAGCGCGTCGCGGCTCTGCGCACGGGTCCAGTGCGCTTGCGCGATCTTGGTCTCGAGATCGAGGATCGCCTGCGCGCGCGCCGGCGCATTCGTTTCGCCTGCAAGGGTCAGCACGTTGGTCAGGTGCTGAAGATATTTGTTCCGGGTTTCGACCTGCTTGGGATCGCTGGAGAGATAATAATCGCGGTCGGGCATTCCGAGCCCGCCCTGCGAAACGTTCAAAGCATAGCGGTCCGAAGCTTTACGGTCCTGGCCTACGAACATCCGGAATGGAATCCCGATGCCGAGCCGACTCGCGTCCGCATAAAGCTTCGGCAGGGTTGCTTTGGACCGCGTGCCGCGGATCTCGTTCAACCACGGATTGAACGGCGTCAGTCCCTTGGTTTCAATTGCCGCAGTATCCATGAAGCTCGCGTAGGCGGCACCGATCTTGCTCGCGGGGTCCTTGGCCTGTTCATCGATGATCTGCCGGGTTCGCTCGCGCGACAGATCGTCGAGCACGTTGAACATGCCATAGCTCGCCTTATCGGCAGGGATCTGCGTGTTCCTTGCCCACGTACCGTTGGCATAATTGAAGAAGTCGTCTCCCGGCGCGACGCTCCGGTCCATGCCGGCGGTATCGAACCCGAAACTGCCATATTGCGGCTTGGCGGCGGCAGCGGCCTGCGCGCTCGCAAGGATCGCGGGCGCGCTCGGCAGCGCCAGGGTTGCGGTGCCGATGAGTGCCGTCGAACCGAGCGCAATTGAAACAAGCCGTAGCATTGTGAGGTCCTCTCCGTGCCGAATCCCTAACTTTGGTAAGCTAACCAAAAGCGCGGCTGCGGCAAGGCGGACCAGATGGAACCTCGCCTAAGGCAAGTCTTTCGAACGACGCCGCTGGCGCCAGCGGCTGCCGCACCAGATACGCCAAACCAGGGAAGCGGCGAGATAGCCGATCACTGCTGCGATCGCGGCGATCGTCAATACGCCGACCGCAATCGGCCCCGACGCCTGGTGGATCCAGAACAGCAGGCGGCTGAGCTCGCTCGAGAAGCGCTCGGCATCGGCCGGGTTCACCAGACCGGAGTCATGGTGCAATTCCCACGAACCGATCCGATAGGCCGCATAATATAGTGGCGGGATGGTCAGCGGATTGACCAGCAGCGTGAACAGCGCGGCGACCGCGACGTTCGCGCGGGTCGGGATCGCGAGCATGGCAGCGATCACCGTGTGCATGAAAGGGATGATCACGGCGACGAACAGCCCGACCGCCACTCCACGCGGCACGGAGCGGCGGGTCATTCGCCACAATGAACTGTGGGTGAGGTGCGGCGCGAACGGCCGCAGCACGCGATAACTGTGGACTGTCTCGCGCGTCGGAACATGACGCGTCAGCCAATGGAAGCGGCCCGCCGGAGGAATCGCCTCACCCATTGGATCTCAGCAGCCTTTGCTGCTCCCGTTTCCAGTCCCGCTCCTTCACCGTTTCCCGCTTGTCGTGCACCTTCTTGCCGCGCGCGAGCGCCAGTTCGACCTTCGCCCGGCCGCTGCCGTTGAAATAAACCGACAGCGGGACGAGCGTCAGGCCCTGGCGCGTCACGGCACCCTGCAGTCTGGCTATCTCACGGTTCTTGAGCAATAATTTACGCGCCCGCCGCGGCTCGTGGTTTTGGCGGTTGCCGTGGCTGTATTCCGGCACATGGCTGTTGATCAGCCAAACTTCGTCGCCGTCCACGGTCGCATAGCTCTCCGCGATCGAGCCTTCGCCATGACGAAGCGATTTCACTTCGGTGCCGGTGAGCTGGATTCCAGCCTCGAACCGGTCCTCGACGAAATAGTCGAACCGCGCGCGGCGGTTCTCGGCGACCACTTTTTGCTTGTCGAACGGTTGCGGGAGCGGTTTGGCCATAAGGCCGAGTTAGTCAGCACGAGCCCAACTTGCCAGCGCGGATGCGGAGTGGCGCCAAATGGGATATTAACCCAGGCGCACAATCAGGGCGGTTCGGCTCGGGGGTTCGTGGATGAGCGACGTCTTCGTCTCCTACAAGGCTGAGGATCGGCCGAGGGTCGCGCCTTTGGTGCAGGCGCTCGAAGCGAACGGCCTCAGCGTGTGGTGGGACACGCAGATTGCCGCGGGTTCGGAGTGGCGCAGCGACATCCAGAACCAGCTCGATGCCGCCCGCTGCGTGATCGTGGTCTGGAGCAAGCAATCCGTCGGGCATGAAGGGCGCTTCGTGCGGGACGAGGCCAGCCGGGCACAGCGTCGCGGAACCTATCTTCCAATACTCATCGACGATGTCGAACCGCCGCTCGGCTTTGGCGAGTTGCATGCCATCTCGCTCGCCGGCTGGAGGGGTAAGCGCAGGGATGGGCGATTCCGCACGCTCTTGAACGCGGTCAGGGCGGTGATGTCCGGCGAAACCCCGCGCACGGCGGTGCCCGAGGAGCCGACGCCCGTGTCGCGGCGGAACGTCATGGTTGGCGGAGGTGCAGCGATCGCGCTTGCCGCCGGCGTCGGCGCCTGGGAAGTCCTGAAGCCCGGCAAAGCCAAGGCGGCAAACAGCGTCGCGGTCCTGCCCTTCGCCAATCTCAGCGGCGATCCGCACCAGGACTATTTCTCGGACGGGATTGCCGAAGAGCTGCGGAGCGCCCTGTCGCGCCTGCCCGGGCTGCAGGTTGCAGGGCGAATTTCGTCCGAGGCCGTGCGCAACCAGGACGCGACGAGTGCGGCTCGGCGGCTGCACGTCGGCCATATCCTCACCGGCAGCGTCCGCCGCGGACCGGGCGTGGTCCGCATTTCTTCGCAGCTGATCGACGGGCATAATGGACTCGAGCAATGGTCGGCGAGCTACGATCGCCCCGAGGGCAATGTGCTCGCGATCCAGACCGACATCGCCGAAAATGTCGTCTCGGCCCTCAGCGTGGAGCTTGGCCGGGCTGACGTCCAGGCGCTCACCACCGGTGGGACAAGCGATCCTGAAGCCCTCGATTTGTATCTTCGCGCGGTGACGCAGGCCCAGGGTGACGATAGTGAAAGCAGCCTCAGGCAGGCCAATGCCTTGCTTGACGCAGCCATTGCCCAGGACGGCCGCTTCGCCAAGGCTTTCGCGGCCAGATCCCGCAATCTCTCCTATCTCGCCGATGTCGGACGCTCGCCCGAGGAGACAAAGCGCGGATATGCCGCGGCGGTGGCATCAGCGCAGCGCGCAGTGGCGTTCGCACCCCGCCTGCCGGAAGGATATGCGGCGCTTGCCGACGCGCTCTACGGCCAACGCAAAATCTCCGCGGCAATGCACGCCATCCAGTCGGGCGCCAACCTCGGCCCCAATGATCTGCAATTGCTTCAGGCTGCGGTGACTGCCTTCGTGGCCGGCGGACAGACGCGCCGGGCCATCGGCTATGCCGAACGCATGGTCCAGATCGACCCGCTCAATCCCCTCTCCCACCGGCGGCTTTATTACGCTCTCTTTTACGACCGCCAGTATGATCGCGCGACGAACGAGGCGCAGCAGACCCTGAAGCTCGCACCGGCGCTGTGGGTCCCGCAATATTTCATCGCATTATGTCTCATCATGAAGAATGATCCGCACGAGGCGCAACGCTATCTCGACGTGCTGCCGCCGGACCTGACCGTCCGGCTCGCGGGTGAGGCGATCGTCGCCGGGCGCCTCGGCGACCGCCGGCGTTCCGACCAGAAGCTCGAACAGCTCCGGAGCGTTTACGGGGACGCGGCGAGCTATCAGTTCGCGCAGGCCTATGCGCAGCGCGGCGAAACGGACAAAGCGTTCCGAGCGCTTCAGCGGGGCGTGGAAGTCAACGACCCGGGTTTGAACACATTGCGCGTGGACCCGTTGTTCGACCCGATCCGCAATGATCCAAGGTTCAATGCCTTGCTGAAGCGCCTCGACGCAGGCGCCTAGCTAAATTAGCCCGGCATGCGCGAGCGCGGCGTCGACGGCGCGCCTCGACGCTTCGGATGCTTCAACCAGCGGCAGGCGAAGGTCGGTCGGGAAGCCGCTCTTGACCCGAGACAGCGCGTATTTGGTGGGAGCGGGCGAAGCATCGCTGAACAGCGCCGCGTGGAGCGGGTACAAGCGGTCCTGAAGCCTCACCGCATCGTCCCAGCGTCCTTCGCGCATCGCTTTCTGGAACTCGGAGCAGAGCCTGGGCGCGACATTGGCGGTGACCGAGATACAGCCGACCCCGCCCATCGCGTTGAACCCGAGCGCCATGTCGTCATTGCCGGACAGCTGGACGAATTCCTCCCCACAGGCGAGCCGCTGTGCGGACACGCGTGCGAGATTTCCGGTCGCGTCCTTGATCGCAACGATCCGCGGGTGCTTTGCCACCTGCGCGAGTGTCTCCACCGAAATGTCCGCGACCGTCCGTGACGGCACGTTGTAGACGATGATCGGCAGCGGCGAGGCCTCGGCAATTGCAGCGAAATGCGCCGCCAGGCCTGCCTGGCTCGGCTTGTTGTAGTAGGGGACGACGACCAGAACGGCGTCGGCGCCGACATCGGCCGACGCGCGGACCATCTCGATCGCGACTTCGGTCGAATAGCTGCCGCAGCCGGCAATCACGGGTACCCTGCCCTTCGCCACCGCCACCGCGTGGGCGATGACTTCGCGATGCTCGTCACGGTTGAGGGTCGCGCATTCGCCCGTCGTGCCGCAGGGAACCAGCGCGTTCGAGCCCTCCGTGATTTGCCATTCGATGAAGTCGGCGAATGTGTCCTCAGCGACACGCCCGCCCGAAAATGGCGTCACGAGCGCGGGAATGGAGCCGAAAAACATGAACTTACCTCTCGAATGCCGAGTTTTCTGTGGACGGATTGGCTGCGTTCACTGGCTGATAAGGAGGGGGACTGCAAAATGTCCAGCATGTGGCGTGTCGCTGTGATCATCCCAGTGCTGCTGGCCACCGCGCCTTCGAGCTCGGCTCAATATGCGGCGCCTGCCGCACCCGTGGTGGCGCCCGCCTATGCCGCGCAGAGCATCGCCACGGCGCTCCAGACCTGGTGGACGCTCCGGCAGAGCAGCGATTATCGGTTCTCCGATTACGCAGCTTTCCTGATCGCCAATCCCGATTGGCCGGACGAAACGCGGATGCGCAGCTGGGCCGAGAAGGCGGCGCAGCCAGGCGAGAATGCCGCCACCGTTCTTGCCTTTTTCGCTGCCGGCAAGCCGAGGACCGGCAACGGCTGGGCCCGCCTCGCCGATGCTTACGCGTCAAGCGGTCAAATGGCTCAGGCGCTCGACGCCGCGCGGCAGGCATGGCGATCTCCAGACCTCAGCGCCGCAGATGAGCAGGCGATCTGGGCCCGTTACGGCGGCAGCTTCACCCGCGGCGACAATGACGACCGCGTCGATGCCTTGCTGTTCGACAAGAAAGCCGACGACGCGGCGCGGTTTCTCACTGCCACCAGCCCCGATCGTCAGGCGGCCTTCGCGGCCCGCATTGCCATGCAGCAGAACGCGTCGGACGCCGAGAGCCGTTACGGAGCGGTCATTTCAACGGTCACCCGCGACGCCGGCTTGATGATGGACCGCGCGCGCTGGCTGCGCGCGAACAATTTCGATTCCGCGGCCGAGCAACTGGCGGCCCGCGAGCACCAGTTCGTCTACAAGCCCGCCGATCCCGAGCGCTTCTACGACATGCAAATCCTGCTCGCCGGCGACGCAGCGCAGGACCGCAATTGGCAGCTCGCCTATAATATCGCGAGCCAGATCGACGACGTGCTTCCTGCCGGGGCCGCTGTCGCCGACCAGCCGATCGGCATTCGCGACAATTACACCACGCTTGCCTGGCTCGCCGGAAGTGTTGCGCTCGACCGCATGAACCGTCCGGCGAGTGCGATCGCGATGTTCGACCGCTATGGGCGTGCAGGCCGCTCGCTCCAGGTTCAGACCAAGGGCAATTATTGGGCCGGGCGCGCAGCTCTCGCCGCCGCCCGTCTGCAGGATGCGAACGGCTATTTCCAGCGCGCCGCCGCTTACCCCGATTTATTCTACGGGCAGCTCGCGCTCGAGCGGCTCGGCCGCTCGGTGACGCCGCCACCCCAGGCACTGCCGCAATATGTGACCACCCAATTGCAGCGGACCGCGTTCAACAGCCGCCGCGTCGTTCAGGCGATCCGCCTTCTCGGGCAGCAGGGCCGCTCGACCGAGCAGGCATTGTTCGTCAGGGCGCTTGCCGAATCGCTCGACAATGACAGCGACCGCAACCTCGCGGTCCAACTCGGCGAGCAGATCGGCCGCCAGGATCTCGCCGTCTGGACCGCGCGCATGGCCCGGGTGAAGGGTTCGACGTTCTACGTGCGCCAGGCCTATCCGACGCTGAACACGCAGGTCTCCGGCGAGCTTTGGTCGCTCGCCCACGGCATCAGCCGCCAGGAAAGCTCGTTCGACCCTTATGCGGTCAGTCATGCCGGCGCTCGCGGCATGATGCAGCTGATGACAGGCACCGCGCGCGAGCAGGCGGGGAAGATCGGCGTCGGTTTCGACAGCTACAAGCTGATCAGCGACCCTGCCTACAACGTGATGATCGGCTCGTCCTACTTCCAGCGCATGCTCAATATCTGGGGCGGCAACGTGCCGCTCGCGGTTGCGAGCTACAATGCCGGCTCGGGCAACGTCGGCAAATGGGTCCGCCAATATGGCGACCCCCGCGGCCAGGTCGACGTGCTGAAGTGGATCGAGGCGATCCCCTATGTCGAGACGCGCGCCTATGTGCAGCGGGTCATCGAGAACAGCGTGGTTTACGATTCGATGCGCGGACAGCAGCCGCAGCAATCGGCGTTCCATGTTTCCCGCTACCTTGGGAAGGACCGCCCGGGCTGATAGCAGGCGCAATGACCGGCGCTCCGCCCCGCTTCATTACCCCCGACGGCTTCGCCCGCATCCGCGCCGAATATGAGGAGCTGTTCGGGATAGAGCGGCCGAAGATCGTGGAACTGGTCTCCTGGGCCGCTTCCCTCGGCGACCGGTCCGAAAACGCCGACTACCTTTACGGCAAGAAGCGCCTGCGCGAGATTGACCGGCGGCTGTCGCATCTCTCGAGGATCATGAAGGCCGCCAAGGTCGTCGACCCGGCAAGCCAGACTGCGCGTGACCAGGTCAGGTTCGGCGCCACTGTCGAGCTTGCCGACGACGACGACAACCGGCGCACGCTGACAATCGTCGGCGACGACGAGGCGGATGCTTCGGCAGGCCGGATCGGCTGGAGCGCCCCGATTGCCCGGGCGCTGGTCGGCGCGAGGGTCGGCGACGAACGGACTGTACGGCTGCCCGCCGGCGAGAAAAGCTACGAAGTGATGACGATCCGTTACCCGGACTAGGCGACGCGCGGGCTCACGAGTTGCGGCGGTTCGGCGGGCATCGCCTTGGACCAGGCCTCGGCAATCGCCTCCAGCGCAGTCAGCGCCGCCTGTTGCTCGTCGTCGCCGTCAATGGTCCGCCACGGCGACCAGCGCGTGTCGGTATTGGCTCGAAGCTCGTCGAGCGCCCGCTGGTAGAAAGGGTCGTCGGCGCGGATCAGGTCATCCTGCGCGGTCCTGCCCCGCCACGGGTTCGACAAGCGGCGGGCGAGCCGGCGCTCCTGCACGTCGGCGCTGACGTCGAAGTAAAGCTTCACCAGCAGCGTTCCATAGTCGCGCTGCTGCACCTCGAACTCGTTGATCTCGTCGAATACGCGCGGGATCGACTCCTCTGCTGTTCGGCCGAGCACACGGTCGTCGAGCACGCGCCGATACCAGCTGCGGAAGAAAATCGCCGTCTGCCCCGCTGGCGGAAGTTGCCGCCAGAAACGGGCAAGCCAGTGGCCATCATTTGCTTCGCGCCGGTCGTAGCCGGTCGAATGGACGACGAACTGGCAAGGGTCGAAGGCCGCCGCGAGCTGCTTCAGCGCAAACTTCTTGCCTGCGCCGTCTGGCCCTTCGAACAGGATGATGGCCCGGCGACCATGCGCAATCTGCGGAAGCTGCAACTCAGCCAGATGCTCACGCAAGGCGGCCAGGGCGGAGCCAAGGTCCGCGCCTTCCCTGGCGCCTGAAATACTGACTTCCCGGTCGAGCATGCAATGCGAAGTTAACGCATTCAGCGCCGTTCACAACGGCTTCGCTGAGGGCGCCCTATTTCAGGTCAGCTGTCCTCGACGACGCGGATGTGCAGCTCCTTGAGCTGCTTGGGCATCACCGGGGCCGGGGCATTCATCATCAAATCCTCGGCCTTCTGATTCATCGGGAAGAGGATCACCTCACGGATGTTGGGCTCGTCGGCGAGCAACATGACGATCCGGTCGATGCCCGGCGCCGATCCGCCGTGCGGCGGCGCACCGAACTTGAAGGCGTTGATCATTCCGGAGAAGTTCGTGTCGACTTCTTCCTGCGTGTAGCCGGCGATCTCGAACGCCTTGTACATGATGTCCGGGCGATGGTTGCGGATCGCGCCCGAGCTCAGCTCCACCCCGTTGCACACGATGTCATACTGCCACGCGAGGATGTCGAGCGGGTCCTTGGTCTCCAGCGCCTCCATCTCGCCCTGCGGCATCGAGAATGGATTGTGGCTGAAGTCGATCTTCTTCTGCTCCTCGTTGTACTCGTACATCGGGAAATCGACGATCCAGCAAAAGCGGAACGCATCCTTCTCGATAAGGCCGAGTTGTTCGGCGACGCGGGTGCGAGCGAGGCCGGCGAGCCTGGCCGCTTCGGTTTCCTTGCCGGCCGCGAAAAAGATGCCGTGGTCAGGCCCAAGCGCCATTTGGTCAGCGAGGCGGTTCATCCCCTCCTCGCCATGGTTCTTGGCGATCGGGCCGCCCCATTCGCCGCCCTTGCGCGTTGCGTAGCCGAGGCCGGCGAAGCCCTCGCTCCGCGCCCACTCATTCATGTCATCGAAGAACTTGCGGCTCTTTTCGGCGGTGCCTGGCGCCGGAATCGCACGCACGACGCCGCCGCCATCAACGATCTTGGCAAACAGGCCGAAACCCGAACCTTTGAACTCACCGCCGACATCGCTGATCAGCAGGGGATTGCGCAGGTCGGGCTTGTCGGTGCCGTATTTGAGCAGCGCTTCCTTGTATGGAATGCGCGGGAAGTCGCCCGCGGGCGTCACGTAACGCTCGCCCGCGAATTCCTGGAACACGCCCGAGAGCACCGGCTCGATGGCGTTGAACACGTCGTCCTGGGTGACGAAGCTCATCTCGAAATCGAGCTGGTAGAATTCGCCCGGGCTTCGGTCAGCGCGCGCGTCCTCGTCGCGGAAGCATGGTGCGATCTGGAAATAGCGGTCGAATCCCGCGACCATGATGAGCTGCTTGAACATCTGCGGCGCCTGCGGAAGCGCGTAGAACTTGCCCGGATGGACCCGGCTTGGAACGAGATAATCGCGCGCACCCTCGGGCGAGCTTGCCGTCAGGATCGGAGTCTGGAACTCGGTGAAGCCCTGCTCGATCATGCGCCGCCGGATCGAGGTGATGACGGCCGAGCGCAGCATGATGTTGCGGTGGACCGGCTCGCGCCTGAGATCGAGGTAGCGGTACTTGAGCCGAATATCCTCGGGATAATCCTGGTCGCCGAACACAGGCATCGGCAGCTCGGCTGCAGCCGACTGGACGGTGACGGTCGCCGCCCGCACTTCGACTTCGCCCGTCGGCAGGTTCGGGTTCACCGTCTCGGCAGAGCGCGCGACAACTTCGCCTTCCACCGTAATCACGGACTCGACCCTGATCCGGTCGAGAATCTGAAATGCCGGCGATCCTGTGTCGGTGACAATCTGCGTGATGCCGTAGTGGTCGCGTAAATCGACGAAGAGCAGGTGGCCGTGGTCACGCTTGCGGTGGACCCATCCGGACAGGCGAACGGTCTCGCCGACATTGCCGAGCCGCAGCTCGGCGCAACTGTGGGTACGATAGGCGTGCATGGTTTTTCTCTTTCGTCATTCCCGCGGAAGCGGGAATCTACCTTTTCTTCTGCTGGATCCCCGCCTTCGCGGGGATGACGAGCCGGGACTTCGCGCGGAGCGCGCTTCATCCCGCCTCATCACCTTTTGTCAACCCGGCGGAGCGCCGCTAAAGCGCGTCCAAGACTCATGCGTATCCATCCCCTGATTACCAAGTCGGACGAGCTCAAGAGCCTGGTCGACCGGCTTTCCAGCCAGCCCTTCATCGCCGTGGACACCGAGTTCATGCGCGAGAATACCTATTGGCCGGACCTGTGCCTGATTCAGGTCGCGAGCAGCGAGGAAGCCGCCGCGATCGACCCCAAAGCCGAAGGAATCGATCTGAAGCCGCTGCTCGACCTGTTCGTGAAGGACGAGGAAGTATTGAAGGTCTTCCACGCCGGCGGCCAGGACCTGGAGATCATTCACAACCTGACGGGCAAGGTCCCCCACCCTTTGTTCGATACCCAGATCGCGGCCATGGCGCTCGGCCACGGTGAGCAGATCGGCTATTCGAACCTGATCGAAAGCCTGCTCGGCCACAGCCTCGACAAGGGCGCACGGTTCACCGACTGGAGCCGGCGACCGCTCGACAAGCGGCAGATCGACTACGCGATCGCCGACGTGACGCACCTCGCCACCGTTTTTCCGCGGATGGTCGAGAAATTGCGCAAGACAGGACGCGGTGCATGGCTCGACGAGGAAATGGAGCGGCTCGCCGACCCGTCCAGTTTCGCTTTTCCTCCCGAGGATGCCTGGAAGCGGCTCAAGCTGCCGAGCCGTAACCCCGCCGTGCTTGGGCGCCTGAAAGCGCTCGCTGGCTGGCGCGAAACCGAGGCACGCTCGAAAAACCTGCCGCGCGGCCGCATCATCAAGGACGATACCTTGAGCGAAATCGTCCTCCATCCGCCCAAGACGCAGGACGATCTCGGCCGGGTGCGCGGCCTCTCGGCCGGTTGGCGCACCAATGACATCGGGGCGCGGCTGATGAGCGCGATCCACAACGCAAAGCCGCTCGGCCCCGAAGAATTGCCGGACCGCGAACCGAAACGTCCGGGCCTGACCAAGGACGCTGCACTGGTCAGTGACCTATTGAAGCTGCTGCTCAAAATTCGCGCCAAGGAAACGGGCGTCGCTGCCCGGCTCATCGCCCGTTCGGACGACCTCGAGGCGCTGGCGGCTGGAGTCCGCAAGAACCTCAAGATTCTATCCGGCTGGCGCTACGACCAGTTCGGCAAGGACGCGCTTGACCTGGTCGAAGGCCGCCTCGCCTTCGGCATCGAAAACGGCAAGCTCATGATGAGCCGGGTGGCTGTGCTCGAGACTGAAGATGCGTAGCATCGCCCTCATGGCAGCGGTCTTGCTCAGCGCCTGTGCCGCGGCGCAGCCTCCGGTTCATGGAGTGACGGCTGGACATCGCTGTCAAAGCGGCACCGGCGCTTCGTTCGTCGGTCAGTCGGCGACCAGCGAAACGGGTGCCGCGATCCTACGCGCAACTCACGCCGCCGTGCTGCGCTGGGCGCCGCCCGGCGTCATGCTGACGATGGATTATCGCTACGACCGTGTGACCGTCCGCACCGGCCCCGACGGACGAATTACCTCAGTCAACTGCGGCTAAGCCGCTTCGCCGATCATCCGCGCTTCCATCAGCGCACGCCGGACAGTCGGCAGCGACAGTCGCGCCCGTTCGGCGATGGCGTAGCGATCGACAGCTTCGACTGCGCGCTCCGCGGTCCAATAATCTCGGTGCAGCCGTTCGCTCATGAACCGAAGCGCGTCAGGGGGAATGTGCAGCCCGCGGTCGGCGAAGTGCAGCTGGATCAGCGCTGCGAACAAGCCATCGTCCGGATGTTCGATGCGCGCGATCGGGGTCACTGCGAGCCGCGTCTTGAGGTCGGGCAGGTTCGGCGTCCACGCCGGCGGCACTTCGTCAGCGACCATCACCAGCGGGCGTCCGCTGTCCTGCGCCTGATTCCAGGCATGGAACAGCTCTTCCTCGTCGCGCTGGTCGGCATCGTCGAACAGCCGCCCGCCGACTCGCTCGACGAAGCTACGCGCGAGCAGGCTGCGGCCGGATCGGCGCGGTCCTGTCAGGATTGTCGCCTTGACCGGCCACATGCTGAACTTGCGGAAATGATCGAAGGCCTCGCGGTTCGCGCCCGAAACGATGAAGCGGGCGTCGCCGTCGGTTTGGGGCCAGTCGAGCGGAAGCGCGATCTGGTCCGGGCGTTGCTTCACTGCTCCCCCGCAGTTTGATTCGTCGTCGCCGGAGCGGGAGTGGGCGCAGGCGGCTGCACCGGCGGCGGCGGAAGCGCCGGCGGCTTGTCCGAGTTGGAATGGATCCTGACTACCGTCCCGCTGAAGTCCACGACCCAGCCCCGTGCGGTCAGCGCCGCCGCGAGCTGAGAGATGTCGCCCTTGTAGGTCACCAATATGTAGCTCGTGCCGCCCGGATTGATCTGCTGCGGCGTTGCCGAGGCGATGCCGGGCAGCGTGCGCAAATGCGCCATGGCGAAATTGTAGACGGTCACACTGTTGCCGGTGACCTGAACCTGGAACGAATTGACCGCATTTGCGGGCGCGAGCGGCTTCGCCTCGGTCGCGAGTTCCGGCATGACCGGCGGCGGCGGCAGATCGAGCGACGAATCGCGCGTCAGCCGGCCCGCCGCAAAGGCATCGGCGAACAGCTGGTCCATGCGCTGCGCGCCCTGAGCCATCATTGCCGGGACCGCGTCGCTGTTCGGTGCCGTCAGCGTGAACCCGCCGACGATCTCATCGTCCGGGCCGTGCCGCGCGATGAACCGCGCCCGCGCCGGGCCGCCGGGGTAGAGCCGCTGCAACTGGACTTCGGCGATCAGGATGTCGGTCGCACCGTACATGTCGAGCAGATTGCGCCACCAGCCCCGCCCCGGCCGCCGCGTCTGCGAAGCATTGATCAGTAGAGGATCGGATCCCATTCCGCTGACCCGGACATAATCGATCGGGCTCTGCGAGGTGCGGAACTGCGCCCAGGCACGCTGCCATGCATTGCGCAGCTCGACGCTGGTCGCCGTCCCTGCCGTGACCGTTACCGGAATCAGCAGCATTGGTGACGAACGCTGAATTTCGCCGCCCTCAACGCCGAGATATTGCGCTGCGCGCGCCCGATCGAACAGCACGCCCAGATCGGCGATGTAGCGGTTCGGGCCGATCTGCTCGCGCTCGACGTTGATCGAACTGACGATCTGGTCGAGCGTCCCATCGGGCAGGCTCGGCGCCTGGGCGATCGGCGCATTGTGCATTTTTGCCCACAGCGCCTTGAAGCCCTGGCGCTGCGCGATCCGCCATCCGGCATAGCGCGCGCTTTGCGCATCGGCGCCGCCGACATCGACGTGGATTCCGCCGATCTCCAACGTGTTGGAGCTGTCCAGCGGCAGAATGCCGCGGTCGGCCGTCTCCAGCTGCGCGTAAATGACGCCGGAAACTCCGAGCGCAGAAGCAACCAGCAGTGAGACCAGAACGGGGCGGCGAAGCATTGGCGGGTCTTTTGGCGACAACGGCGTGGAAATCCAAGCGGCTTGTCTCTAGTGGCCGCGGCGATGAGCCAAAAGCCGCTGACCTATGCCGACGCCGGCGTGTCGATCGATGCCGGGAATGCGCTGGTCAAAGCGATCGGCCCCCTCGCCCGCTCGACCGCGCGGCCCGGTGCCGATGCGGAGCTCGGCGGGTTTGGCGGCTTCTTCGACCTCAAGGCAGCGGGTTATTCCGATCCTCTGCTCGTCGCCGCCAACGACGGCGTCGGCACCAAGCTCAAGCTCGCGATCGATACGGGAATTCACGATGGTGTCGGCATTGATCTGGTCGCGATGTGCGCCAACGACCTCGTCGTCCAGGGCGCCGAGCCGCTTTTCTTCCTCGATTATTATGCGACCGCAAAGCTCGACAATGATGTCGCTTCCAAGGTCGTTGCCTCGATCGCCGAAGGCTGCCGCCGCGCCGGCTGCGCCCTGATCGGCGGCGAAACGGCGGAGATGCCGGGCATGTATGCTTCCGGCGATTATGACCTCGCCGGCTTCTGCGTTGGCGCGGTCGACCGCGACAAAGTGGTGACCGGCGCGCACATTGCACCTGGCGACGTCATCCTCGGGCTTGCCAGTTCCGGCGTCCACAGCAACGGCTTCTCGCTCGTGCGGAGGATTGTTGCGGAGCGCTCCTGGAGACTTGACGAAAAGTTCCCGGGCCAAGGCGGAAGAACCTTGGCCGAGGCGCTGCTCGAACCCACGAAAATCTACGTCCGCTCTCTGCTTCCACTGGTGCAAAAGCATCGCATCAATGGCCTCGCGCACATCACTGGCGGCGGACTTCTCGAGAACATTCCGCGGGTTCTGCCAAACGGCTGTCATGCCATTGTCGATGCCAACCGGTGGGAGCTGCCGCCGATATTCACTTTGCTCCAGCAAGGCGGCTCCGTTGCCACCGACGAGATGGCGCGCACGTTCAATTGCGGCATCGGCATGGCGCTGGTTGTCGCTCCGGAGCTTGCCGCCGCCGTGACCGCCGAGCTCGAAGGTGCAAGCGAAACGGTGCTGGAGATCGGCCGCATCGAGCAAGGCCCGCGCGGATGCACGGTTCACGGCCAGACCGGCGCGTGGAACGCTCCTGAGGACTGGTCCGCGACCTACAATGCGTGACGTTAAACGTGTGGCAATCCTGATCTCAGGCCGCGGCAGCAACATGCGCGCGCTGGTCGAGCAATCGGACGGCTATGAGGTCGCGCTGGTCGCGTCGAACAAGCCAGACGCAGCGGGCCTTGAGTGGGCGCAAGCGCGCGGCCTCCAAACCTGGGCGCTGGAGAGCAAAGGCCTAAGCAAGGAGAAGTTCGATCGGCAAATGAGCGCAGCGATCGAGGCTCATGATGCCGGTACGATTGCCCTCGCGGGTTTCATGCGCATCCTCTCTCCCTGGTTTGTCGCTCAATGGCGCGGGCGCATCGTCAACATTCATCCCAGCCTGCTTCCCAAGTACCGCGGCCTCGACACCCACGCCCGCGCCATCGCCGCCGGCGATGCCGTCAGCGGCTGCTCGGTCCATGTAGTCACCGAGGAGCTCGATGCCGGAGAACTGCTGGGCCAGGCCGAAGTGCCGATCGAACCCGGCGATACGACCGCCACGCTCGAGCAGCGCGTCCTCGCCGCTGAACATGCGTTATATCCCAAGGTCCTGAGCGAGTTTGTCCGACGATGAGCAATCCACTGGCGAGGGTGCGCGAAGCCGCGCTGGAGCTACCCGGCACTGAAGAGCGACTGTCGCACGGTCAGCCGACATTCTTTGTTGCGGGCAAGCAGTTCGCACAGTTCCGCGACAATCATCATGGTGACGGTAGAACAGTCGTTTGCGTCCGGGTCGGGAGTCCGGAGGAGCAGGCAATGCTGCTCGAAACGGCTCCGGAGATGTATTCCAGGCCCGCGTACATGCCGAGCTGGCTGTCGATCGATCTCACAGGCGACGCGGTCGATTGGGATCATGTCGGGGACCGGATCGCCACCACCTGGGAACTTGCAGCGCCGCGGCGACTGTTGGAAGCTGGCGGTCGATGACGGACGACAAGACCCGCCGGCGCTGGATCACCATCGGCGAGCTGATAGCCCTTGCCGCCTTGATCGTTTCGGCTCTCGGCGTTTGGATCGCGTGGAAGAGCAACAGTCAGGACAAGACGACCCGGATCGTCGAGCAACGCTCCGCAGTTCCCCTCGCCCTGCGTGGCACGGTTGATAATGAAGGGCGCACGATTACCCTCATCCCCGCCGACCCCGCCCATGCGCTGGAAGCCGTCACCGTCATCATCAAGGGCGCGTCGCCGATCGAAGTCGGCAGCGACGGCAGGCTCGGCGCGAGCGACGTCGAAAATGCGCTGAAGGACCGCGAAAAGGAAGCGAAGGACGTGACGCACAGCGTGCCCATCCGCATTGCCGCGCGCTACGTGGAAGCGGGCGCCGACCGACGCGGCGGCGGCAACTATGTCCTGCGCTACAAATGGGAAGGCGGAGGGTTGTTCGGCGGCCGAACGCTGCGATTCGTGGGCCTCAGCAAGGCCTGACGGACTGGACAGCGGCGATTCGATATGCCGCACTGGCCGTCGATGAGCTGGGAACTGATCGGCACGGCCGTATTGATCGCGGCCGAAATCGCGACGCTGATGCGGGCGCTCTTGCGTCCGCACCGCGATCCGGCTGCGCGGCTTGCCTGGGTGATCGCGATCCTCGTTCTGCCGATAGCCGGTATTCTTCTCTACCTGTTGCTCGGCGAAACCCGGATCAGCCCGCGCCGCCGCGCGCTGGGACGCGAAATCGACACACAACTGCCAAGGCCCGCGGGCAATGGGCAGGCTGCGCATTCACTCGTGTCGGGCGCACACTGGGCGCCGTTCGCACTCGCCCGCAGCGTCAATGGCCTTGATCCAACCTGCGGCAATTCCGCGCGACTTGCTCCTGACGCCAATGCCGCGATCGATGAGATGGTTGCCGACGTGGATGCTGCAAGGCAGCACGTCCACGGCTGTTTTTATATCTGGCTCGCCGACACCAACGGACTCAAGCTCAAAGAAGCGTTCATTCGCGCCGCGCGCCGTGGTGTCGCGGTACGATTGCTCGCAGATGCTCTCGGCTCGCGTCTCTTCATCAGGTCAAGTCACTGGCAAGACCTCTCTGACAGCGGCTGCGAATTGCGGATCGCCCTGCCCGTCGGCAATCCGCTGTGGACGGTCATCCGCGGCCGGGTCGACCTGCGCAACCATCGCAAGCAGATGATCGTCGACAATCGCATCGTCTGGTGCGGGAGCCAGAATGCCGCGGATCCCGAATTCCGGATCAAGCCGCGCTACGCACCATGGGTGGACATCATGAGCCGCTGGGAAGGTCCAGCGGCGCTCCACTCGCAATATCTCTTCGTTTCGGACTGGATTGCGGAAGGGGGCAGCGACATCACGGCCTTGCTCAACGAAGCACCGGCACCGTCGCCAGGACAGATTGTGGCGCAGGTCCTTGGAACCGGCCCTACCGTGGCGTTCGATGCCATGCCCGCGTGCTTTTCCGAACTGATCCATTCGGCCCGCGAGGAGCTCGTCATAACCACTCCTTATTTCGTGCCGGACGAGCAATTGCTGTTCGCGCTCACCTCCGCCGCCCGGCGCGGCGTGCGGACAATCATGATGTTCCCCAAGCGCAACGACAATTGGATCGTCGCCGCGAGCAGCCGGAGCTATTACCAGGACCTGATCGACGCCGGGGCCGAGATCTTCGAGTTTCGCCCGGGCCTGCTCCACGCCAAGACCATGGTCGTTGACCGCTTCATCGGCCTGATCGGCAGCGCCAACCTCGACCGCCGCAGCTTCGAGCTCAATTTCGAAAACAACATCCTGTTCGCCGACCGCAGCTTTGCTGCAGCCGTGCGCGCGCGCCAGGATGATTTTCTCGCCGACTGCGACCGTGTGACGCGGAAAGATGTCGAGGGATATGGCGTCGCGCTGCAGCTCTGGCAGAACCTGCTCGCGACGCTCAGCCCAATCCTCTAGCCGACGATCTCTTCCGGCTTGAAGAAATAGTCGATCTCGATCGTCGCGTTCTCGTCGCTATCGGAACCGTGGACGGAATTGGCCTCGATCGATTCGGCGTAGGTCTTGCGGATCGTGCCTTCGTCCGCTTGCGCGGGATTGGTCGCGCCCATCACCTCGCGGTTGCGGGCGACGGCGTTTTCGCCTTCGAGGACCTGCACGACCACCGGTCCGGAGGTCATGAACGTGCACAGGTCGTTGAAGAACGGCCGTTCCTTGTGCACGGCGTAGAAGCCTTCGGCCTGGTCACGGGTCATGCGGATGCGCCTGGAGGCGACGACCCGCAGGCCCGCATCCTCCAGCATCTTGGTGACGGCGCCCGTCAGGTTGCGGCGGGTGGCATCGGGCTTGATGATCGAAAAGGTGCGCGTCACGGCCATGACCGGGCGATCTCCTGCAAATGGTTCGGTTGGAATTTGGAGCGCCGCCTAGCCGCGCGTGGCGGCGGCGGCAAGGGTCAGGCCTTTTTGACCCATTTGCCGCCGTCCTGCGCCCAATAGCGGCGCTCGATCCCTTCCCTGCCCGCGAGCAGCTTCCACGCCAGCCGCGCGCCTTCGAGCGTGCTGTCATCGAAAAGGTAGAAGCTGCGGTCATAGGTCAGCGCCGCCTCGCGCCAGATCCCATCGGCAATCAGCATGTGGCGCGCCTGGTTTGGCGCGTCGGGGCTGGTCGACAGGAGGATCGGCTGGCGGGAATCGTCGGAGCCGCCGGCGACCCCATGCGGAAGGAACCCGGTCGTGCCCTGATCCCACAATATGCGGTCGAGACGCGCCAGCACGGCCTCGTCCTCGGCAACGACGAGCAGCCGGCCATCACCGGCGAGCACCTTTTCGGCAAGGCTTGCGATCACTCCCTCGGGGGCAGTTCCCGCAAGCTGGTAGAAATCGACCTGCACCGCCGTTCGGCTCAGCGCTCCAGCACGTCGGCGACATATTGGTCGAGCAGCCGCACGCCGTAGCCGGTCGCGCCCTTCTCATACGTCGGCGCAGCTTTGTCCGACCACGCCTTGCCGGCCATGTCGACATGCGCCCACTTCACGCCGTTCTCGATGAAGCGCTGGATGAACTGAGCCGCCGTGATCGAGCCGCCCTCGCGCGGCCCCACATTCTTCATGTCGGCGATGGGCGAATCGATCAGCCGGTCGAACGGCTCGCCAAGCGGCATGCGCCACAGCTTGTCGCCGGATTCATCGCCGGCCTGCAGAAGCTTTCCTGCAAGCTCGTCGTTGTTCGAGAACAAGCCGGCCC
>Ga0207674_10002232_pt1 | contig 24524 bp, 24 predicted proteins | sample KBSCornC72_FD_184303 | JGI IMG/M metagenome (GOLD analysis project Ga0207674, IMG submission 184303) | Corn rhizosphere microbial communities from Kellogg Biological Station, Michigan, USA - KBS Corn C7-2 (SPAdes) (version 2) | ecosystem: Host-associated > Plants > Roots > Rhizosphere > Soil ...
GTAGCGTCGAGTTGTTCGAACGTGAAGCCGCTGCCGTAATGCGCCGGATCGAACCAGGCGCCGCTGCTTTGCGTGGACGCGGCAGCGGTGCTGGCGCAATCCAGCCCCTGTAGCGCGGTCAGGCGCTGCAGCGGCACTTCGAGGGCGCCCCAGCCCGGCGGTCCGTCCCAGCGCATCGCCGCGTTGTTGCAGTCGTTGAAAATCAGGCCGAGACGGCCCCAATGCTCGCCATGCAGAGAGCCGTCCGCGTCGAGCACCGGCAACTGCAGGTCGGCGAATTCGATGCCGTTGCCGACGATGTCGCCGGCCGCGGTGAGCCAGGTTTGCTGGCCAGCCGCGCCAGCCGGCGGGTAGGTGAAAAAGTATAAAAGCGCCTTGTTGCCGGGAAGGATTTCCAGTGCGATGCCTTCGCCATTGCGTGCGGGATCGAACCATTGCCCGCTGAATCGGTCATCGATCGCGGTCGTGGTCACGGTTTGGCGTGGGCGCACCTGGCCGTCGAAGGTCGGCACGGAGATGGCCGCGTCATAGCGGCAAGGCCCATCGGCGCCGGCATTCATCGCGGCGCCGCAGGCCGATTGCAGATTCTGCACGGTCGGCTGCGCGCTGCCGGCGATCCAGCCGCGCAACGCTTCCCAACCGGCAACGCCTTCGGCCAGCGTGAAGCCACAATGGCTCGGCGCGGATTCGTTGACCAGCGCGCTGGTCAGCTGCGTGCTCGGCAGCGTCTGCCGCAGCACGTATTGGTTGGCAGGAATCACGAGCTGATCGTGATTGGTATGGATCGATACGACTTTTGTTGCTGGATTGATGCGGCCGCGGAAATCCGATGACCAGCGGAAATACAGCGACGCAAACGGATCTCCGCTGATGCGCGCGATGCCGGCGTTGATCGCGTCATCGTTGTAATCCACGCCGATGTTGCTGAATGGCGAGAGATCGTCGAGCTTGTCGGGCGCGCGCACGAGATCGCTCAGCGCATACGTGGCGTACCCGACGTTGGTGACGAAGAATTTTTCGTCGGTGATGTGCACGAGGTTCATCAGCGTCGAGAGGCGCCGCTGCATGGCGCTGTTGCGCAGGTATTCGGGCAGGTTCACGCCGGTGCACTGGTTCAGCGGCAGCAGCGTCTGCAGCAGTTGCGCCTGGTCGAGCAGGTCGGAGAGATTGCCCGGAATGTCGCTGAGGTTATACGCCCACGGATACGGCGCATCACCGGTCGGCAGATCCCCGGCGCCGCTGCAAACCACGTCGTAAGCCAGTCGCAGGTCGATTGCGGTGTCCCACACGCGCGACCCGGCCGCCGGCGGACATGCCGAATACACGCCCGATACCGGCGCGAAACGCGAATCCTCGGCGAGCTTGAGCGCAATCAGTCCACCGAGGGAAGCGCCGTACGGAATGATCGCGCCGGGCGTGCCGACCTGGGCCTTGAAGACGTCGAGCAATTCGGCGTTGTCGTCGGGCGCGGTGAACAACGCCCAGGCGCGCTGCCGGTAGCTTGAGGCGGCGATCGCGTAGCCTTCGCTCAGCTGCAATTGCGCAATCGGACCCAGATCCGGATTCGGTCCCGGCGTTGCGAATGTGAGGCCATGCTGGAACAGGATCAACGAACCGCCGCTGTGCCAGTTGTCGGGGACGGCAATGCGATAGTAGGCGCCGGACGGCGTGGTGCCGGTGAGAACGCGCTGCGCCTGCACGATGGCCGGCAGCAGCAGTGCGACGATGGCGAGCAGGCGCGTCATGCGGATCATCTGTGGAAAGTAGCTGGCGCGGGCTTAAGCGAAAGTAAACCGCTACAATTCTGCGCATGAAAATCTTGGTCACGGGTGGGGGCGGCTTCCTCGGTCAGGCGATCTGCAAGCAGCTCGCTGCGGCCGGGCACGGCGTGATCGCGTTCAACCGCAACCGATATCCGGCGCTGGACGAGGCAAACATCGAGCAGCGCATCGGCGACGTGACCAATCTCGACAGCGTGCTTGCGGCAAGCAAAGGTCTCGATGCGATCGTGCACAGCGCCGGCAAGGTCGGCGCCTGGGGCAAGCTCGAGGAATATTACGAAGCGAACGTGCGCGGTACCGACAATGTGCTCGCTGCCTGCGACATGCACGAGATTCGCAAGCTCGTGTTCACCTCGAGTCCGAGCGTGGTGCAAAACGGTTCCGATCTGGAAGGCGTCGACGAATCCACGCCGTATTCGAACCATTATCTGTCGGCGTATCAGCAAACCAAGGCACTGGCCGAACAACGTGTGCTCGCCGCGAATGGCGCCAAGCTCGCGACCGTCGCGCTGCGACCGCACTTCATCTGGGGCCCGGGCGACCCGAACCTGTTGCCGCGCATCCTCAAGCAGGCGCGCAGCGGGCGCTTGCGCCTGATCGGCAAGGAACCCAAGAAGATCGATACGACGTTTGTCGAAAATGCCGCCGAGGCGCACGTGCTCGCGCTCGACAAACTCGACATCGGTTCGCCGATTGCAGGAAAAGTGTACTTCATCAGCCAGGGCGAGCCGGTCACGCAGGAATGGCTGATCAACGCCTGGCTGCGTGCCGACGGCTTCCCCGCCGAAGCGCGGCGCATGCCGCTCGGCTTGGCGAAGTTCCTGGGCGTGGCCTGCGAAAATATCTACCACGCGTTGGGCATCAAAAGCGAGCCGCCGCTGACCCGTTTCATCGTCGAGCAGCTGTCGACTTCGCATTGGTTCAATATCAATGCCGCGCGCAGAGACCTCGGTTACACGCCGAAGGTCAGCATGCAGGAAGGACTCGTGCGGCTCGCGCAGTACTTGACGCGCAACCGCATGCAGCAAAAAGCTTGAGCGCCGAATCCGCCCGCCAACCCGATCCGTTGCGCGCGCGTCTCGGCGCGTTGCTGCAGAGCGCGCTCAACCGTGCCGTAGCGCTGGACGCCCACACACAGTCCGCGATTGTCGCGCTCGAAGGCCGGCGCATCGGCATCGAATTGCGCGGCGCGAATCTCGCGCTGGCGATCAGCGTGCGCGAGGGCAGGCTCGTGGTCGGGCCACACTGGGAAACGCCGGTGGATTTGAACCTGCACGCTTCGCCGGCGAGTCTGCTCGCGTTCGCCATGCGCCGCGGCGAGGATTCGCCGTTGCCGCCCGGCAAGGTCGATATTTCCGGAGACGCGGAGCTGGCGCGGCGCATGGAGAAATTGCTGCGCGGCTTCAGCCCGGATATCGAGGAAGCTTTCACGCAGACCTTCGGCGATGTGCTCGGCGTGCCAATCGCGCGCACATTCCAACGCATGTTCACCTGGACGCGCGAAACCGCGCAGGCGTTGGCGCAAGACAGCGCGGAATATTTGCGCGAGGAAAGCCGCGACCTGGTCGCGCCGGCGGAAATGGAACAGTTTCTCGACGACGTGGACGCCGTACGCGAACGCGCCGATCGGCTTGACGCACGCGTGCAGCGCGTGGCGCGGGCACGCGGAGGCACGGCTTGACGCCGCTGCGGCAAACCCCGCGGCTGCTGCGCGTTGCCGCGACGCTGGTGCGTTATCGGCTCGACGATCTGGTCGAGGCCGCGCATTTGTTCCGTCCGCTGAAAATGCTGCGCCCCCTGTTGCCGCGTCCGCGCGCCGATGTCGCGTTGTTGTCGCGCGGTGCGCGCTTGCGTCTGGCGCTGATCGAACTTGGGCCGATCTTTGTCAAGTTTGGACAGATCCTGTCGACGCGCCGCGATCTGTTGCCGGGCGATGTCGCTGAAGAGCTGGCATTGTTGCAGGATCAGGTGCCGCCGTTCCCGGGCAGTCAGGCGCGCGCCGCGGTCGAAGCCGCGCTCGGCGCGCCGATAGCGACATTGTATAAATCGTTCGACGAAACGCCGCTGGCATCGGCGTCGATCGCGCAGGTGCATGCCGCACAGCTGCAGGACGGCCGCGACGTCGTCGTCAAGGTGTTGCGACCGGGCATCCACGAACGCATCGCCGCCGATATCGATCTGCTGCGCGCGTTCGGCGAACTGGCGCAGCGCTGGCATCCGGCCGCGGACAAGATTCGTCCGCACGACATCGTCAGCGAGATCGAAACCACATTGCTGCATGAACTCGACCTGCAACGCGAAGGCGCGAACGCGAGCTTGCTGCGCCGGAACTTCGCCGCGGGCGAAGACTTGATCGTGCCCGAAGTGCATTGGTCGCACACCACGCAAGCGGTGCTGACGCTACAGCGCGTGCACGGCATTGCGGTTGACGATCTGAGCGCATTGGACGCCGCCGGCATCGATCGTCCGGCGCTGGCGGAAAAAGGCGTGCGGCTGTTCTACACGCAGGTATTCCGCGACAATTTCTTCCATGCCGACGCGCATCCCGGCAATATCTGGGTCGACGCCACACGAAAAGAGAATCCGCGCTTCATCGCGCTCGACTTCGGCATCATGGGCTCGCTGTCCGAGCGCGACCAGTTCTGGCTCGCCGAAAATTTCATGGCGCTGTTCGAGCGCGACTACCAGCGCATCGCGCAGTTGCACATCGCGGCCGGCTGGATTCCCGCGTCGGCGCGCCTCGATGAACTGGAAGCTTCGGTGCGCACCGTGTGCGAGCCGTACTTCACGCGGCCGCTCGCGGAAATCTCGCTCGCCGAGGTCGTCGCAAAACTGTTCTCGGTGGCGCGCCGCTATGAACTCACGCTGCAGCCGCAGCTGATCCTGCTGCAGAAGACGTTGCTCAACATCGAAGGCATCGGTCGCACGCTGCATCCGAAGATCGATATCTGGGCCACGGCCAAACCGGTGCTCGCCGATATCCTGCGCCAGCGCTACAGCGTGCGGCGCGTGTTCGGCAAGTTGCGCAAGCGGCTGCCGGAGTGGGTGGCTGCCGCGCCGGAAATGCCGCAACTCGTGCATGCATTCCTGCAGAAATCCGCCGCGGGTGAATTCGACACCTCGGGACCGATCGCGCGTGCAGCGCAGGCCGAACGCGACGCCGCGCGCATGGGCGCGCGCGACTGGCTGCTCAGCGTGTTCGGCGCGACCGCGCTGCTCGCCGCCGTGATCCTTTATGCGCTGCATGCGCCGGGCCCGCACATTGGCGGCCAGCCGGTCGGCGCGATTGCCGCCGCGTTGATCGGCGCGGGCGCCTTCATCGCCGCCTGGCGGCGCACGCGTTGATCGAAATCGTCTACGAAGACGCAGCGCTGCTCGCGGTCAACAAGCCCGCCGGTTTGCTCGTTCACCGCAGCCAGATCGCCGCCGACGAAAAAGATTTCCTGCTCGAGCGCCTGCAGCAACAGCTCGGCTCGACGTTGTATCTTGCGCATCGGCTTGATCGGGCGACTTCCGGTGTCGTCCTGCTCGCCAAGTCGCGCGAGATCGCCGGCGAACTTGGCAAGGCGTTCATGGCGCGCAACGTATGCAAACGCTATCTCGCCGTCGTGCGCGGCTGGCCCGACGCCGCGGGCTTGATCGACTATCCACTACCGGACGTACGCGAACGCAGCCCACGCAAAGCCGCGCTTACGCGTTGGCGTACGCTCGCGACCGCGACGGTGCCGATCGCGCTCGGCAAATACGCCGAGCAACGCTATGCATTGATCGAGGCGCAGCCGGAAACCGGGCGCTATCGGCAGATTCGCAAACATCTGCACCACGTTTCCCATCATCTCGTCGGCGATACGAGCCATGGTCGCGGCGATCATAACCGTCTGTGGCGCATGCATTTCGGCATGCACCGCATGTTGTTGCACGCGTGGCAACTGGAGCTGTTGCACCCGGTCAGTGGCGCCGCGTTGACGCTGTGCGCGCCGCTTGACGAAACCTGGCAGCGGGTGCTCGCGCGACTCGGTTGGGAAGAGGCAGTCGCCTGCTAGAATCGCCCGAAAATACCAGGGCCGCGCCATGCCATCGTTCGACATCGTCTCCAAGCTCGATCTGCACGAACTGACCAACGCCATCGATCAGGCCAATCGCGAGCTGGCCAACCGCTTCGATTTCAAGGGCACCGACGCCGTATTCGAGCGCAGCGAGGAAACCGTGGTCACGTTGAAAGCGCAAGCCGAGTTTCAGCTCAAACAGATGCTCGACATCTTCAAGCAACGTCTGGCTAGCCGTCACATCGACATCCGCGGTGCGGAAATTGCTGATCCAGAAATCAACCTGGCCAGCGCCCGGCAGAAGGTGACGCTCAAGCAGGGCATCGATCAGCCAGCAGCAAAGGACATCATCAAGCGCATCAAGGACGCCAAGCTCAAAGTCGAAGCGCAGATCCAGGGCGACAAACTGCGCGTGACCGGAAAAAAGCGTGACGACCTGCAGACGGCCATGGCGCTGCTGCGCGCCGCGCAGGACCTCAAGTTGCCGCTGCAATTCGAAAACTTCCGCGACTGATGCTCACGATTTCGCCAAACATCCAGATTGCCGACGGTGAACTCGTCGAGAGTTTCGTGCGCGCGTCCGGGCCGGGCGGGCAGAACGTCAACAAGGTGGCCAGTGCGGTGGAATTGCGCTTCGATGTCGCGCATTCGCCGTCATTGCCGGAAACCTTGCGCGCGCGCCTGCTCGCGCGTCGCGATCGCCGCCTCACCGCCGACGGCGTGCTCGTGATCCAGGCCAGTCGTTTTCGCGATCAGGCGCGCAACCGCGAGGACGCGCGCGAGCGCCTGACCGAAATCATTCGCGCCGCGCTGCACGTGCCGAAGAAGCGCGTGGCGACCAAGCCGACGCGCGCGTCGAAGGAGCGGCGTATTGCATCGAAGAAGAAACGCGCATTGCACAAACAGACGCGTTCGAAGTCCTGGAGCCACGAGTGACTTCGCCGTTTCCGTCGCCACCGCCGAACATGCCGCGACTCGCGCCCTCGGCGGCCGGCGATTTATGCCGATGGATCTACACGAGTTGCGGCTGGCGAGTCGCCGGGGAAATTCCGGACGCGCCGAAGCTGGTCGTCATTGTCGCGCCGCATTCGACGAACTGGGACGTGATCTGGGGCCTGCTGTTGAAGGTCGGCTTGCGCCTGGACATCCGCTTCATCGGCAAACGCCAGGCGTTTTTCTGGCCGCTCGGCTCGCTGTTGCGCAGCTTCGGCGGCATCCCGATCGACCGCAGCGCCGCGCATGGCGTGGTCGGCGAGATGGCCGGCCTGTTCGCGCAGCAAGAACGACTGTGGCTGGCGCTCGCGCCGGAAGGCACGCGCAAGAAAGTGCAGAAGTGGAAAAGTGGATTCTGGCACATCGCCCGCAAAGCCGGCGTGCCGATCCTGCCGGCGTATTTCCACTATCCGCAGCGCACGATCGGCTTCGGTCCGCTGTTCCATCCGAGTGACGATCTCGATGCGGACATGGCGAAAATCCGCGAGTTCTACCGGCCGTGGCAAGGCAAGAACCGCGGCACCGTCTGATTCACGTGCCCGGTGCGGCGTCCGTATCGTCGACGCGCGGCCGCGGCACGAACAGCCGTACGGCAAGCACGCCCAGTTCGTACAACAGGCACATCGGGATCGCCAGCATCAACATCGACAGCACATCGGGCGGCGCGACGACCGCGGCGAGCACGAATGCGCCGAGAATCACATACGGCCGCTGACGCGTCAGTTGCTCGACGTTGACCCAGCCGAGCCAGGCCAGGATCACCACCACGACCGGCACTTCGAAGCACAGCCCGAACGCGAAGAACATGGTGATGACGAAATCCAGGTAGTGGCCGATGTCGGTCATCATCGCCACGCCTTGCGGCGTCACGCCGAGCAGGAACGTGAATACTTTCGGCAGCACGACGTAGTACGCGGCGGCGCAGCCCAGATAGAACATCAGCACGCTGGAGACGAGCAGCGGCAAGGCCATGCGTTTCTCGTGACGGTACAAGCCGGGCGCGACGAAAGCCCAGGCCTGATAGAGCACGATGGGCATCGCCGCGAACAGGGCGACGAAAAACGCGAGCTTGACCGGCGTCATGAACGGCGAGGCGACGTCGATCGCCACCATCTGCGAACCCTGCGGCAAGCGCTGCAACAGCGGCTCGGCAATGAAATGATAAAGGCGATCGGCGAACGGCAGCAGCACGAGCAATACGATCAGTATTGCGGCGATCGCCTTGAGCAGGCGCTGGCGCAATTCGATCAGATGCGAGATGAACGATTGTTCCTCGCCCGCGCCGTCCGCGCGCTCAGTGCTGCTCATTGCGGGTATCTTGCGCGGCTGCTTCGGTGGCTTCGCGCACGGCGGCCTTGATGTCGGCGCTCGGATCGATTTGCGCCGCCGTCTGCTGCAGGTTGCGCTTGAGTTCTTCCGCGGCCAGTTCGCGCTCGATTTCCTGCTGCACGTTCTGCCAGCTCGCGCGCGCGCGACGCAGCAGCGCACCGGCGGTGCGTGCGGCGCCGGGCAACCGTTCGGGGCCGAGCACAAGCAGCGCGACGACCGCGATCAGGCCGACTTCGCCCATGCCGATATCGAACATGCCGGAACCTTAGCGCGTGGTTTCGGTTTTCTTTTCGGCGGAGGCTGCCTGTTCCGGCGTCGGATCGGCTTTCAGCTGCGGCTGCTCGGACGACTTGTCCTCGCCTTGCAAGCCTTTGCGGAAACTCTTCACCGCCGAACCCACGTCCTCGCCGATATTGCGCAGTTTCTTGGTGCCGAAGATCAGCGCCACGATAACCAGCACGATCAGCCAGTGGCCGATGCTCCAACTACCCATTGCCGTACTCCAGATTCTTTGCCATCACTTGGCAGTGTACTCCTCCAGGCGATCGCGGAAATCCACGACCGCGTTGGGTACATTGCTAACCTCCCCGGCGAAGATGCGCCGTGGGGTCATGCCGTCGCCGTAGACGGCCTGATTCGCGTCGTTGTCGATCGCCAGTACCGAGCCGTCGAGCGCCACGCCAGCGAACAAACCGCGTGAGCGCGAATATGAATAGATCTCCGCTTTCAGTTGCGCATCCGTTGCCGCATGCGCGTCGCGACCGACCGGTCCGGCGGCGACGGACGCGTCGGCGCCGAGCGTGAACTTGCCGTGCACGATCGAATCGACGCCGCGCTGTGTCCGGAACACGAGGATTGCGTCGGTCGATTGCACGCCGATCTGAAAACCGATGCTGCCGCCGCTCATGCTCACGTAGCTGGGGTTGCTCCAGGTGCCATTGGCGCCCTTGACCGAAATCAGGCCGACGCCGTGACGCCCGCCGATGATGAGTCCAGCCTTGATTACATCCGGGATCACCGCGATTGCCTGCGCATCCTGGATCAGGTTTGCCGGCACGCGTTTGTCGGGCGCCTGCATGATTTCCTTGAGCACGCGCAGCGCGTTCTCGGCGCGGGCGACTTCCTGCGTCCCGGCGCGCGCGCCGACACAAAACGCGACGCAGACGAACGCGATGAACACGGCAGCAGTACGCGGCATGGGAATCCTCTGAAATCCGCGCGTTGCGCGGTTAGGGGGTTTGACGGCGGCGGCGCAGCGTAGTTCCGCCGAGTAGCGCAAATGCGCCGATCAACATCGCCATCGCGGGCCACGATAACAGCGGCGTAGTACCCAGCGCGGCCGTCACCGCGCAGATCCCCGAGGGAATCGCCAGACCCTTCAGACCGATGTATTCCAGGTCCGCCGTAGAAGCCGACGTAGCCGGCGTGATCGAACCGAGATTGCTCAGCGCGCCATTCGCGGCGAGTTGCGCCAGATCGCTCCACTGCTTCACCGGCTGCGAATCGGATTGCGGCGGCACGTAGTCGAGCACGGCCCAGATCCGGCCACTCTTGTCGAAGGCCAAACTGGTCGTGGTGATGTAGACGCTCGAACCATAGCTGCCCGCTGGCGTTGCGGTGACAGCGGCGGGATCGATTACGTACAGATTATTGTTGCCTTGGCCGCCAGCGGCATACAGCTTTCCCTTGCCGGCCGCCAAACCGGTAATGACGACGCCGAGGTTGCCGAGGTGCGTCGCGGTTGCCTGTAGCGGGTCGACACGCCAGAAATCGCCGTTGCCGGCCGCCATCCACAGCACGCCGTCGCAGGTGAAGGCGAGGCTCAGGTCCAGCTGCTGGCTGGTGCCGAGATTCAGCGTGCCGACGGGTGTGGCCAAGCCGGTGTTGCGGTCGATCGTCAACAGGGTCTTGGTCTGGCCCGCATCGGAAATGGCGTACAGCACACCGCCCGGATTGAACGTGAGGCCCGTGATATTGGCATAGCGGGTCGGGCTTTCCAGCGGCGTGGCGCGGCCGATCTCGGTAGCTGCGTGCGTGACCAGATCCACGCTGTAAAGCGTGTCGAACGCTTCCGCGTAACCGATCGGGTCGGCAGCGCGTGCCTGGCTCGCAAAGACGCCAAGCACGAACGCAGCGATGAAACCGCGCAGGGGCATTGCGATAGTCTCGTTGTGCGTTTCTTATAGTAATCGTCACCGCATCGCGCACGATGCAGCGCGCCGAGCATAGCATCTAAGACTGTGAAAACAAAGCCTTAGCGCCTAAATGCTACACTGCGGCGTGCGCTCAGGCCGCAATCCCAAGCCGTTCGGGCTGGATTGTCTTTGCGACACAAGAACTTGGGGAAAGCGCGCAATGTCGGCAAATAGCGGATCGGGAATACCGCGCACGGAAGCCAACGCCGCCGTGCTGCTGCTCAATCTGGGTACTCCGGCCGCGCCGACCGCCGCGGCTGTGCGGCATTATCTTGCCGAATTCCTCAGCGATCGCCGCGTGATCGATTACCCACGCTGGCTGTGGCTGCCGCTGCTGTACGGGGCGATCCTGCGCGTGCGACCACGCCGGTCCGCGCGCGCCTACGCGAAGATCTGGACGCCACGCGGCTCGCCGTTGCTGGTCAATAGTCAGGCGCTGGCCGACAAGCTCGCCAGCGCAAGCGGCCGAAAAGTTGCGCTGGCCATGCGCTACGGCGAACCGGATGTCAGCTCGATCCTGACGAATCTTCTTGGCCAGGGCGTGCAGCGGCTGTTGCTGCTGCCGTTGTATCCGCAGTACTCGGCGACTTCGACGGCGAGCGCGTTCGATGCAGTGTTCGCCGCCCTCGGCGAGCAACGGCGCCTGCCGGAAGTGCGCAGCATCAACGATTATCACGCCGCGCCGGAATACATCGCTGCGCTCGCGCAAAGCGTGGAGAAGTACTGGCTCACGCACGGGCGCGGCGAACGCCTGCTGCTGTCGTTCCACGGCATTCCGCAGCGCTACGTCGATGCGGGCGATCCGTACCGCGAGCAGTGTCTGGCCACGGCGCAGCTGCTGCGCGAGCGGCTCGGCATGACCGATGCGACGCTCAACGTCGTGTTCCAGTCGCGCGTCGGCCGCGAGAAATGGTTGGCGCCGTACACGGACGAGACGCTGGCATCGCTTGCGCGCAGCGGCGCTCGACATGTGCAGGTCATGTGTCCGGGATTCGCCGTGGACTGCCTGGAAACGCTCGAGGAAATCGCGATCCGCGGCCGCGAGCAATTCATCGCCGCGGGCGGGCAACGCCTCGACTACATCCCGGCACTGAACGACAGCGCCCTGCATGTGCGAGCGCTGTGCAGCCTGATCGAACGCCACACGCAAGGCTGGACATGAACGACTCGCGCGAAATCGAAATCGAATTGCCGCATCTGCGCCTGGCCGCGCGTGCCTGGGGCGATCCGGCCTTGCCGAAACTTCTGGCCGTGCACGGTTGGCTCGACAACGCCGCTTCATTCGATGCCCTCGCGCCGCTGCTTTGTGGACATTTCCACATTGTCGCTTTGGACCTGGCCGGCCACGGCCGCTCGGCGCACCGTCCGCCGGGGCTGTGGTATCACTACGTGGATTATCTCGGCGACGTGCTCGCCGCCGCCGATGCGCTCGGCTGGCAACATTTCAGCCTGCTCGGCCATTCGCTCGGCGGCGCGATTGCGAGCATGCTCGCCGGCGTCGAACCTGCACGCGTCGAACGCTTGTTGCTGATCGAGGCGCTGGGCCCGATGAGCCTGCCCGCGGAGCAGATCCTGGCGCATCTGCAACGTTCCCTGGGGGAACGCGGCCAGACCGGCACGTTGCGTGTGTTCGCGAGCGAAGAGGACGCGGCGAAAGCACGCATGCGTGGCAATGGGCTGAGCTTGTCGCGCGAGGCGGCGATGGCGCTGATCGGGCGTGGCACGATGGCGGTCGCCGGCGGCGTGAGCTGGTCTTCGGATCAGCGCCTGACACTGACTTCGCCGACGCGCTACACCGAAGAGCAGATTCAGTCTGTACTGAGCGGCATTCAAGCTCCGACGCTGCTCGTGCTCGCCGAGCCCAGTCCGCCGTTTCTCACCGCAGCGATGATCGCGGGTCGCTCTGCGTGCGTGCCGGGAATCCGCATCGTGCGCATTCCCGGCAGTCATCATCTGCATCTGGAAGACGCGCAACCGGTCGCACGCGCGATCCTCGACTTCGTTCAGTCCTGAATCAAGCGCGCCAGTTCGGTCTTCAGCGCGTGGCCATTCACCTTGAGCCAGTCGCGTTGCGCACGCCAGTCCGGATATAGCGATTCGACCAGCGCCCAGAAACGCGGCGAATGATCGCGGATGCGCAGATGACACAGCTCGTGCACGACGACATAGCGCAGCGCGTCGAGCGGAGCGAGCGCGAGAGCGAGATCCAGAGTGACCCAGTCGCGCGTGTCGAGGCTGCCCCATAGACTCTTGAGCGGCTTCACGCGTACGCCGTGCGGACCGCGACCCAGTTCAGCGGTGTAACGCGTGAGATAGCGCGAAACATCGCGACGGATCTGCGCCTGCAAATACGAGTGCAGCAGCGAACGCGCGGCGGCGAGACTCTGCTTGTTGTGAGGCTTGCGCAGCGTCAGCACGAGCCGATCATCGATCAATTCGACTTGCGGATACGCGCCATCGCGCCATTGCAGACGCGTGGTTTCGCCGCGCAATGGAATCAGCGTCGGCACGCCGGCTTTGAGTTTCGGCGGCCCGTTCTGTCCAAGCTTGAGTTCGTCGAGTTTGCGTTCGAGCCAGCTCGCGTGCTTGCGCAGAAACGCGAACACCTGCGCCGGATGCGTGCCTTGCGGGTACGACACGCGTGCGCCGCCGGAAGTGACGGTCAGGCGCAGACGTCGTGCGCGCGGATGCGCGCTGCGCCGCACCTTGATGGTGTCGCCATCGGCTGTGGCCAGTTCGAGAAAGTTGTTGTCCGCGACGGTCATGGCTGGATCCCGCCCCGGTGTTGCGCTTGTTACTTGTCGCTCGGCCGGGGCAAGCCGAACCACTGCTCCAGTTTCTGCAACAGTCGTTCCAGTTCCAGTGTCATCAACGTGAACACTGCATCGAGCTCGGCGACACTTGAGTCGCGGTCGGTTTCGCCGAGTTCGTCTTGCACCTGATCGAGGAAGCGCAGCTTGCGAACGGTGAGGTCCTCACCGAGCACGAAACCGATGCGATCTTCAAAGATCAAGCCGAGCTGAAACACCTGCTTGCCCGACTTGAGATGCTCCCGCACCTCGTCGGTTTCAAGGTCCTGACGGCGGCAGCGCACGGTCGCCCCGGTGTCGGCCGGATCGCGCAGTTCGCATTCGTCGCCCAGAACCAATCCTGCCGGTAGCTTGCCACGGATCAGCCAGTCCGTCATCAACGCTCGCGGTGATTCCTCGGCTGCCATCGGCACGGCCGGGAAGCTGCCGAGAGCCTCGCGCAGCTGGGTCACGCCGGCTTCGGCAGATTTGCGACTGGCAGTGTCCAGCGCCACCCAGCCGGTTTTTAGCGACACGTAGCACGGCGTTCGCGACATTTTCGTGAAAGCGCGCGGCAGCAGGTCGGTCAGAATCTCGTCCTTGAGCCGTTTCCGCTCCTTTGCGCCGATCCTACGCTGCTCTTTTTCGGCGATCTTCTTCAAACGTGCAGATAATTCATCAGAAACGACCGAATTTGGCAGCAAACGCGCCTCGTTTGCCATATGCACGAGCACATAATCCCCGACGCGATGCGTCAAAACTTCCTCATCACGCCCGAGCGGGGATACGAAGCCGCTGGTGGCCAGCTCGATCGGACCGGGCGGGCGCAGCCGATGTTTGTCCAGTTTGGCTTCGAGGGCCTTGAGGGACTTGGCGGTATTTTCGGAAAAACGAAACAACGTGAGGTTGCGAAACCACATGGTCAGGAGCCGGAGTTGAGGGGAAATCGAGGGGGTTATTCGCTGACGTCGTCGCTCAACCAATCCGGTTGAGCTGACTGATTCGATCGGCGGCCAAGCGAGGCAAAATCGAACAAATCGCGGTCGGCCAGTTGGGAAGGCGTCACCGAGGTCAGCGCGCGGAACACATTTTCGATGCGGCCGGGATGCTCGCGTTCCCATTCGGCGAGCATCTGCTTGAGCGCTTTGCGCTGCAGCGTCTCCTGCGAGCCGCACAGATTGCACGGCATGATCGGAAATTGTTGCAGCCGCGCGTACTCGGCGATGTCGTCTTCCTTGCAATAGGCGAGCGGCCGGATCACCACATGCTTGCCGTCGTCCGACAACAGTTTCGGCGGCATCGCCCTGAGCGCGGACTGATGGAACAGATTCAAAAACAGCGTTTCGACAATATCGTCGCGATGATGGCCGAGCGCGATCTTGGTAAAACCCTTGCGCTCGGCGAAGTTGTACAGCGCGCCGCGGCGCAGCCGCGAGCACAGACCGCACATGGTCTTGCCTTCGGGCACCACGCGTTTGACCACGCTGTAAGTGTCCTGCGCGATGATCTCGAACGGCATGTCGATGCTGCACAGATAAGACGGCAGCACCTCGGCGTCGTAGTCGGGCTGCTTCTGGTCCAGATGCACGGCGACGAGTTCAAAACGCACCGGCGCCCTGGCCTGCAGTTGTCTCAAGAGCGCCAGCAGCGTGTACGAATCCTTGCCGCCGGACAGGCACACCATGACGCGATCGCCGTCCTCGATCATGTTGTAGTCAGCGATCGCCTGTCCGCACTGGCGACGCAAGCGCCGGGCGAGTCGGGTGGCATCGTTGTGATGTTCGCGTGCGGCAGCAGCAGTCATGGCGGGTATGGAGAAAGCAGCCGCGCATTTTACGACGGATTGCGGTCTCGCTCGAATCTGCCGCGGGCGCTAGACTGGTCGCCAATCCGGCGGGCATTCCTTGTGGCTGACGAAACTTCCGAAATCGCCAGGCAACTGGTCGAGTTGCGCATCGAACATCGCGATCTCGACAACGCGATCGCGCGCCTGGCCGCCGATGCCGGTTGCGATGAACTGCAACTCAAGCGCATGAAGAAGCGCAAGCTGCAGCTGAAGGATACGATTGCCAAGCTCGAGTCGAAGTTGATCCCGGATTTGGACGCGTAGGCTTTTCAGCCTTCGTCTTTGGGCTCGCCCGGTGTCGACGCGGTCTTGTCGGCCAGCGACTCGCGCCGCTCCGGCGTCAATTTCAGAATCCCGTGGCGGATCTCGCGGCTGAGAATCACTTTCGCATCGCGCACGATGTCTTCGAGTGCCGCGTCGAATTCGAGTTTGCCGTTGTCGTCGGCGCGGATCACGCGGCGTTCGCGCAATTTCTGGATAAACCCGCGGAACAGCGATTTGTCGAAGAACTCCGGTGCATTGAGTTCATGCAGCAGTGACAGACGTTGCGCTGTGAGCGTGCACAGGTTCTCGAGTTCGCCGGCGCTCAGCGTATTCGGACCGTTGCGCACAAGCGCGGCGATCGCGATGTAATAGCGCTCGAACGCTTGCAGCATGCTGTGCGCGATCGTGCGCAGTTGATACGCACTGTCGCTCTGGCCCGGTTCGCGCGCGAGAATGCGGCCCTCGTCAACGCGCGTGAGCAACCCGCGGCGCACGAAGAATTCGATCACCGCATCCAGATGCGCGGTGAACTCGTCCTCGCTCCACGACAAGAACAGTTCGGACTGAATGAACGGATAAATGATGCGACCCAGGCGCAGGATCGAGGCGCGCGCCATGCGACGGTTGTTGAGAAAGCAGCACGCGACCCAGGCAGCGGTCGCAAACAGATGCAGCACATTGTTGCGGAAGTACGAAAGCAGCACGCCGTTGCGGCCTTCGCACGTCAACACGTCGCCGAGCGGGTGGTTCACGCGCTGGATCCAACCCATGCGCTCGCCGTAAGCGATGATGCCCGCGGGCGCGAGTTCCGTGATCGTCATGCGATCGGAATACGGCATCTCCACAAGCAACGCCTTGACCAGTTCCAGCTGCGCGAGCAAATCGGATTCGGCCATCGCGTGCTTGGGCGTGGACAAGATCGCCAGCGCCAGCAGATTGATCGGATTCACGTCCGCGGCGCGATTGATATTGACCTGGATTTGATCGGCGAGCTGGTCGATCAGGCCGCTCAACCATTCCGGTTTGGCATCGGCATCGGCAGTCTCGGCGCGCCAGTTTGGCCTGGTCGCATCGAGCAACGAAGCGAGCGCAATCGGCTCACCGAAATTCAGCGCGACGTGGCCGTAATGCTGGCGCAATACCTGACGCGTGCCGCTGAGCAGTCCCCACCAGGATTCCTTTTCCTTCGGTTTGCCCGACAGCTCGCCGATGTAGGATTTGCCCTCCATCAGCTTTTCGTAGCCGATGTACACCGGCTGGAACAGCACCGGCCGGCGCGGCGCACGCAGATACGCGCGCACGGTCATCGCCAGCATGCCTGCGCGCGGCGCGAGCGGACGGCCGGTGCGCGAGCGGCCGCCCTCGATGAAGTATTCGAGCGGCACGCCGCGTTCGATCAGCTGCGCGATATATTCGTTGAACACGACCGAGTACAGCGCGTTGCCCTTGAAGCTGCGGCGCAGGAAGAACGCGCCGCCGCGACGCAGCAGAGGACCCAGTACCGGCAAGTTGAGATTGACGCCCGCGGCGATATGCGGCACGACGACGCCGGAGCGGTATAACTGGTACGACAGCAGCAAATAGTCGGCGTGGCTGCGATGACACGGCACGTAGACGACTTCATGTCCCGGTGCCGCCGCACGCGCCTTGTCGAAATGACGCATCGCGATGCCGTCGTAAAGCTTGTTCCAGAACCACGTCAGCATGAACGATACGGAGCGCACGAACGGGTGCGAGTAGTCGGCGGCAATTTCCCAGGCGAAATCGCGCGCGCGCTTGCGCGCTTGATCGAGCGTGATCTTTTCCTTCGCCGCCGTCGTCGCGATCGTGTCGCGCACCGGCTCGGCATCGAGCAGAGCGTCGATGACGGTGCGCCGATGCGACAGGTCGGGGCCGATGACCTGCGCCCGCACGCGGCGGAAGTGCACGCGCAATACGCGCGACATCTTGCGCACCTGACGATCGGCCGGCGCGTCGCCGGCGGCTGCGATCGTTTCGCGCAGCGGCACGGGCGGCGCGAACTGCACGATCGTGTCGCGACCATTGAGCAGCAGTGCGAGCAGGCGACGAAAGCGGCCGACCACGACCCAGTTTTCGGAAAACAGCACGCGGAACCAGCCGCTGTCGCGATCCGGGGCGCGACCGACGAAGATCGATACCGGTACCAGCTGCGCATCCAGATCCGGATACGCGCGCAGCAGTCCGAACAACGCCGTCAGCGTCTGCGACTGCGAGCGCGGTTTGCGCCGGCCGATCAGCCAGGGTTCGCGGCGGGCAAGCGCGAACATCGCGCGAGGGCGGCGTAGCGGTCCCAGTTGCAATGGCTGCAGCGGTTCAGGCAGGCCGGCTTCGCGGCAGGCCTGTTCCAGAATCAGCGTATCGGAAAGCCCGTAGCGTTCCGTGACATAGATGACCGGACGCGCCGGATCGATCTGCGCGCGCACATTGGCCGGCTCGCGTCGAATCTGCAGCCATGGCTCGACGATGCGCCCGAACACGCGCAACCACCAAGCCGCGCGCGGGGTTTCGGTCAATGCAGTCGCAAGTGGCGCAGGGGCGTCCATGCGTCAATTGTACGTGACAGGGATGTTCAGAAAGCATTGGGCCCGCACTTGGCGGGCCCAGTGACTTCGGCAAAGTGCCTGATTTACTTGGCGGTTTCCGCCGGCGCCGGCGCGGCCGCCGGGGCTGTGCCGCCCGCTATTTCCTGCGAATGCTTCTTCCACTTGTCGATCGCGTCCTTGCCGTACCACTTGCCGTCGACGCGTACGAGATCGCTCTCGGTGCTGAACGGCGTGTCGAACGCGGTGTAGCTGATCTTCACTTTCGCCGTGTCGGCGTTCGCGGAAACGGTTTGCACTTTCACCGAATCGAGCGCCTTGTCCATATTCAGCCCATACACGGCGAGCACTTGCTTGACGCCGCCGAGCACGATGCCGGCTTTCTGCATGCCCTGCTCATAACTCAGCGCGCGGGCTTCGTCGACCGACTTCAAATTCAAATCCCGCGCGGTCTTGCACACCACTGCAATCGCGCTCTTGACCAGCATCGGGTCGGTGAACTTGGTCGTCTGCGCCCACTTCGCCGTGGCGTCGAGCAGCTGCGAAACCTGCGTTTTCTGCGCGTCGGTGAGATCCTTGTTCTGCTGGATCGCGCTCTGCGCAAATCCCTGACCCATCGCAACCATCATCGGGATCTGCGCGGCCTGCTTGTCCATCTCGTCCAGCTGCGGCTTGATCTCGGCGAACATCTTGTCTTCCGCGCCGGGCGCGGTGAGCTTGGTCATGGTTTCGGTGAACTGCTTGCGGTCCTCTTCGGAGACCGGTTCGGAATTGATGTCCTTGTTCCAGTCGGCCTTGAGTTTGGCGTACTCACCTGGCGGCAGACTCGCTGCGAACAGACCGGCGAGGTTGTTGTCGCGCAGTGCCTTGACGGCCATGGCAACGGCGACATCGGGCGTTGCGGCAGGCGCGGCGACTGCTGGAGCCGATGCGGTTGGCGCCGTGGCGGCGGGCTGTTGGTTGCAGCCGAAACCCGCTGCGGCGAGCGCGGCGAGCAGAGCGATGCGGGTAAGTTTTTGCATGGTCGTTCCCCAGAATGACGGTGGGTGGAAAAAGATGCGAGGGCGGCCACTTTAGTGAGCGACCTGGGTGAAGGCAAGCAAAACGAGCCCGCTCGGTTACATGCCGTTTAGTGATAGCCCGATTCGGACGCCACTTTGCCGCGAAACACCCGATACGAATACGCGGTATAGCTCAGCACCGCCGGAATCATGATCACGGCGCCGACCAGCACGAACATCTGCGAACTCGGCGGCGACGCGGCCTGCCAGATCGTCAGCGTCGGTGGCACGATGTTCGGCCAGATGCCAAGCACGAGCCCGAGAAAACCGAGTACGAAGAAGCACAGCGACAGCACGAACGGCTGCAGTTCCTCGTTGCGCAACACAGCGCGCCAGAGCAGCGCCGCATTCAGCGCCGTCAGCAGCGGCACCGGCGACAAATAGAGGAAATTCGGCCATGTGAACCAGCGCTCCATCAGGCGCGCGTCGAGGAAGGGCAGCCACGAACTGACCAGCAACATGAACGCGATCACGCCGAGCATCAATGGCCGCGTCAGATCGAACGCGATGCGTTGCAAGCGGCCGTCGGTCTTGAGGATCAGCCAGGTCGCACCGAGCAGTGCGTAGCCGAACACGAGTGCGACGCCGGTCAGCATCGAGAATGGGCTGAACCAGGCGAACGCCGCGTCGTGCACGTATTTGCCGCCTTGCAGCGGCATGCCCTCGACGACGGCGCCGAGGATCAGCCCCTGCATGAACGTGGCGATGGTCGAGCCGACATTGAAAGCGATGCCCCACACCCAGCGCGAGCGCCGCGCCTTGAAGCGGAACTCGAATGCGATGCCGCGAAAGATCAGCGCAATCAGCATCGCCAATATCGGCAGATACAACGCCGACAGCACGGTCGAATACGCGATCGGAAACGCCGCCATCAGGCCGGCGCCTCCCATCACCAGCCAGGTTTCATTGCCGTCCCAGATCGGCGCGGCCGTGTTCATCATGTGGTCGCGCTGCTGGTCGTCGTCGGCGAACGGCGTGAGGATGCCGATGCCGAGCACGAAACCGTCGAGCAGCACGTACATCAGCACGGCGAAACCGATGATGAAATACCAGACGACGGGCAGCACGTGTTCGATGGTCATGTCACATCTCTTCATCGCCGAGCGACAACGGCCGCGCGGCCGTACGCGAAGCCTTGCGTTGCGGGGCCTGTACCGGGCCGACGCGCAGCATCTGCAGCAGATACCAGGTGACGAAGCCGAACACGAGCAGGTAGACGAGGACGTAGACGATCAGCGAGGCCAGCACGCTGCTTGCCGGCACGTTCGTGCTCGTCGCATCGGCGGTGCGCAGCAGTCCATATACGACCCACGGCTGGCGGCCGACTTCGGCGACGAACCAACCGGTCAGCAACGCGATGAAGCCGCTCGGCATCATGCAGATCCACGCGCGCAGATACCAGCGCGACGCGAGCAAGCTGCCGCGCTTCCATTTGACGAGGCCCCACCACGACAGCGCGAGCATCGCGAAACCCAAGCCCACCATGATGCGGAACGCGAAAAATGGAATCGCCACGGGCGGACGATCTGCGCGCGCAAAATCTTTCAGACCTTTGACCGTGCCATCGAGCGAATGCGTGAGGATCAGGCTGCCGATGCGCGGTACGTCAAGTGAATAATCATTGCGCTCGGAGTTTTCGTTCGGAATCGCGAACAGCGTCAGCGGCACGCTCGACTCGGTCTCCCAGCGCGCTTCGATCGCCGCAAGTTTTGCCGGCTGGGTTTCGCGCACCATCAGGCCAGTCGCGTCGCCAACGATGATTTGCAACGGCGCGACGACCGCGACGAACGCGAGTGCGCACTTGAAGCCGAGCCGGGCCTTGTCGACGAAGCGGTCGTCGAGCAGGTAGTACGCGGAAATGCCGCCGACCATGAACGCGGTGGTCAGGAATGCGGCGAGCACCATGTGCGGCAGTCGATACAGGAACGAAGGATTGAAAATCACCGCCCACCAGTCCAGCGGGTAGAACACGCCTGCCTTGAGTTCGTGGCCGGCCGGCGTCTGCATCCAGCTGTTCGCCGACATGATCCAGAACGTGGAAATCAGCGTGCCGAGCGCGACCATGCAAGTGGCGAAGAAATGCGTCGCATGGCTCACACGCTGCCAGCCGAACAGCATCACGCCAAGGAACGTGGCTTCCATGAAGAATGCGGTAAGCACTTCGTAGTTGAGCAGCGGTCCGACCACGTTGCCGGCGGCGGTGGAGAAGCCGGCCCAGTTCGTGCCGAACTGGAAACTCATGACGATGCCGGTGACGACGCCGACGCCGAACGAGACCGCGAAGATTTTCAGCCAGAAAAAATACAGATCGCGCACACGATCTTCGCGCGTGCGCAGCCACAGTGCCTCGAGGAAAGCGAGCCAGCTCGCGAGTCCGATCGTGAACGCCGGAAACAGGATGTGGAACGAGATCACGAACCCGAATTGCAGGCGCGACAGCAGCACGGCCTCAGACATCGGCATCTCCAGCACCGCATCCTGCGGCGCCCGGCATTATCGCATGCGCTCAGTCCGCGAGCAGGCTCGCCAGACGCGCGATATGCGATCCGGCGACTTCGCGCTTGGCCTCCGCGTCGAGTTCCTCGTCGCGCCCGTCCCAATGCAGGTCGTCCGGCGGCAATTCAGCGAGGAAGCGGCTCGGTTCATTGGCGATGATCTCGCCGTAGCGGCGCGAACGCGACGCGTAGGCGAGACACAGGCGCTCCTTGGCGCGCGTGATGCCGACATAGAACAGCCGGCGTTCTTCCTCGATGCGCCCTTCCTCGATGCTGCCCGCGTGCGGCAGCGTGCCGTCCTCGACGCCGACGATGTGGACGAAGCGAAATTCCAGTCCCTTCGCCGAATGCAAGGTCATCAGGCGCACCTGATTGCCGGCTTCGTCGCGATCGGCGTGCGCGAGCAGGGCGAGTTGCGCGGCGAGATCGCCGGTGCGCGTGCCGTGCTTCTGCATCGCGCGAAACCAGTCGGCCAGTTCGGCGAGATTTCCCAGTCGTCGCTCCAGTGCCGCCGGATCGCGTGTGTCGTGACGCAGATGTTCGGCAAAACCGGTGCGGCGCACGATTTCCTCAACGAGCTCGGCTGCGGACACGCGTCGCATCGCCGCCGCGAACTCATCGATCAGCGCGACGAAACCGGCGAGCGCCGAGGCCGGACGCGCGGCGAGTTGCTTGAGCACGCCGTCGCTGTGCGCCGCGTGCAACATCGATGCGTGTCTGGATTGCGCCAGTTCGCCGAGCTTTTCCAGGCTGGTGGCGCCAATCTCGCGCCGCGGCACGTTGGCGATGCGCAGGAACGCGGCGTCATCTTCAGGGTTGACGATCAAGCGCAGGTAGGCGAGCAGGTCTTTCACTTCGGTGCGTTCGAGGAACGCGGTGCCCCCGGTGATGCGATACGGAACCTGCGCCAGGCGCAAGGCCTTTTCGATCGGCCGCGACTGGTGATTGCCGCGATAGAGCACGGCGAATTCATGCCACGGCGTCTTGTGCAACTGCTGCAGGTGCGCGATATCGGCGGCGATGCGTTCGGCCTCGTGTTCATCGTCTTTGCAGGCGAGCACGCGGATCGGCGCGCCTTCGCGGTGCTCGCTCCACAAGCGTTTCTCATGCACGTGCGGGTTGTGCCGGATCAGCGCGTTCGCCGCGCGCAGGATGCGTGCGCTGCAGCGATAGTTCTGTTCGAGTTTGAACACTTTCAGCGCAGGATAATCGCGCGCGAGTTCGTCGAGATTGCCGGGGTTGGCGCCGCGCCAGGCGTAGATCGATTGATCGTCGTCGCCGACCGCAGTGAACGCGCCGCGCTCGCCGGCCAGATGTTTGAGCAGGCGATATTGCGCGTCGTTGGTGTCCTGGTACTCGTCGACGAGCAGATAGCGCAGGCGTTCCTGCCAGGCGGCGCGCGTTTCGATATCTGCTTCGAGCAGGGCCAGCGGCAAGCGGATCAGATCGTCGAAATCCACGGCATTGAAGGCGACGAGACGCTTCTGGTAACGCCCGTACAAATCCGCCGCTTCGCGTTCGCGCGCGCCGCGCGCCTGCGCGGCCGCGCTTTCGGGCGCGAGTCCGTTGCCTTTCGCGGTCGAGATCAGATGGCGCAGCGCGAACAACTGATCGGGTTTGCTTGCGGCCGGCGCGAGGTCCTTGACGATTGCCGCACTGTCGTCGGCATCGAGCACGGAGAAACCGCGTTTCAAGTTGAGCTTGGCGTGTTCGATCTGCAGAAACTTGAGCCCGAGCGCATGGAACGTGCACACGAGAAGCTCCTGCGCGGCTTCGCCCTTGACCAGCTTGCCGATGCGCTCGCGCATTTCGCGCGCGGCCTTGTTGGTGAACGTGATCGCGGCGATCTTGTGCGGCGACAGGTGTTTGCGCGCGATCAGGTGCGCGATCTTTTCGGTGATCACGCGCGTCTTGCCGGAACCGGCGCCGGCGAGCACGAGCAGCGGGCCATCGCAGTATTCGACGGCGGCGCGTTGTTGCGGATTCAGGGACATGAGGCGCGAACGAGACGGGCGCGCATTGTAACCGCAGCTCACGCGGCGAGAGTGATGTCTCCGCTCACATTGCCGTCATCTTCGATGCACAGATGCGGCAAGCCGAGTTCGCGCAGGTAGGCGCCGCCGCGTTCGCGGCCCAACAGCATCGCCAGAGTCGCTGCCGCGCCGGCGATCAGGCAACTGTCGGCGACGACGCTGACGCTGGCGAAACTCTGCACCGGCACGCCGTCGCGCGGATCGACGATGTGCGAATAGCGTCGGCCATCGATGATCAATGCGCGTTCGTAGTCGCCGCTGGTGGCCAAGCCGCCGCGCGGCAGCTCGATGCGCGCGGCGGCGCGTCCCGGCGCACGCGGCGCCTTGATACCGACGACCCATGGCGTGCCGTCGCGATGCGGGCCGACGAGCGCCAGATCACCGCCCAGATCGACGACGCCGGAATCGATGCCGGCATCGCGGCACAGTTGCGCGCAGCGGTCCGCCGCGTATTCCTTGACGATGCCGCCGAGGTCCAGGCGCATGCCCGGCGTGGTCAGCTGCAGCATCGGTCGTTGCCACTGCACACGCTGCCAGCCGGTGACGCGCAGAGCTTGCGCGATTTCTTCAGGCGTAGGCACGCGTGCGCGCTGCGCATCCCACAAACGCGTCAGCGCACCGGCGGTGATGTCGAAGCGACCATCGCTTTGCGCGTGCAGCGCCGCGGCGAAGTCGAGCAGGTTCGCGGTCTCCTCGTCGACTTCGATGGCACGGCTTGCGGCGATGCGTGCGAGCAAGCTGTCATCGCGGTAATGCGAATATTTGGCGTCGAGGCGTCCGCATTCGGCCAGCGTCGCCGCCAATGCCGAATGCGCAATCGCTTCCGCGTCGGTTTGCACATGCAATGCGCATGGGCAGCCCATGCTGGAGAAATCGAATTTGTATACTTTATCGCGCAATCAAAACTGGTAATCGAGTCCGGCGAACAGCCGCGTGTAACTCACCGTACCAGGATTCGGATCGCTGCCGCCCAGGGCGAGATCCGTGCTGGCGTGATAACGCTCGGCGCCGGCGTTCAATTGCCAATGTCCGAAACGCTTGCGCACGTCGAGATTGACCGACACCGCGCCGAATCCGCCGAGGCGGTAGTCGCTGGAGAAATAAGTGTCGTTGACGCTATCCAGGAACGGC
>Ga0207674_10002233_pt1 | contig 24521 bp, 20 predicted proteins | sample KBSCornC72_FD_184303 | JGI IMG/M metagenome (GOLD analysis project Ga0207674, IMG submission 184303) | Corn rhizosphere microbial communities from Kellogg Biological Station, Michigan, USA - KBS Corn C7-2 (SPAdes) (version 2) | ecosystem: Host-associated > Plants > Roots > Rhizosphere > Soil ...
GGTAATGTTGCTTCAGTACCAATAAAGCAAAGGACACAAGTCTCGAAAATAATTCTGTGTCGATAACCCCGGTTGCCGGTATTGCTGTCAAACAAAATCTTGTTGTTGGATTTAGTCTCAGTTATGCTCACAATAAAGACAACCTCAATACTGTTAACTATGAAACAAAATCTGAGTCTTATGGGGCAGGAATTTTCATTAGAAAATATGTGCCGCTTGGCAAGGGGTTCTATCTTTTTGGCGAAACTGGTCTCAATTACCAGGATTATGCCAGTACTTACACGTATCCTTCCCAAAAAGGCGAGTTAAAGGTCCAGAATATTGGGATCAACCTTTACCCCAGGGGTTTCATATGCCATGTCAAGCAACTTCCAACTAGAATTTGGCTTACCTCAATTGGTTTCTCTGGGATATTCCAGAACGGAACAACTGGTAAATGATGCGACGACCCAAGAGACCAATGGAGTAAACTTTAATGCCGCGGCAAGTGCATTTTCCAGTTTTGTTTTGGGATTCAGGATTTTTTTGCCAAAATAATGCAGGCTATTCAATCGTTTAACTTTATTTAGTCATCGTGTGTTAAACCTTAGATTTTATTATGGGTCTGAACATCTAAATCTTTTTAATGCCGGTCAGCAAGCAGTTGGTAAATCAGCATTTATTGTGGCGCGCTGGTTTCGGGCCGGCTGTTTACCAGTTGGACGATCTTAATAATAGTTCTCCTGAAAAACTATACAAGGCCCTTCAAAAAGCTTCTTCAAAAAAGCCGGAGTACCTGCAGGCAGCGGACAATTACCTCCAGGGGCTGATGCTAGGGATCCAGGAAGCAGGAAGACAGCAAAAAGAGATGTCACCGGAGCAAAAGAAGGAAATACGAAAAAGAAGCCGGGACAGCATTAGGAACCTCAATCTTTACTGGATCAATGAAATGGTGAATAGCGATGCTCAGCTCCGTGAAAAAATGTCTTTGTTCTGGCATGGTCATTTCGCCTGTCGCAACCTTAATATCTTTTTTCAACAGGAATTGCTTCACGTCATCCGCCGCAATGCACTTGGAAATTTTCGTGGCCTGCTTCATGAAGTTTCCAAAACAGGTGCCATGTTGAATTTCCTCAATAACAATCAAAACAAGAAAGATCATCCGAATGAAAATTTTGCCCGTGAAGTAATGGAGCTGTTTACAATGGGGCGGGGGAATTATACAGAACATGACGTTAAGGAAGCTGCAAGATCTTTTACAGGTTGGGGCGCCAATGCAAAAGGCGAGTTCGTCTTCCGGAAATTTCAACACGATGACGGAAGTAAAACAGTTTTAGGCAAAACGGGAAATTTTGATGGTGATGAAGTGCTGGAGATCTTGCTGGATCAAAAACAAACTGCAAAATTCATCTCACAAAAACTATATCGGTTTTTTGTGAATGATACAATCGACGCGCAGAAAGCAGATTGGCTGGCCGATCGTTTTTATAAAAGTGATTATGATATTGGTAAGCTGATGGAAGATATTTTTACCAGTGACTGGTTCTATGATGAGAAGAACATTGGCTCTAAAATAAAATCACCGGTTGAATTATTGATAGGAATGCAAAGAATGCTTCCTATGAAATTAGAAAACGAGGAAGCTTTGCTCTTGTTACAGAGATTGCTGGGCCAAATACTTTTTTATCCTCCCAATGTTGCAGGTTGGCCTGGTGGCAAGACCTGGATCGACAGCTCCACACTCATGATGCGCATGCGCATTGCTCAACTCATCAATGACAAAGATGAGTTCAATATAAAACCAAAATCAGATGATGACCAGATGATGGGACGCGACGATGACGATATAAAAATAAATCGGATGGGAAAAGCAGCCAGGCCCATCTACGCAGAAATTGACTGGAATAAATATGTAGACTATTACAACGACGTTCCGCGTAACGAATTGGTGAATGATATTGCCGGTAATCTATTGCAAACGAAGAAATCAGTTAGCGCTGGCGTCATCAATGAGTATTCAGATGCAAGTGACAAAAATAGCTTTATCAAAACGGCTACTATACAAATTATGAGTACGCCGGAATACCAACTTTGTTAATTGCGATTTCGGATTTCGGATTTTAGATTTTAAGGTCCGAAATCAAAATCTAAAATCGAAAGTATGTTGATCAAACGCCGTGATTTTGTTAAAGTGGGTTCGTTAGCTACCGCTTCGTTCATGGTCCCGAAGTTTTTAAAGGCATTTGAAAGAGTAGATCGAGTCCCTCCCGGGAATAAAGTGATGGTGATACTGCAATTGAGTGGTGGTAATGATGGATTAAATACAGTGATACCGATCCGGAATGACATTTACTATCGTGAAAGGCCAAGGTTAGGTATTGAAAGAGCGAGTGCTCTTGCATTAACCGACGAAGTTGGTTTACATCCGGCACTCACGGCTCTAAGAGAATTGTATGACGATGGAAGTTTGGGAATTCTAAATAATGTGGGCTATCCGAATCCCGACCGGTCACACTTCCGCAGTATGGATATTTGGCAAACCGGAAGTGCGAGTACAGAGTATGTCGCAACGGGCTGGTTGGGTCGATATCTTGATGCGCAATGTCATGGTTGTGATAAACCCACCTTTGCCCTTGAGATTGATGACGTGCTTAGTCTCGCGTTAAAGGGAGAAAATTCAAAGGCGATTGCCATGAAGGATCCAAAAAGATTATTCGGCACAAGCAACGAAAACTTCTTTAGAGACGTTTTGAAAGAACACAAAAATGAGGGAGAAGAAACAGTGGACTATCTCTATAAAACAATGTCGGAAACCTTATCCTCTGCTAATTATATTTTCCAGCAAAGTAGATTACATCCTTCATCGGCAGAATATCCAAAGACAGAGTTGGGCAATGGATTGAAGACGATCGCTTCGCTCATATTTTCTGACATTAATACAAAGGTGTATTACATCTCTCTCGGTAGTTTTGATACTCACGTAAGTCAGCAAATGCAACAGCAGCGCTTGTTTACTGAATTGAGTAACGCAGTAAAAGCGTTTACGGCTGACCTAAAGAAGAATAATCGCTTTAATGATGTGCTGATGTTCACGTTCTCTGAATTTGGCAGAAGGGTGTCTCAAAATGCAAGCGGCGGCACTGACCATGGCACAGCGAACAATATGTTCTTAATCGGCGGAGCATTAAAACAAAAGGGTGTCATCAATGCGATGCCCGATCTAAATGATCTTGACGAAGGCGACCTGAAATACAAGATTGATTTTAAAACAGTGTATGCAACGGTTCTGAGGAATTGGCTGGAAGCCGATGACACCACCATTCTTGGAAAACGATATGACCATCTGAAGTTTTGTTGATCCGTGCTGTCGATATAAAGTGAGAAAGCAACTACATAAAAAGTAGTTGCTTTATTTATTAAGACTAGTCAATGTTCTTCCTCTTGCTTATTGCCACACGATAAAGGATCACTCCCATTAATGTAAAAAAGGCGACACCCAACCACTTGTATCCCTCTACTCCCAACGATTGTGTAAGTCCGGGTTCCGCACTGATCTTTTCCAGGCTGGCATTTACTTTTTCATTTACTGATAAAATGGCAACAATAACTCCCGCCAGTGCGCCGCCGGCTACAAGTCCTGTCGCAAATAAATTCCCTTTTGCAAGATCTTCTTCTTCGTCTGTTAGTACAATGTTTTTTCTTTTATTTCTCCAGTAAACAAGACCACGGATAGCGCCACCGATAAAAATGGGAAAGGTGGTTGATAGCGGAAGGTATATTCCGATCGCAAATGATAGAGATTTAATTCCGCATAGCTCCATTACAAGAGCGATAAAAACCCCGACAAGTACAAACTGCCAGTCAAGATTAAAAGAAAGAATACCCTTGATCAATGTAGCCATCAATGTTCCCTGGGGTGCGGGGTATTTATCAGTGCCAATGGCATGTTGAATGCCTTGTTGCACCATTTCATGAGTGGGTGTGTCAAGAATTTTTACAGTTGCTCCAATAGCCAACGAAGAAATTATCGCCCCGATAAACAATGCGATCTGCTGATACTTTGGTGTGGCTCCCACTATATAACCCGTTTTTAAATCCTGTGAGGTGCCCCCCGCATTGGCTGCTGCAATGCAGATCATTCCGCCTACGACAAGTGCCATTGGCTCATAAAAATTTCCTGTCCATTTTACTGCAATAAAAATCAAGCATGTTCCCATTAATGTTGCGATGGTCATCCCGCTGATCGGATTGTTTGATGAGCCGATCAAACCAACAATGCGCGATGAAACAGTAACGAAGAAAGCTCCAAAAATAATTATCAATAATCCCAACAATAATTTGCTCCCAATCGAGCTACCCGGAATTAAGTTGTTTGGTAAAAAAGCAATTATCAAAATCAACAAAAGACTGCCAATACCCACGATTTTTATTGAAAGGTCCCTTTCAGTTCTGGGTACATTGTTATCACCGCCCGATGCATTGCGTCCTTTCAGCGAACCGATACTTCCTTTGAACGAAGAAATGATAGTTGGGATCGTTTTGATAAGTGTGATGAAACCGCCGGCAGCAACCGCACCGGCGCCGATCTGCCGAATGTAGGCACGATAGATAGCAGAAGTCCAATCAGCAAAATCATGCTTAATCGGATCCCATGTTCCTGCGTTAGCGGGGCCTTGTTTTGTCAGATCAGTAATGTATCCAAGTTTATATAGTTGCGCGGCAATTACATCAGGACTAATTAGCGAGGCGAGAAGCGGAATAAAGACAAACCAGCTAAGGATACCACCAGCCACTAAAACTCCACCGATCTTTGGCCCGATGATATAACCGACACCCATATACTCCGGGGTGATCTCACCTGCAATTCTCGCGGAAGGGAAAATTTTATTTGCCTGTCTTGTTGCAAAGTCAGGTACATCCTTAATAACATGAAATATTTTTTGGAGTATGGCATAGCTCCCCGCAACAATAACCCCCCAGATAGCCGTCATCGCCAACTCGCCACCTTTTTCTCCTGCTTTTAACACGGAAGCACAAGCAGTGCCTTCCGGATATGGAAGAACGCCGTGTTCTTTTACAATCAATGATCGGCGAAGTGGTATCATCATTAACGTGCCGAGCATTCCACCGATCACTGATAAAACAAGAATAGTGACATAGTTAAAATAATTTGCACTGCTTGCAAGGCTTAAAAAAAGAAAACCGGGAAGGGTGAATACAACACCGGCCGCAATGCTTTCTCCGGCACTTCCGGTAGTTTGAATGATGTTATTTTCAAGAATCGTTGTCTTTAAAAAAAGTTTCCCGAGTAGAATTGAAATAACCGCGATAGGAATAGACGCAGAAACAGTAAGTCCCGCTTTTAGCGCAAGATAAACGGTAGCTGCACCAAATATGATCCCGAAAATAGCACCCATTACAACTGACTTAACAGTGAACTCGGCCATTTTTACTTCAGGAGCTACAAACGGTTTGAATTGGGATGGTTGGTCCGGCATAGCAGTTAATTTGCAGAGTAAGATAAATAAAAAGGAGTTGAATTTTCAGCTCCCTGCAAGGCAGGGAATCAATTAATCATCTGAAGCCGCAGCTTCCTCTACCACTTTATTCAAACGTTTGGTCAGGGGCAGCAGCAAAAAACAGGCTATGATAGCCGCGACGGCACTGATGGCAAAGAACAGAGCTTTGTTATCAAATTTATCCCAGAAACCTGCCAGTATACCTGATATTTTTCCTCCCAGTGATGTGGTGATGAACCATCCCCCCATCATCAATGCAGTCAATCTTCGTGGAGCAACCTTTGATGTAAGGGACAAACCAACGGGGCTTACAAATAATTCACTTATCGTAAACACTCCGTAACTACTCACCAGCCACCAGCTTGAAACTTTATTAAAATAAATGTTAGTGATTAAACATGCAGCAACCATTACAACAGATGATAAGCCTGCAATCAATGTACCCCATGCAAATTTGCTTGGCGTTGAAAGTGTTTTGCCTATGCGTTGACGCCATGCAAAAAAAGCAACAACAATTGGTGTAAGCACAATGATCCAGAATGGATTTACTGATTGATAAATTTCGGTAGATACTAATTTCAAATCTTGCCCTTCCGGGGGGTATTTATCTTTTTGAAGATTTTGAAAATACAGATCAGTTCCCTGCTTTGTCATTACTTTACCATTGGCGTCCGATTGAGGGCGGAACTGTTCGTCAACGACAGGCACTTCTGTTGGTTTAGTATTCACTGTTTCTAAAAACCCGAAAGGTTTTAATGCAGGTTGAATAGCTTTTGGAGCTTCACGATCAGTATAGGTTTGAGCCCATATTGTCAGGGCCGTTGAATTTTGGTTATAGATATTCCAAAAAATAATGGATACACCAAATAAAATTAATAATGTACTGATGCGTTTACGTTCAAAACCTTTTGCTTTATACCATAAGCTGAAATAAAATATGATGATAGGGACACAGGCAAAAATGAAGGCATCATTTGAATCTGTCCCCAAAATATTTCCTGGAATAAACCAGCCAATAATTCCTGCTAACATTGCTGGTAAAAACACTTTTATAAAAATTTGTGAGATGGGCATGTCGCCTTCCCGGACAGGTCTGATAACATCCGCATGTTTCACTTGTTTCAATCCAAATGCAAACCAAATTAACCCTAATACCATTCCAAAGCCTGCGGCCGAAAATGCAATGCCCCAGCCGTTTTGATCCTGGTATTTATTATGCAGGTAAGCAGCAACAAAATTGCAGAAGAAGGCACCAATATTAATGCCCATATAAAAGATGTTGTAAGCAATATCTTTTTTAGGTTTCAGATCAGGACGATTATAAATATTACCAAGTAATGTGCTAATGTTTGGTTTGAAAAAACCGTTACCAACAATAGCAGAAAACAAGCCTAAATACATAATAGTATCACTTCCATTCAATGCGATCAAAAAATAACCCAGCGCCAATAAAGCGCCGCCTAAAAAAATCGACTTTGTATAACCAAGTATCCTATCTGCAATTAAACCACCGAGAAATGGTGTTAAGTAGATCAGGGCAACATAAGTTCCAACAATACTTATAGCTGCTACATTATCTAATCCCCTTCCTCCATGACCAACTGTGTCAGTTAGGTATAAGAAGAAAATACCGATCATTAGATAGTATCCAAACCGCTCCCACATCTCAGTAAAGAAAAGAACATACAATCCTCTCGGATGTTTACCGGAAGTAATTGGCTGATTTAAGGGAATGTCGGGTTGGTTCATACAATCGTTTTGTTTTTTGATCAGCAAGTTTATTCATCCAAAATACATAAAAATGGTTTCTTGGAAGAAAACAAGTGTTTCTTTAACAATTGTAACGATATTCGCACCGAATTAATCCTTGAACAAAATGCGTATCCTGTTGTTAGGTTCCGGCGGAAGAGAACATGCATTGGCCTGGAAAATAAACCAAAGCGTCTGGGCAAATCCACTTTACATTGCTCCGGGTAACCCTGGCACCGCTCAATGCGGAAAAAATGTTTCGATTGATATCAAGGATTTTGATGCCATCGGAAAATTTTGCGTCAATGAAAAAATTGAGATGGTAGTTGTTGGTCCGGAAGAGCCGCTGGTAAATGGGTTATACGATTACTTCAAAGCCAATGAGGAGTTAGCAAAGATTTATTTTATCGGTCCTTCAAAAAACGGTGCTCAGTTGGAAGGTAGTAAGGCATTTGCAAAATCGTTCATGAAGCGCCACGAAATTCCTACGGCGAAATACCGTGAATTTGATTCTTCGAATTTTGAAGAGGGTGTTCACTATGTAAATGAACATCCGTTACCGGTTGTATTAAAAGCCGATGGGTTAGCTGCCGGTAAAGGTGTGATCATCTGCCAAACTCATGTTGAAGCGGTGTCCGAGTTTGAATTAATGATCCAGCATTCAAAATTTGGTGACGCAAGTAAAAAAGTGGTGGTGGAAGAATTTTTAGATGGAATAGAGCTGAGTGTTTTTGTGATCACGGACGGGAAAAATTATTTGCTGCTTCCTGAAGCAAAGGACTACAAAAGGATCGGTGAGGGCGATACGGGACTCAATACAGGAGGCATGGGTGCAGTTAGCCCTGTTCCCTTCGCAACTCCGGGTTTCATGCATAAAGTAGAAGAGCGGATCATTAAGCGCACCATTGCAGGTCTGCATAAAGAGGAGATCGAGTATACAGGCTTTTTATTTTTTGGATTGATCAGTGTAAACGGGGAACCTTTTGTAATTGAATATAATTGCCGGATGGGCGATCCCGAAACAGAAGTGGTGATCCCGCGACTGGAGACGGACCTGGTAGGATTGTTTGTTGCAGCCACTCAAAAAGAATTGGACACAGTAAAACTGAGAGTGGATGAACGTACGGCCGTCACAGTGATGGCTGTTAGCAGAGGCTACCCGGGCTCATATGAAAAAGGATTTGAGATCGAAGGGTTGAAGAAAGAGAACGATAAGGATGCTTTTGTCTTTCATGCAGGCACAAAAGAAACTGACGGCAAGATCGTAACCAACGGAGGCAGGGTGTTGTGTGTTACTTCTTATGGAAACAATATTCGTGAAGCTGTTGAAAATTCGTTGCTCATCCTTGACGACATCAACTTTGAAGGCATATATTATCGCGGCGATATCGGGTATGAGTTTAAATCGAAGACGTCGGTCGGAAGATAATCATTAATTTCCACTCTACTTTTGCGTAAAAGTCAATATGGCTGGTGAAATGCATTATAATGATTACCTGCAGTTGGACAAAATTCTAAATGCGCAATCTCCCGAAAGCATCAAAAAAAATTTACCGGCGCATGATGAAATGCTCTTCATCATTATTCATCAAACCTATGAATTATGGTTTAAGCAACTTCATCACGAGATCGATTCGATCTTACTAATCATGAAAAAACCAGCAATGAACGATAATTCGCCGGAATTGCAAACTGTTGTTCACCGCCTGGATCGCGTCGTAATTGTTTTAAGAGTGTTGGTTCATCAAATCGATATTCTTGAAACCATGACACCAATGGATTTCCTGGATTTTCGCGACATGCTTCGTCCTGCGTCAGGTTTTCAAAGTTGGCAATTCAAGGAATTGGAAGCAAAACTGGGACTAAAATTTGAAGCTCGTCATGGCCAGGAATACTATGTTTCGAAGTTGCGTGCAGAGCAGGTAGAAATTATTAAAAGAGCCGAATCGGAAAAATCTTTGCTGGAATTAGTGAATGCATGGCTTGAAAGGATGCCCCTGGCGCCTGGAGATATTAAAAACGAAAAAGAAAGTTTTTGGGATGATTACCGCGATCGTTATAAGAATAGCCTGGCCGACGTGGAAAAAGATAACCTTGCATCATTTGATGAAATGTTTTTTGAGAAAGACATGAACCAGGCAGGAGATAAAAGCGCACAGCGTTCGTTATCGCCCAAAGCTTGCCGCGCCGCGTTATTTATTATGCTCTACAGGGGCTATCCCCTTTTGCAATTACCCTTTCAATTATTAAATGATCTGTTAGAGATCGATGAACAACTAAGTTCATGGCGGTACAGGCACATGAACATGGTGCATAGAATGATCGGAACAAGAATTGGAACCGGAGGCAGCAGTGGGAAGGATTATTTAAAAGCTGCTGCAGATAAGCATTATCTTTTTAAAGAGATCGCACAGCTGAATAGTTTTTTAATTGAAAGAAGAAAGCTTCCGCATCTGTCAGCAGAACTGGAAAAACGATTGGGATTTGTGGGTTCTTAAAAAATCTGTGCTTCTGTGTCTCAGTGGCATTTACACGTTGCCACACAATCACAGAAACACGTAGAAAAGATTATACAGACTTCTTAAAAAAATCTTCCTTCTCCTTTTATTACTCTGAAAGGAGTAGAAAAAAAGCTATCGACCACTCTATTAAATTCATCTTTATAGAACACTGGGGTGCTATGTCCAGAATTCGGAAGTATCCATAAATAAGCATTCGGAATGTTTTTATAGATAAGTAATGTATGTTCTGGTTTGATCACGTCATGATCACCGCCGATGATCAGTGACGGGCAAGATATTTTTTGCAGATCACTTAAAGAGATATGAGGCTGCTCAGCTAACAGTCGCATGAGTTTATATTGATCCTTTTCCCGGGGTGTCTTTTGTGTTTTCTCTTTCAATGCCAGGTATGTCGGCAGGGCGATGTCCCAGACTTCCTTGGGCACAGCGGTGGTGTCGGGCACGAGATTGGCGCCAGTGGAGGCGAGTTTTTTTACTTTGTCCGGGTGTCGTATGGCCAGCAACAGCGCATTGATCCCACCATCACTCCATCCCATCACATAAGCAGAATCGATCTTCATCGCATCGAGCAGGGCTGCATAGTCATCCGACATCATTTCGTACGTCAGGCTGTCCCCACTGTCTGCCGAATTTCCCTGTGCTCGGCTATCCGCAATGATCACTTTGTACTTCTTTTCAAAATAGGGTATCTGGTAAATAAAGTCTCTTATAGAGCCTCCGTTGCCATGAATAATGAGAAGCGGCGCACCTTGTCCGTAGGTCTCTGCATACATTTTGAAGCCTCTGATGTTGTAAAATTTGCCTTTCGACTTGTTATGCCCATATTGAACAGTCGTATCCCGCAGTTTGTCGTCAAAATCTTTCCTGATCTTGTCCATGTCCTGGCCGGCGGCAATAAGTGTCAGAAACTGGAAAATTGCAACAAGGGCTAAAATATTTTTCATGTCGGAAGCGTTTAACTGAAAGCTATACGAAAATTTTTAAAGTAAGGATTTAAAGCAAGAAAGATAAAAATTAAAAAAAAGCGATTCCGAATATCGGGACCGCCTTTCTTTGCTGATAGATAGAAATATATATGTTGATTTATGATGAAGGTGTACGGATCGCTTTTTTTCCAGGTGCTTTCATAGATACTCGGTATAGCTTTCCATTACCATGCCAAAATCAAAAGGTCATATTTTTTATGTAATGTTTAAGCCTGGAAAATGTGAAGAAAAATCACTGACCGAATGATCTGCTCATCGATTGGCAAAACTGTCGAAACAAAATAAGTTGACTGAATTCGTGCAATACAAGTAAGTGAAAATCATCAGGAACAGCAAGCGGTTTCGCTTTGTTAATTCAAATTATTTACTCGTACTTTGCACCCATTAAATCCAATAGCATAAATGGGACTTTTTAACTGGTTTACTCAAGAAATAGCGATCGACCTGGGTACAGCAAATACTCTGATTATACATAATGACGAGGTAGTGGTAAATGAACCGAGCATTGTAGCTCTGGACCGCAACAATCCGAAAAATGTTTTGGCAGTTGGCAAGAGAGCTTTGATGATGCATGAAAAAACTCATGAAAGTATCCGCACTGTAAGGCCGCTAAAAGATGGTGTAATTGCTGACTTTAACGCGGCAGAGTTGATGATACGGGAAATGATCAAGATGATTTATCCCAAAAAACCTCTTTTTCCTCCAAGTTGGCGAATGATGATCTGCATTCCATCCTCTATCACAGAAGTAGAAAAAAGAGCTGTTCGCGATAGCGCAGAACAGGCAGGCGCCAAAGAAGTATATCTTATCCATGAGCCCATGGCTGCCGCACTGGGTATCGGTATCGATGTAGAGGAGCCGGTGGGTAATATGATCATCGACATAGGAGGGGGTACTACTGGCATTACTGTCATTGCGCTGGCAGGTATTGTTTGCGATCAGTCAATTCGAATAGCGGGCGATGAATTTACTGCAGATATTATGGAGGCACTCCGCCGGTATCATAGTTTACTGATCGGTGAACGTACAGCTGAACAAATAAAGATACAGATAGGTGCGGCTATGAAAGATCTGGACAGCCCACCAGATGATATTCCTGTGAATGGCCGCGACCTCGTAACTGGTATTCCAAAGCAGATCATGGTAAGTTTCCAGGAGATTGCTGAAGCTCTTGATAAAAGTATTTTCAAGATCGAAGAAGCTATTTTAAAAGCCCTTGAACAAACACCACCAGAATTGGCTGCTGATATTTACAGACGTGGACTGTATCTCACGGGAGGTGGCGCATTGTTAAGAGGACTTGACAAAAGACTCAGTCAGAAAATTAAATTGCCAGTACATGTAGCCGACGATCCTCTAAAAAGTGTAGTGAGAGGCACTGGTATTGCTTTGAAAAATTATGACAGGTATCCGTTTGTTATGAGATAAAGCCCCTTGTTCTCCGCCTAAGGCGGAAAAACTTAGGTCAATCAAACTTTAAAAATTTTGTCGCTTACTCAGGAGTAGATTTTTGTTTATGAAGTTAACAGCGTTACTACCTTCAACTTCTGTTGTAACCTGCCCCGATTCATCGGGATTACTCACATCAGCGTTCAGTAATTCTAATCAACAAATACACATTTCTTATTGTAATATTTTCACAAGCCTTAAACTAACGGCGCACAATAAAATTATAAAATCTAAGTTCCCCTTTAGGGGACAGGGGTATGCGTAATATATTTCTCTTCATTGGTCGTTACTTCACTTTTTTTGCCTTCCTGGGGTTCCAGGTCTTAGCGCTGTCGTTTTTATTCCGTTACAATAAATACCATCATGCAGTGGGTTTGGGTGTTGCCAATGAACTGACCGGCTGGATGAATTCGAAGTATGCAAATGTCGATCAGTATTTTCACCTGAAAAATGAAAGCGATCGAATCCATCACGTAAATGATTCCCTTATCAATTTATTAAAGACGAATTTTTTAAGTCCTGATACAGCAGCACAGTTTGTCCAGGATACCATACCCTACGATACTTTGGGTCATCGTCGGCGATACATATGGCGTGATGCTGAAGTGGTAAGCAACTCGGTAAATTCTGAAAGGAACTATATACAAATAAACAGGGGTGCAAGACAAGGTATCAGGGATAATATGGCAGTACTCAATTCGGATCTTAGTCTTGTGGGCATTGTTGTAAACACCAGCGACAATTTTAGCCAGGTCATGAGTCTTCTCCATGTAAAAAATAATGTGAGTGCAATTATGAAGCGAAGCGGAAATGCAGGAACAATAAGCTGGGATGGAAAAAGTCCTTTTCTTCTCACAATGACCGGCATTCCAAAAAGTGACACGATCATGAGGGGAGATACTGTTTTGACCGGTACGTATTCGTTAAGTTTCCCACCGTTGAAAATGATCGGAAGGGTGGCATCTATTGTAAAGGATAATTCAAGCAGCTTCTATACACTTCAAATAAGAACGACTGCCAATTTTCAAAATCTGCAGCATGTTTTTGTTGTCGAAAATTTGCAGGCAGATGAGCAGGAGAAATTGGACAAAGACACCCGTAAAAAAATCGATGAGATGAAAAAAACCAAATGAGCGACCTCGTTAAAAATATTATTCGATTTACAATTTTTATCCTGATGCAGGTGTATGTTTTGTTTAAGGTACCGCACCTGCATCGTTTCATTACTCCTTATTTATATTACCTGTTCATTCTCTGGCTCCCGTTTGCTACTCCAAGGTTCTGGCTCCTGGTGATAGGCTTTATGACAGGCCTTTCATTGGATTATTTCACACAGACTCCGGGTCTTCATGCGGCAGCCTGTTTGCTGATCGCCTACATCCGTCCTTTTATCATCAACCTTTTGTTGCCAAAGGATAGTACTGAATTTAACTACAGGGAACCCTCACCCCGCACACTGGGCTGGACACCTTATGGAATATATGTTCTTACATTGACTGTTTTCCACCATGGATATATGCTTTTCCTGGAATGGCTTTCCTTTGGAAGCCTGTTGACATACCTGGTCAAGCTTGTTGCGACGACCGGAATAAGTCTTTTGCTTATTTTTGCGACAGAACTCTTGTTCCCGAGAAAAATGCGCTACAGAACAAATACTGCGTAAAAATCTTCACAAATTTCTCCTGGATAGCGTAAAAAAAATTTTGCATTGTAGCTTTGATAAAAATTCCTTACTGTGTATTTTTCTCTTCTTTGATCTATGCCTGTGTTCAACCAATCGAGAAGTCGTATTATCCGAGCAATTTTTCTGGCGTCATTTATTGTACTGATCGCACAGCTATTTCATTTGCAGGTTGTCTCCCGTGAATACAAAAGGCAGGCTGATATCAATGCCATTTTTGCCAAGAAGATATATCCATCAAGAGGGATCATTTTTGACAGGAAGAATAAAGCGATCCTGAACAATATATTAATGTATGACCTGATGGTGACTCCATCAGAAGTCAAAGCAATCGACACTAACTATTTTTGTCAACTCATGGAAATCGATACGGCCGAATTCAGAAAGAGGATAAGGGTAGCTATCGTAAAAAATAAAGCATTTCGCCCATCTGTATTTGAGGAATTGCTGACTCCCCAGAAATATGCAAGAATGGAGGAGAATATGTGGCGCTTTAATAATGGATTTTTTCTTCAACCAAGGCCTGTAAGGTTATATCCCTTTAACGCAGCCGCACACATACTCGGATATATTAATGAAGTGGATACATCCATCATAAACAGGTCGAATGGCTTTTATGAATCCGGTGACTATGCTGGTCGAACAGGATTGGAACAATACTATGAGAAAGTGTTACGTGGACAGAAAGGGACTGAATTATGGATCAAAGATAATTTTAACCGGCTGGTTGGGCATTATCAAAATGGAATTTTTGATACGACGGCAGTAGCAGGAAGAAATCTCAGGACCTATATTGATGTGGAGCTTCAACAACTGGCAGAAAAATTATTGACAAATAAGGTAGGTGCTATTGTTGCGATCGAACCCAAAACTGGTGGCATCCTCGCAATGGCTTCGGCTCCCGACTACAATCCCAATGATCTTACGGGTTCATCGAAGCAAAAAAATTATAGTAAGATGTTGCTGGATGTAAGCACGCCTCTTTATAATCGTGCTATTAAAGGTCAGTATCCTGCCGGCTCTACTTATAAACCGCTCGGAGCATTAATTGGGTTAGATGAGGGAGTGATCACGCCGGAAAGTGGGTATCCTTGCCACGGTGCATATTTAGAATGTACGCGCCCCGTGAAGTGTCTCGAAAAATGGGCAGGCCATGCAGCCGATCTTCGGTTGGCAGTGGCTCACTCATGCAATGCTTTTTTCAGCAGCACCATTCGCAAAACAATTGATAATCCAAAATATCACAACCCGAGAATTGGGTTGACAAGATGGAAAGAGTATTGCAACGCATTTGGCTACGGCCATAAACTGGGTGTTGACATCCCCAATGAAAATGGTGGAAACATTCCCGACACCACAGCTTACGACAAAGAGTACCGTGGACAATGGAACTCCTGTACAATGACGGGAGGAGGCCTTGGTATCGGCCAGGATAAAATGCTGGTAACACCTTTGCAAATCGCCAATGCTATTTGCATTGTAGCCAACAAAGGCTATTACTATCTTCCGCATTTTGTGAGAGCAATTGACGATGAAAATGAAGAAGACACGTCGCTTGTAAATAAATTTAGAAAGAAACATGACGTTCTCACTCATATTTCAGATATCGCCTACGAAACAGTAATCAGCGGAATGCAGGATGTTACAGAGATAGGTACTGCACGAGGGATCACAAAAATTCCTGGAATAAATGTCTGCGCTAAAACAGGGACGGCTCAAAATAAGAGGGTATTAGATAAAAAGGTTGTTGAATTGAAAGACCATTCTTTGTTTGTTTGTTTCGCACCACGGGAAGATCCTAAAATCGCCATTTCGGTGATCATTGAAAATGGAGGCTACGGTGCCACTTGGGCCGGCCCAATGGCATACCTGCTGATCGAGAAATACCTGACCGATTCATTAAGGGCAGACCGGCAGAAAGAAGCAGATCGAATTGCCGCTGCTGACCTGATGCCTTCTTACCTGACGCGGGAGCAATACAAAGCTGATTCAACTCGTGCCTACGAATGGTTTAAGATGACAAAAGATAGCAGTTATATCGATAAGTATACCTATGAAAAAGTCGAAGTACCATTTATTCCTGAAAAGAAATCACCGGCGCCTCCCAAAAAGAAATCGGATATTCAGTATATGGTAATTATCGACGATAAAAGTTCAAGAAAGAAAAACCATTCTGTGCCTTCATGAACGAAAAAAACCCAACTATATCAAAAGGAGTTGATTGGAGTTTAGCATGGATCTATTTAATATTAGTAACGGTCGGTATTACAGCCATATTCGCGGTTACTTATAAAGAAGGGGACCCTATTGTTCAGAGCTTTCTTGGTTTTAAAACTGATTACAGCAAACAATTTTATTTTTTTATTGCATCGGCCATTATCGGCGTTTTCATTTTATTAACTGACAGTAAGTTTTTTACTGCCACGGCTAACATTTGGTATGCCTTCGGGATCTTTTTGTTGCTGCTTGTATTTCCCTTTCATTCGAGTGTAAAGGGAACCGAATCAATTATTCGGTTTGGTGGATTCCAGTTTCAACCTGCAGAGTTTTGTAAGATCTGCGTTTGTCTTGCCCTGGCAAAGTATCTTTCACGATCAGATACCGAATTCGGAACGACCCGGTCACAATTAATCGCGGCAGCTATTGTATTGTTTCCGGCTGTGTTAACTCTAATGCAAAGCGAGACCGGTTTGGCACTTGTATATTTTTCTTTTTTTATTGTTATGTACAGGGAAGGTTTACCATCAACAATTCTTGTGGTAGGATTTTCTTTAGCGGCGTTGGTAGTGGCAACATTGCTTGTCGAAAAAAATACATTGGCTCTTATCCTTACAGCCATTGCTTTGTTGTTTATTTTTTTTTCATGGAGAGTGATCAGGCGCAAAAGATATATTCTGTTTAATGTGATCCTGGTTTGGCTAATTTGTGTAGGGGTGCAAAGGTTCGGAGTTCCATTTGCTTTCAAACATGTATTAAAACTGTACCAGGTGGAACGCATCTACAGTACGGTAGGTAAAGAAATACCGGCTGAGTATGTAGCCGCTCACCGGAAAGAAACAACACAAAAAGCGAAGAAAACAGATACTGACTACAACGTAAAGCAATCAAAAATTGCGATTGGTAGTGGAGGACTTACTGGGAAGGGGCTGTTGAAGAGTACCCAGACCCGGTATGGATTTGTGCCGGAACAAAGAACAGATTTTATTTTTGACACTATCGGGGAAGGATTCGGTTTTATCGGCAGTGTTCTGCTACTCGGGATATACCTGCTACTGTTATTTAGAATAGTAACTATCGCCGAGAGGCAGAGAAGTGTTTTTAGCCGATGTTATGCCTATGGAGTGGCTTCCGTATTTTTCTTTCATTTAGTGATAAATGTAGGGATGGCTATTGGACTAGCCCCGGTGATTGGAATCCCATTGCCGTTTATCAGTTATGGAGGAACTTCCCTCCTTACCTTCTCAATTTTGCTTTTCATCCTTATTCGCCTGGATGCGGACAGACAAATGGTATTGAGATAGAAATTCGAAATGTGCAAATCACAAATTCCACTTGATCAAAACCGACGTTGGGTTTTGAATCCGATAACGATCGGATTTGTATTTTTGGAATTCTTATGAACATTATCCCCCTCAGTGAAGGCACATTTACGGTTGACAAAACAAAGCAATTTGTTCCTTTTGATGGACAGAAGCATCAACTGCAAAATCGGCCAACAGGAAGTTTGCTGGTAGAGATACAACCTTTTGTAATTACTACTTCGGATGAGGTCTTGCTACTCGATACGGGACTCGGATTTAAGACGGATGGCGTACTGCAACTACATCAGAATTTAAGAAATAACGGCATTGATCCATCCAGGGTCACAAAGGTTTTGCTTTCACATTTGCACAAAGATCATTCAGGCGGAGTGAGCGAAGAAGCTCCTGATCATTCGCGTCAAATAAGTTTCCCTAATGCGAACTATTATGTGCAGGAGAGAGAATTAAATCTTGCTTTTGAGAAAGGATCTCCCTCATTTATTCTTGAGGACTTACAAATTCTAAAACAGTCATCGCAAATTTTTCTCCTGAAGGATGACAAAGGAATGATCGACCATCATATTTCTTATGAAGTTACGGGTGCGCATTCTGCTTACCACCAGGTATTTTGGATAAATGATGGTGAGACTATTTTTTTTGGCGGTGATGACGCTCCTCAGTTGCAGCAAATGAAACATCGCTTTGCTGCTAAATATGACCACAATGGGAAAAAAGCGATGGAGCTTAGAAAACTCTGGTGGGAGCGAGGACAAAAAGAGCATTGGACTTTTTTGTTTTACCATGATGTGAAAAACCCGGTAACCACATTTTAGATTTTTGATTTGGGATTTTGGATTGTGTGAATCAGGTTAACTGTTCCGGCAAATCTAAAATTTGCAATCCAAAATCTGCAATCAATTATAAAGGCCCGCCCTGGAAAGAGCCGGCCGTTGCTAACCTATGAAAAACACCAGGTTCAAAGATATAAGAAATTATCTTTATTGCAACAGCGACTGGTTTCTTTGGAGCGTCTTTTCGCCCAAACGATCCTTACGAGTTTCTAACATCTGGATTGCTTTTCGCCGAAATTCATCTTCGTAAACGAACACTTTATTCGCTCTTGGTTCGTCCATGATCTGTCTGAATTCATTCCTGTAACGAATACGCAGATCAATGATCTTCTGTTTTAAGACGAGATTATCTGTTCTGTTTTCGCGGCGAATTTGTCTGAATTCCTGGAAGTATCTTAAAAAAACCGGAGAGAATTTTTCTGCTTCTCTTTTTGAAAGACCAAGCCTGTCCTGGATATATTCATTCATACGATCCCTGATCTTCGCTCCCTTATCCTCTCCTTCATCTTGGGCATAGGCAGCAAGGCCAATAAAAATTAAGATCAATATGATAAAATACTTTTTCATTCTTGAATCTACTAGTTGGTCATCATTACTTCTGCTATGTCCCTTGATTCTTCATTAAAATCCTTTAGTTCATCAATGGGTATATCCTTCAACAGTTGCTGCACATCATCAGTTTTAATACTTTTATCACTACGAGCCAATTCTTTTTCATTTAGACCGGCGTCCATAAAATCAATAAGATTTTCAGTGCTCTTTACATCGTTGATCTTCTTTACCTCCCTCTCAAATTTTGCTAAAGTTTTATTAGCCGGATCGCTATGGTTATTGTTAACCGCAATTAATCCTGCCATCAAGATCACACCAACAATAACTGCAGCCGCTGCATATCTGAACCATTTGCGACTTGAAAGGACAACAACTTTTGTCTCCTTCTTTCCATCAGCTCCAGGCTTAAAATTTTCAAAATACCCATGGGGTACGGAGTAAACGGGCCTTTTATTTATACTGCTCAATAGTGGAGAGACAGATTCTAATTCTTCCTTGCTGGTCTGGTAGTCAGGATGATTTTGGATCATCTCCATGATTTTTTCATCCAACTCATTAAAATATCCGGAAGGAACCTGGAAAGGCATTTCCCTCGGCATGGAAGAAAGCCATGTCAAACCCTCATTGGCATTGATAAGATCCAACATTAGTTTCGGGAAGCCTTCAAAATACCCGGTGGGAACTGAATGGATATTCTCGGACATATTCCCCGGTAAATTGCTTCCTAAATCGCTGAGTTCTTGTATGATATCCCTATTTGGCATTTTGACGTAGTTGAGACGCCTCGCGGACTGTAAAGTTTAATGATTTTTGATGTAATCCTCAATTTTTTTAACAGCATGATGGTAGCTGGCCTTCAGTGCGCCTTCACTGGTTTCCAATACTCTGCTCATCTCCTCGTATGGCATTTCGTCATAATATCTCAGGTTAAATACTATCCGCTGTTTCTCAGGTAACTGTTGTATGGCTAATTGCAGCTTCCATTCCAGCCGGTTCGCATCGAAATGACTGTCTGCTTTTATTTTGTTGCTTAACCCACTTTCCGTTTCATCAAGGGGAACCGAAGTCCTTTTCTTTTGCTGTTCGATATATGTCAGGCATTCATTTGTAGCAATGCGGTAGAGCCAAGTGTAAAGTTGGCTGTCCTCTCTGAAATTTTCAAGCCCATTCCAAACCCTTAAAAAAACGTTTTGTAATACATCATTGGCGTCCTCGTGATCGATCACCATGCGGCGGACATGCCAATACAATTTTTCCTGGTATTTTTTTATAATGCTTGTGAAGGCTTTTTCTTTGGTTATCGGGTTTCGAAACTGTACCAGGAGCTCTGTATCACTTGTAGTTAAAGACATGGGGGTTTAATACATTTAGAATACTGGTTGTTTCAATAAGTTTGTTTCTATAATCTTAATTTTTTAAGCCGTAGTTGCTTACAATTCATTCTTCTCTTCGTCATTTGGCCTACCTGGTAACAGATGGTTAAAAATAAAAAAGCAGGTTCATTTCAGAAAGAACCTGCCGCAGTTATTAATAACAACTTTATCCATTCTTTTTTCTATTCAATGTTTTTTCTGCAGCTGCAATAATATCCGGAACATCCAACCCATATTTTTTCAATAGCTCTTTCGGAGTACCACTCTCCCCAAAAGTATCCTGGGTGCCTACATACTCAATCGGTGTTGGAGCAAATTTGGCAGCCACCTGCGCAATTGCATCGCCCAATCCGCCAATCACATTATGTTCTTCTACGGTGACAGCACACCGCGTCTTTTTAAGCGAATTGAGTACTGCATCTTTATCAAGGGGCTTTATTGTATGAATATTGATTACTTCAGCGTTGATCCCTTTTTCCTGCAGTGCGATTCCTGCCTGGATGGAATTCCAAACCATATGCCCGCAGCAAAAAATGGAAACGTCTGCTCCGTCGCTAAAAATTTGTGCCCTTCCAATTTCAAATTTTGAATTTGCATCTGTAAAAATAGGCCACACTGGTCGACCAAACCTCAGGTAAACAGGGCCAACATGATCAGCTATTGCGATCGTTGCTGCTTTTGTCTGATTATAATCGCAGGGAACGATCACAGTCATGCCCGGCAACATTTTCATTAAGCCAATGTCTTCAAGTATTTGGTGAGTAGCTCCATCCTCTCCTAAAGTTACGCCAGCATGTGAAGCACATATCTTCACGTTCTTCCCGCTATAAGCAATGCTTTGCCGTATTTGATCATATACGCGTCCGGTAGAAAAATTAGCAAAAGTGGTTGTGTAGGGAATTTTTCCACCAATGGTCAATCCTGCAGCGATCCCCATCATATTGGCTTCTGCAATGCCACATTGAAAAAAGCGATCCGGAAATTCTTTAATGAATTGATTTAATTTTAGCGAACCAGCCAGGTCGGCCGTGAGCGCAACAATATTAGAGTTTTTCCTCGCTACCTCCACGATCCCGTCGCCAAATCCGCTTCTTGTATCCTTATTCCCTGTTGACTGTATATCTTTTAGCATATTTGAAAATTAGTGGCAAATGTAGTAGAAACTTAACTTGGAATTACCCAACTCACTGGCTATTCAGTTTAATTCCCTTGGTTGGTTTGTAAAAATCTTATCATCTGCTTTCAGCCTCTTTTCCCATTTCCATGCGGTTGACATCATATCATCCAACGAGTATTTGGGTTGCCATCCCAATACTTTTTTTGCAAGATCATTGTTGGCATAGATAGCAACAACATCTCCGGGTCGTCTCGGCCCTATTTCATAATTTAAATTCACACCACTTACTTTTTCAAATGAATGGATCGCTTCTAATACCGTAACGCCATTCCCTGTTCCAAGGTTAAATACTTCACAACGCAGATCAGCCTTTTGTTTCTCTAAATATTTTATGGCAAGAGTGTGTGCGTGTGCAATATCGCAGACGTGAATATAATCACGTAAACAGCTCCCGTCGCGGGTTGGATAGTCGTTCCCATGTACAAACATTTTTTTTATTTTCCCAATAGCTGTTTGTGTTATCGCTGGTACTAAATTTTCCGGCCGGCCAAGCGGCAATTCACCTATTAAAGTAGAAGGGTGAGCTCCCACGGGATTAAAATATCTCAACAAAATACATTGGGTGCCGGCTGATTTTGCAAATTCATTTACGATCTGCTCTCCCATTTGTTTCGTGTATCCGTAAGGTGACGCAGCAGGCTTCGGCATTGTACTTTCCGTTACAGGAATTTCATCCGGGTTTCCATAAACAGTACACGAAGACGAAAAAACAAACCAGGGGACCTCAAATTCCTGCACACATTTTAAAATATTAATGAGAGAAAGGATATTGTTTTCAAAATAGATGAGTGGCTTTTCAACTGATTCACCAACTGATTTATAAGCAGCAAAATGTATGATCCCTTCAATGTCTTCATTTTCCTGGAAGATGGCAAAGGTGTCATCGAAATTGCAGAGGTCAACCTTATAATTCTTGATTTTTTTCCTGGTTATCTTTTCTACGCCATCTAAAATAATTGGATTTGACCGCTTGTTATTGTCAACCGAAATGACATCATATCCATATTCAGTGAGATCCACGAGTGTGTGTGAGCCAATATAGCCACATCCGCCGGTAACTAAAATTTTGGGCATGCTTTACTTATTAGCTGCAAAAATGCTAAAAAACTTTTAAAGGAATATACGTACGATCGAATATACGCCGGCCGCTAACAGTCCGCTTACCGGGATGGTTAAGATCCACGCCCATAAAAGATTTACGGTAACTCCCCATCGAACGGCCGATAAGCGCTTGGTGGCGCCCACGCCAATAATTGCACCTGTGATGGTATGTGTGGTACTGACAGGGATCTTCAAATTTTCAGTGGCAAACAACGTAATGGCACCTGCAGTTTCAGCCGCTACGCCCTCAAAGGGAGTCACCTTTGTAATTCTCGTGCCCATCGTTTTGATGATCCTCCAACCGCCGCTCATGGTTCCCAAGGCAATTGCGGTGTAACAGGCAAGAGGAACCCAAATCGGCATTTGTTCAAATCGATCAATACGTTTAGCTGCAATTAAGGCTGCGGTAATAATGCCCATTACCTTTTGCGCGTCATTGCCGCCATGACCAATGCTAAATGTAGCCGAAGAGACCAGTTGTAATCTTTTAAACCACTTGTTCGCACGATTTGCGTTCAGATGGCTGAGATACAGTGTAAAAATGGCTATGATGATAAGGATCAGCCCCAATAGGATCCATTTAAAATTTTTTGAAAAGAAGATCACCTTAAGCAAATAGGATTCGTAGTGAGATTTTAATTTGGCTGGATCAAGTTCAAGGTTAAAGTATAAAAAGATAATTACGAAAACAATTACGACAAATGAAAGCAGTTTAGGTAAGATTCCCTTCCGAAAGGCATGAATGAACCACAAAGAAATAATAAATGCTGCGATCATTCCTACCAATGGTGCAAGGAAAATAAAGCTGGCTGTTTTGATAACGGGGTCTGCTTCGATGGCTGCAAATGTTCCTGCATGAGCAATACCCGCACCAGCAAATCCGCCGATCAGAGTATGAGACGACGAGGAAGGAATACCGAACCACCAGGTAAGTAAGTTCCAGGCGATGGCCGCAATTAATCCGGCGAAAACAACATGTAATGTGATGAATTCGCTTTTTACTGTTTTGGATATGGTGTTGGCAACGCCATGATCTTTGAAAATAAAGAATGCTACAAAATTGAAAACAGCAGCCCAAAGCACCGCCTGGAAGGGAGTAAGAACTTTTGTGGAAACTACAGTGGCAATTGAATTGGCAGCGTCATGAAATCCATTTATATAATCAAAAACCAATGCCAGTGCAATAATTACGATCAAAAAACTCATGAGGGATATTTTGAAAATTTGAAAATGGGGTAGCCATTTTCATAGGCCATTCATGCGTTAAGCATATTTAATAATAATAGATTCGATCACGTTGCTGGCATCCTCACATTTATCGGTCACGATCTCCATCGCCTGGTAGATCTCTCTTTTTTTAATGACTTCTTTAGCATCGGCCTCGGTAGCAAAAAGTCTTTCGATACTCATATCAAAAATATCGTCTGCCTGGTTTTCAATGCTGTTGATCTTTACCAACGCCTCGGTCATTTGGCGCATGTTCTTCATATCTCTTAACTCTCCTACTGCTGTTTTTACCTGGAATGCACTTTGTTCGATCATGTCCGCCAGCTTTTGTAGACCACTATCGTTGGGGTTGACCCTGTAAAAATTTATTTTTTTGGCCGACGCATAGATGTAGTCAGCAATGTCGTCCAGAGCCGAAGCCAGGTAATGTATATCCTCACGGTCGAAAGGAGTAATGAAATTGCGTCCTAATTCTGTGAACACCCGGTGGGTCAACTCATCATTGTCATGCTCCAGATCTTCGAGTTGCGAGATCAATGCCGCCCGTTTGTCAAAATCGGGTTCTTCAACGACATGTTTAAGCTTGGTTCCCATGAGCGCCACATTCGATGATACCTTCTCAAATAGGTCATAGAATACCTTGCTTTTCGGTAAGAATATCTTCATAAACGAATTCACCGCCATAGAGCTAAAATTTGTTGGCAGCGAAGTTACGGTTTGGCCCTTGGGCATAAGGGGCGAGGGGAGAATTAATAATAAATTAATATAGAAATAATACAGGGGAAACAATTTGCTAACACTCTTTTCATATGAAGAAGTGATTATATTGCAACT
>Ga0207674_10002234_pt1 | contig 24513 bp, 18 predicted proteins | sample KBSCornC72_FD_184303 | JGI IMG/M metagenome (GOLD analysis project Ga0207674, IMG submission 184303) | Corn rhizosphere microbial communities from Kellogg Biological Station, Michigan, USA - KBS Corn C7-2 (SPAdes) (version 2) | ecosystem: Host-associated > Plants > Roots > Rhizosphere > Soil ...
CGTTACCGAAGTAGTTTGCTTCGCGAAGTTCACGCGCAAGGTCGAGGCCAGCTTTTTCGCCATCAGGCCGGACAAAGCTGCGCGTTGCGTAAGTAAGCGCGAGCTGCTGAGCGGCGCGAGGGCTGCTCGTTACCGCACATATAGGAAGGTGCGGGCGCATCTTAGCGATGTTTGCCGCCGTCGCGCCAGACTTCGTCTCGGCAACAATAGCATTCGCACCGACTTCTTCAGCAACCGTTACCGCTGCGCGAGCGATAGCATTGCGGCTGAGTTCTTCTTTAGGAACGGCGCCCTGAGCTGCAAGATCTGCCGGCCAGTGTTCCTGAGTATAAAGAATCGTTTTACGCATTGCAGCTACGGTTTCTACTGGGTAGCTACCGTTGGCTGTTTCGTCAGAAAGCATTACCGTATCAGCACCCTGTACAACTGCGGTTGCGACGTCGCTCACCTCTGCACGAGTTGGCTCTGGTGCATCAACCATGCTAGCCATCATTTGAGTAGCGACGATGCTAAGCTTGCCATACTTACGGCAGAGTGAAATAATCTGACGCTGAACAATTGGTACAATTTCGGCACCAGCTTCAACTGCGAGGTCCCCGCGAGCAACCATTACGCCGTCACTTGCCTTTACGATTGCTTCGAGTGTTTCTGGGCGAATCGCCGCTTTCGTTTCAACCTTCGCAATAATCTGTGCAGTTGAACCATGGCTCGCCAGGATTTGACGAAGATTATTAATGTCATCTTCGCTCTGAACGAAGCTGAGTGCTACGTAGTCGTAGTCTTGTGTAGCACCAAACTCAAGATCTTTCAGGTCCTTTTCGGTAAGAATGTCTCCACCAAAGTCAGTGTCTGGCAGATTAATCCCCTTTTTACTCATCAGGAAGCCATCATTTTCAACGCGAAGGCGAATAGCGGTACCTGATTCAATACCAATAACCGTGGTACGAACCTTACCGTCAAAGAGGTAGATTGGTTCGTTAACCTTTACTTTTTCAGCTAGGTTATATTGTACAGGCAAAATGTTGTCGTGATGATCGGCTGCAAAATCAAGAATGATTTCGTCACCTTTCTTTACCTCATGGCGGTTGTCGTTAAGGACACCAAGACGAATTTTTGGACCCTGCAAGTCTTGCAGTACCGCTACTGAGCGACTGCTTGCTGCGCTTGCTTCGCGAATCCACTTAAGTTGGTCGAGCCGCTCTTCGTGCGAGCCATGACTAAAGTTGAATCGAAAACCATTTACACCGGCATCAATCAATTGCGTGATTTTCTCCTCGCTTGATGTAGCTGGTCCCAAGGTTGCCAGGATTTTAGTGCGTTTAAAGATTGTGTTCATTTCTATAATTGTACAATACTGAGATACTATACGCTATGGCCGAATAGAGCACCCATCCCATAAGTAATTATCATAGCGGCAAGGCCACCTGCGACAACGCGTATAATCGCGCGGGCTTTTGGTGCTTTACCAACAATAGCGCTCATATACCCTACCGCTAAGAGGGCAATCACAACGGCTGCGACCGCAAACGGAATGCGCCACGCGCTTGGCGTGAGAATCATCGCGAGAAAAGGAACTAGGCCGCCCACAGAGAAGGATAAAAAGCTTGCGATTGCTGCTTGCCATGGGCTATTTAAATCATCAGGATCAAGATTAAAGTGTACATGTAGGTGTGCGCGCAGAGCGTCGCGCTCGGTCAATTCAACTGCAACCTGCTGGGCTGTTTGGGCGCTTACTCCTAACTTTTGGTATTCGCGTGCCAATTCGTCAAGCTCACCTACCGGATCTTTGCGTAAATCTTCTTTTTCAAGAGTTACGTAGGCTTTCTCGGCATCAGATTGACTCGAGACGCTTACATATTCGCCTACTGCCATGCTTAAGGCGCCTGCTATCAGTGCCGCAAGTCCAGCTAGAGCAATCGAATGGGTGTCACTCGTCGCTCCAGCGACGCCCATCATAAGACTTGAAACGCTGACAATACCATCATTGCCGCCAAGAACAGCGGCGCGAAGCCGGTTCAATTTGCTATTATTGGCTATATCTGACGGCAGCTCGTATTTTGTTTTATCATACTCAGCCATGTATTGTTATTATACCATTTTTCTTGATGCCAAGGAGCGATGTTCGTCACCCCTGTAAAGCATAAGAGTTTTATATTTATAGAACATAATTGACTTATGTTAAACTCAGTGTTATTTTAAGGTTAATAGGAACTGTAGGAGCTAAATCGGGGAGGATTTATGTTCAAGCAAGTAAACCGCAGGTTAACTGCGGCATTGATGGCTTTGGCTGTCGTAATATCAAATGTAATCACCCCTGTTGCACCTGCGTTCGCGAAAGATCAAGGCAGCGCACCAGGTAACAACGGCACCGTTAAAATTAACGACCAAGAGGCTGTTGATGATCCGGGTAACCAAAACGAGCCGAAGCTTAGCACTTGTACTATCGAGGTTCGTTGGTATGGCTACGATGAGGGCTTACGCACATCTACGATCGACTTTGCAACGCAGGGAAACGTGAACTATCAAATCGTTTCACCGGTCGGCCCTCAAGACGCAACTTTCACCGCACCCACGCCTGCTAATGGCAATACTCTGTCACACGAAGCTCGTTATACACTCAGTTTTAGTGGCGCGCCAGAGACTAACGGCTACCACGTAAAGGTAACCGTAAATACCGACGGCACACAGGGCAACGACAAGAAGTCAAAAGTCGTATGGCTCCCAGCTTCTTGTGGTCCAACTATGGTTACTCCAGACTTTACTCTGACTGGCAACTGTGGCGTCAACAACGACACTGTGACCGTTACAAAAAGCGACGACTACATTTCTAGCAGTCCTCTCTGGAGCAATGGCTCAGTTGCCGTTACCTTCACCATGAATAATGGCGTCAATAAGCTGTTTCCTAATGGCCAGGCCGTTATGACTATTACTAAGACTGAACTGACTGGCAACTGTGTTATCACATCCTTACCAAAGAGTACTCTTACCGGTGTTTGCGGTCTCAACAATGACACAATCATAGTTGGCGAAGAAACAAGCCAATACTCTGCTGGTGTTGCTAGCGCATTCGTCAATGGTGTCGCAATCGTTGCCTACACCGCTAAGTCGGGATTTGTCTTTGCAAACAATAGCTCTAGTTACGTAGAAACGATTCACGAAAGTAACACAAATCCTATTTGTATCCCTACAAAGCCAGACGATTACACTACCACAACCACGAAAACGACGACTATTTGTTTACCTGGTGGCAGTGGCAAGACAATTACGTTGACTACTGTTAATGCCTACACTTACAAACTTATATTTAACAAATGGGTAAGCATCCTTACATCGTCGAAAACAACTGCACAGACCACGAACGCCTCTGAGATAGAGTGTCCTACGCCTAAACAGATAAACCCTATTTGCGATACGCTCGGTAGCCTTATACTTCCTGCATACAAAGATGGAATTCCTGGTGTTAAGCATACTTACTACGTATGGGTAAACGGTGTTAAGACGAGCTATTCAGCAAGCAGCGATGTTGTTGTTGCGAATATTCCGCAAGGTGCAACCGTAGAAGTAAAACTTTACATCAACGGCACTCAAACATTTGGCTTCCCAATCTATAAACACACGTTTACATTCAGTACTTCTAACTGTATTGCAACCCCTGTAAAGCCTCAAATTACTGATTGTGAAGCTATTCTCCCAATTACGCTTGGTATCACTTACAAAAAAGTTTACCTTGATGCGAATGACAATATTGTTGATGCAAGTCAAGCCGGCGTTATTGCAACTCGCCAGGGTGTGCTCGCAACTGTAAATGCAGGCTATGAACTTAGCACTAGCAATCTCGAAGATGGCAGCTATCTCTATATGCTTGATTTTAGCGGTATGACCTGTGGCGAGGGTGGTGTTACCCCTCCAACGGTGACTCCACCAGTAGTAACTACTACTTCAGCTACCCTCCCTAACCCTAAGGAATTGCCACACACTGGTTCATCACTGGGTGGATTGCTTGTAACACTACTTGCAACCCTCTCGACCTACGGTGTTGTCTACTTCTTACAGCCAAAGCGCCGCTAAAAGCGGCGTACATCAAAAATGCCTCGGATTAGCCGGGCATTTGCGTAATAGCCTTACCGAGAATCTCGACATATATGACGAGGTCACGACAAGTTGTCAGGCAATAGTGAACTGCGGTTTGGAGCGGGTCGCCACACAGTTCCGTAAGCCGGGAACTGTCTAACCTTAGAAAAGGTGCACAAATCTTGTTTGTGCACCTTTTCGTTACATTTGTCCGCAAGTTTATCCGTAGCGCCAAAAGGCTACACTGGTAAAGACTATACTCAATACCGTAAATAGTATTGTCAGCCAGAATACCAGGTCAGTCTCTGTCTTTTGCACCGTCGCCCGGCTGGCAACCCTTTTCCCCTTTTTAGGGGTTTTCTTTTGATTTGCCATATACACCTCGGGCTTATTTTGTTACTTGTATTGTTTTGCTGTTTTCAGCACCTGGCGCATTTACAACAAGCCGACCATTAGTATCTTTTGAAATCTGGTAGCCGACACCATTTGCATTACAACCGGTCGGACAAGATGGGTCTTTTGGAATTGCCACTAAATACTTGCCAGCAGTTGTAAGTGTGTTTAAGTCCACAAGGCCAGTACACGTTGTGACGCCTGTTGCTGACGAACATATTTCCGTTGGTGTTGTGCTAATTGCAACCGCACCGGTACGACCGCCCACAGCCGGTAGATTGCCATTATTATCCAGAATGTACTGATACGTGCCGTTAAGGATGGTATTTACATCAGCCGATCGCTGCGCATTACGAGTATCGCCTAGGTTTTTACCTGGGTTAATGGCGATAATAACAATACCCGCCAAAATTGAAATAATTGCTACGACTAGCAAAACCTCAAGTAAGGTAAACCCACTTTGCGCACTCTTCTTAATATTTTTGAACATGTCCCATACCCTTTCTTGTTATTAGCTTACTTCTTGCCATGAAGTAATGCTTATGCTCGATACATTTATTGTAACATTAATTTGGTTTTTTCTTACAACATTTCCCACGGTTCCTGTTGAAATAATTGTTCTCGTAGCACCCGTCACCACCGTAACCGTGTACGTGCATGACCCTTGCCCCAAACTCAGACTATTCGTTCCGCTAAATGCAATATTATCGTGCACCTGCTGCAACGATTCCTCACTGCACGCCACGGCTAGTTCACGTGCTTGTCTTGACTGCTGCCTAATAAGCATTGCACGCTGGCTGTCAGCACCACCGCTGAGCAACGTAAGTGAGATAGCCGTTGCTGCCGCACCAACGATAAGGACAGTTAAAAGCGCAACATACCCGCCCTCAGCTCTTCTCCTTTCTACCATGCTACCTCCGCCGTGCCAGTAAACGTCCGCTGATAGTTAAATTCATTTCTGTTATTAGGATTCAAACGTGATACGGTAAAGCTGACCTGTACCGAGCCGGGCGTAGAAGGTCGGCTCAGATTTTGAAACGTTAAACCGCTTACTTGTACCAAGTTATTGGTAAGTGACACCGCCGAGCCGCTTCCCTCCTTAATCTGCGCTGCAGTCGATCCACCTGTGTCTATGGGTGCATATACTGAGCACTGAATATTTTGTCCGGTGCCCGTCCACGATGCTGGCCAGCTGCCAAATGTCTGCGAGGTAAATATGGACTGATTAGTAGTGCCTGAGTCGAGCTGTAAATTGTTAGCAGATATTGATAAGCCATTGGTATTATACGCTAGCCAATACGTTTGCCCACTCGTAACATTTACTGCATTAATTGGGAAAGCATTCCATGCCCCGCCAGTCAGCGTCACACTGGCACTACTTGCTAGTAACGTTGTCGGTGCAGTTGTGCCACTATAAATTGCCATCTGTGCTAAATTGTTTGGGCTCGCTGAGAGCGTATTACTGACATACGCATACAAGGTCGAGATCGTTCCGGTAGCCCCAGCGGTGAATTTTGTAGCATTCATACTATTACTATCATCCGTGTCCGTAGTCGCCCCTATTGTTGTATAGCCAAGCGTTGAACCAGTAAGGCTAAATATCGTCGGACTTAGTGCGCCAGTAGGAACAACGAGAGTTAACGATGCAGCCGACGTGCCCGCCGTAGGTGAAGTAATCGAACTGGCACTGCGAATTATTTGCGTTATGTGATCCATTAACGCCGTACCTTGGTCATTCACTTCAACAATACTTTGATTTTTAATACGGGCATCAATAGCTGTGCCATAAAAAGAGATGGCTAGCGTAAGTAAGCCGCCCACAAGTGCAACATACAGCAATAATTCCAGCAAGGTAAAACCGGCTTGAGCCGAATGGTCAAACGAATGATGTAACTGAGGAAATGGATATTTAATACGCATACTAATTTCTCGTAAATGTATTGATTTCTTGGGTAGTGGAGGCGCTGGCGCCAACGACAATATCAAGCGATGAATTGTAGCTTACCCCATTTAACGTGCTGGTTGTGCCCGTAACGTCCACTGATTTAGCGAGTGTCATTGTTGTGAGTGTACCAATATTCACAACCTGAAATTCCGCCGAAGTACCCGCTGTGCCCACAAAAGCGTACTTATTCGTGATATCCACATCAACGTCGCCGATTGCGCCAGATGCACTAAAGGTACCCAATTTTGCTGGCGCCGTTGGCGTAGCAATGTTCACTGAGTATAGTACCGTACTACTACCGCCCACAAGCAATGATGTACCAAAACCTATCAGCGTTGTTGCCCCCGACGTACCCAATGCAAGTGTACCTGCTAGGGTAGGCGCGCTCGGGGTCGTGATATTCACAACTACCAACTGGGTGGTCGTTGAGTTAGTCGCCAAATATGCGTAGTTGCCGGAAACATACACTTCATTAAGTGCATTATTGCGACCAAATGACCCAATTAAGCTGGGCGCGGCGGGATTGGTAACATTTAATATCAGGAATTCTCCACTACCCCCATTCGCTGCCCGCGACACATATGCTGTCGTCCCTGATACCCAAACGCCCAAAGCACCAGAACCGCTGGCGGCATATGTGCCAGCCACCGTCGGGGAGGCAGGGTTGGTAATGTTTACAATTATGAGCGCTGAGGCGGCAGTAGAGGTTGTCACGTACGCGTAATTGCCGCTGACAAAAATATTGGTTGGCGTAGCGGCGAGCGATATAGTTGCAACGTTCGTTGGAGCAGACGGCGTAGAGATGTTAGTCACTGCAAAGTTGCTTGTTGTTGAGCTAACTACCGTATAGGCATAGTTACCGACACTGTCGGTTTTAACTGCCGCCTTAGAACCACTGATCGCAAGGTGACCTGGGGTTATGGCATTAGTCCATGTTTTCGTGGCAGCCGCCCAGTTTACTAATTGGCTCGTAAGTGTGACGCTATTGGTTGTTCCACCAAATTCCGGCCATGTTACGGTGCTGGTAACACTTTGACGATTTGTACCGGCTGCGGCTATAACAATTTGGCGCGTATATGACCCTGAGATATCCGACGTGCCCGAAAACGCCCATTGGTTTCCCGTTTGCACTAGGCCGTACGTTCCAGGAACGAGGTTAGCATATGAAGCTGCCGCAATATTACGCGTCGCTTCAATTCCTTCCTCGGCTAAAAATAAGGCCTGACCACGATCGCCAGCATAGTCCGCGGAGGCTCGGCCGTACACAATGGCCCCAATCACCCCTGTCGCTAGCAGCGAAAATACAGCAGCAGCGAGTAGTACCTCAACTACCGAGAACCCTTGTTGAATATACTTAATACGACACCACACCTTTGGCATTGAGCGTTACCGTCCTTGTATCATTTGTTGTACTTGTCAGTATAATAGTACCGGTTATATTAGGTAAGCCACTAAGTTTTGCAAATTGGATATCATTCAGTCCGGAGGGCGTCACTGAACCAGGTATAGACACTGTCTCGTCATATGCGGTATTACGACTTGCAAAACTGCCGCCCTGAAACAGGGTAATACTGGAGGATTGGATTTCTATGCCCCAAGCGCTGTCATAATTAGCTGCCCTCGCGTAGGTTTCAGCTCGGCGAATTGCCATTGCTAGAGTTTGTGTGATAAGATCTAGGTCATTGCGCCGCACAAACGACTCATATATAGGCAAAGTCATTCCGGTGATTACCATAATAATGGCTATAGAAATCAATAACTCGATGAGTGTAAAGCCGGCCTGTCCTAAGTGATTATTTTTTAGCATGCCCCAGTATTGATGGCTCATCGATTTAAGCCTCCAAGTAAACTATAGATCGGTACTAATACCGCTATAGCAACAATTAGCACCCCTCCGGCTACGACTAAGAGCAGAATCGGCTCCATAATGGTTTCTAGATTTTCAGTAGTAATATCAGCCTTCGCCTCATATGTCCGGCCGACCGTTTTGAGTACATCACTGAGCGCACCCGACCGCTCGCCAGCAATTACCATCTGCTGCACTGAGGAGGGCAGAAGCCGCGCATATTTCTTATTGCGCAGAAGCGCCTCACGCATACTATATCCATTATCAAGTGACCCCCTAAGATAGCGGTATAATCGTTGGTATTGCCGAGAACTCGATGCATCGGTCAATAATATGAATGCCTCTGTAACTGGCAACCCCGCATCCAAAAGTGTCCCTAAAAGATACCCAAACTGTGCTATTTCTACTTCACGCAGCAGCCGGCCCACCCCGGGTACAAAAAAGAGTAAGCGACGACCCATCCATTTTGTCTTCGGTGCTTTAAATAATACATAGCCTATAATCGCAAGTCCCAAAGCGACTACTGGCACTACCATACTTCCATAATCTCTCAAAAAAACACCAATGCCAATCATAACTCTGGATAGAAGCGGCAATTTGACATGTAGTTGAGAGAATGTTTCGTTGAGGTGTGGTAATAAAAACCAGGCAACACCCAATCCCACCACCAACGTAATACTTAACACAAACGTCGGATACAAAAGTGCCGAGCGAATGTTGGCCTGAAAAATATGACGTTTTTCTTCTTGGGCCGCAGCAAGCTGTAGGTTTTCTACTAAGCGGCCAGAATGCTCCCCTAAACGAAGTAGTGCCAATGTTTGATCGCTCATAATGCCCGAACGTTCAATTGCATCCGCTAGGGAATAACCGGCATCAACGTCGCTGTTGATTTGCGCCAGTGCCTTTATCATCGCTTTGCTGTGCGTGGCTTCTCCAATGGATTGCAACGCTTCTCCGATTGGCACCGAAGATTTTAAAAGCAGCCCAAGATTCTCGGCAAAGTATTCCCGCTCCTTATACGAGACTCGTATTTTATGTAATTTAGCAGGCTTTGCTTTCACAGGACTTTGCGGCTGCTCTTTCTTCATATTACGTATCTTTCCGGCGGCTAGACCCTGCTGTTGGCGCTGGTACGACACGCAGCACTTCACTTAGTGTCGTAATTCCTCGCTTCACTTTCTCAATACCATCATCAAACATCGGTACACTGCCTTGCTTGCGGGCCAGAAGTTCAATTTGCTGGGTAGACGGTGATTGAAGCATAAGTTCTTGCATTTCGGGCGTCACTTCAATGAACTGGAATAACGCCATACGTCCTTGATAGCCCGTACCATTACATACTTTGCAGCCCTTGCCCGCGTAAATTGTATCGTTGGGCTGGAAATAGCGGGCGACTTCTTTCCCGGCTACATTTAGCGTACTGAGTACCTGGCTAGCAAGAATGCTATACCGGCAGGAACTGCAAATTTTACGTACCAGACGCTGAGCAATCACAATCTCAAGCGTCGAGGCGAGCAAAAACGGCTCGATGCCCATTTCGACAAGGCGAGGGATGGCCGTTGCTGCATCATTAGCGTGAAAAGTCGAAAGTAGCAAGTGACCCGTTAACGCCGCATTGACGGCGATCTCGGCCGTATCGCGGTCACGAATTTCTCCCACCAAAATAATATCCGGATCTTGACGCACAATGGAGCGTAAACCTTGCGCAAAAGTCATGTTGCTTCGTTCATTGACCTGAATTTGATTCACGCCTGCCATCTTGTACTCTACCGGGTCTTCAATAGTGGTGACATTGACATTTGACCGGTTTAACAACTTAAGAAGCGCATACAGCGTGGTTGTTTTGCCTGAACCGGTCGGACCGGTGGTAAGAATCATACCGAACGGTTTTGCCGCGTACGTCTCAATCAGCTCACGATGCGCATCATCTAATCCTATATCATTAAGATTAAAGCTTTGCACATACGAGCTTAATACGCGCATAACGATTTTCTCACCGTTTACCGTAGGTACTAGCGACACGCGCAAATCGATAGTATAATCGCCGCTTCTACGCTGAATTGACCCATCCTGCGCAGCTCGATGCTCGTCGATGCGCATACCGCTCTCTACCTTGATGCGGTTGAGAATATTCTCATAGTAATCCCGCGGCAGTTGACCAGCTTCGCGAAGTGTACCGTCAACCCGAAACCGCACTATCACCATATCGACCTGTGGCTCATAATGGATGTCAGAGGCATGAAACGAGATAGCGTCTTTAATGATTTCGTCGACGATTTCGGGGGCGACCCGTTGGCTGCTTTTGATAATTTCAGAAAATCGAGTTGCGAGTGGCCGTTCGTATAATACAAAACTCGCTTCAATAAATTCTGGCAATGTATATGCGATTTGTATACGTTTATTTTTAAATAATGTCTTCAATTGACGAGCATCTACATCTGTTGGTGCATCTGAAGCAATGACGACACTGTCATCGGCTATTTTTGCAACAACCAGACGCCCGGCACGAGCCACATCCTCTGGAATAAGCGCAGCCTGCTCCTTGGAGATCGGATTAGTACCGAGATCCGCAAATGGTAATTTATACCCTTCAGCCAATGCCTGTCCTAGGAGTGATTTGCTGAGCAGCTCTGAACGAATTAGATATTCGACATATCCCGCGCTATCGTGAGATGCTGCTTCGGCTGCCTTGCTATCCGCCTCGGAAATATAGTTTTCCTTGAGCAATATAGCTTTGATCTTATCGATATCCGGATACATGCCCACCCTTATCGTTTTTATGCTTTTCTTACTTCGTCAACTATTACCGTTAATGGCGTGTCTGATTTAATAAAGAACTTGCGAGCACCCATAGCCAAAACTCGTTCCTCATCCTCGTGCTGACTTAAATTGGAAAGTACAAATACGGCTATTTGGCTGGTTTTTGCTCCCAACTTCTCTAGCACCTGAAAGCCGTCCATAACCGGCATAATAAGATCTAGCAAAAGCACGTCAAACGTCTGCCCAGCAATAAGGTCCAGTGCCTGCTGTCCATTTGAAGCAAGTGTTACAATAAAACCTTCGTGCTGAAGTTTTAGTTCTAGCGCGTGAGCTAATGCTTTTTCATCTTCAACAATCAGTATATGCTTCTGGGTATCTGCCATAGTACCTTTCTATGCTCTTTCTGCCTTCATTATACCACCTTATCTGGATTATCTGCCGCGTCGGTGATTGGCTTTTTAGGTTTGGCTGCCGAAGTCACATTCGACGAATCAGTCGCTTCGTCGTCAGTCCCTGATACTGAAGGTGTTCTGGCTACTGTTCCTGCATGAGTAGCGGTTGCGGCTGGTGGTGTTGAGGCTGTTGCTGAGTCACTCACAAAATCATCAATGATCGCAATAATTTCGTCAAGACGATATTCGGCTTTCAATATATATTTTTTTGCTCCTAGCGCCAGCATGTTGTGAACTTTTTCTGGGCTGGCCGAATTACTGACCACAAGTACTGGAATAGCCGCCCATGCGGGATTCTGTTTAAGTACCTGCATGAAACTCAGACCGTTCATATCTTTTAAATAGTAATCAAGCCAGATGGCATCCGGTAATTCATCGAGATTTTCCAAATAATCGAGCGCTTGCTGTCCGCTTGCACACGACACCACATCCATATTGGAAAGCTTGAGTTTTTTCGTGATCGCTTGTAAAAGAAGTGTTTCGTCTTCTACTACCATTACTATGAGACTACTTTTTGACATATATGTATTGTATCATCCTATTAATTTTGTCTTTACGGCTTGTATCGTTATCCGTCGAGTGTGACCTCGCCGGCTTTTGCGACCATACCTTTTTCCGGAATTGTAAACCAAAATGTCGTGCCTTTGCCTTCTTCACTCTCGAACCAAATCTTACCGCCTGAAGATTCAACAACGGCCTTAATAAGGTATAGTCCGAGGCCTGTTCCATCAGTTTCCGTCTTCACGGCGTTAGCAGCACGAAAGAACTTCTGGAAAATCCGGTCTTGTTGTGATTTGGGAATACCATAGCCGTTATCGGTAACCTGAGAGATGATGTCATGCCCTTTACGTGAAATAAACACGGCAATTTCACCGCCCTTTGGTGTATATTTAAGTGCATTTGTTAGTAAATTAAGATATACTTGGCCAATCAGACGCGGATCAATATTAATTTGAGGTAGATCCTCGTGAACGCTAATAACCAAGTTTTGCTGGCGCTCTTCAATTTTAGCCTTAAGATCATTGACAATACCTGTGACCAATTGCTTGAGATCGGTCGGTTTAGGATCAACCATTATACGACCCGATTCAATTCGCGAAATATTTAATAGCGCATTGACAAGCTGAATCATTCGTTCGGTAGAATCGGATATATTCTTAGCAAAATCAGCTTGCTCCGGCTGGAGCGGACCGGCATCACCAGCAAGCAGCATCTCACAAAACCATTTGATTGCCGACAATGGGGTGCGCAACTGGTGCGAAGCGAGCGAAATAAACTCCGTTTTCATACGATCCACTTCCCGTTCTTTAGTCACGTCACGAAGAATGCATACAACGCTCACTGTCACGCCCTCAACAATAACCGGACTAGCGTTAATATTAATAAGACGCTTTTGATCACCTTTTGCATAGAACAAATAAACATCATTGGCAACTAAGCCACTGGCAAGGACTTGATACACCGACAAGGAGTCTCGAACTAACGGCTCATGGGTTTTATCGTCTGATGCATAGAACTTAGTCATCTCGGCAAATGGCAAACCAACTACTTCTTCAGAGTTATCAATCTCCAAAAAATCAGCGGCAACGGTATTAAGCAGATTGACGGTGCCATCTTTATCTACAATTATTAGGCCTTCGCCCATACTCTGAAAAATTGCTTTATCACGTTGGTTGGCAACTCCTAGACGTAGGTAAGATTCCTTCAGCCGGGCAGACATCTGGTTAAAGACTTTGGCCAGCTGGCCAAATTCGTCATGAGAATTATCATGCACTACCTCAGCAAAATCTCCATCAGCAACGCGTTGGGCGGCAAGTTTTAGTCGGTTGATCGAGCGAACAAACACTTGGGCTATCAGGAGACCACCGAGAGTAAATACTGCTACAGCAGCGGCCATAATAATAATCGTCGTATGCTCGTTAGCAACCGCTGAATCATGAATAACCGCTTGCTTAATGCGCACCTGTTGATCGATTGCCATATTCGTCTTATCTATAAGGCTGCCCAGAGTATCATGTTGCTGATCGAGTTGCATTTCTAAGGCATGTAGTGCAGCAGAAGCCAGAGGATGGCCTGCAGGATAAAGCGCCAATGCGGTTTGCGAAAACAAGTCAACTTGTTTAGAAATATCTTCCGCTGCTGATTTCTGTGCGGGATCTGTACTATCGACATGTCGCAAATACGACGCTTCGTCAGCTTTAAGTTGAGCGATTTGACTTTGCAATTGCATTTGCACCTCGCCGGCATTCGGGAACAAGGCGGTATTCTCTACATTTAGAACTGATACTTGCAATGAATCTAGTGCATGGAGCAGTGCAAATTCATTGTTGGCAAACAAAGCAAACTGTGCCTCAATCGAACTAATCAATCGAATTTGAAGTAATGTTACTCCACTTCCAACAATAATCGCCAATACCGCAAGCGTCAGAGATATTTTGGCACCGACCGAAAAACGACGGATCATATACTAAGCCCCCTATGCATGAGGTCGCATTCCCTCCAGCGGTAGTAATACACTAAATGTGCTGCCTTTATTTTCTGTAGATTGAAATTGTATTGTCCCACCAACTTGCTCCAAAATTTTTTTGACTATAAACAGCCCGAGGCCAGTTCCGTCTGTATCCTTCTTTTTAATATTAGAGGATCTGAACAGTTTTGCAAAGAGCTTATCTTGTTCCAAAGTTGGAATTCCATAGCCAGTATCTTTTATAGTTATGACGACGCTACCCCGACTTTTAGGAGAAAGTTTGACCGGTGATAATTCAATACTAACACTCACTTCCCCGCCGTCCGGCGTATATTTGAAAGCATTGTTCAATAGACTCCCTAGTATGTTCCTCATTAAATCAGGGTCCACTGACAGTTCAGGAACATCCGGAGCATACGATTCATGAATATGCAGAGTTTTTTCTCCAGTGAAACGTTGTTGCTGCCACACGACGAGCATTTTTATCAAAGCCGCCAATTTGATCGGCTCTGGTCTCACGGTAATCGGTCCCAGGTCCAAGCTCGACACCATAAGCATCGCATCCACCATGTCAATTGACCGCTGATTACTTGCATAAAGTTGCTCAATATATGTTCGCTGCTCCTTACTGAGTGGACCAGCATCGCCAGCAAGTAGCATCTCAGCCAACCAGCTGATTGAGGAAATGGGCGTCCGTAACTGATGCGACGCTAACGTCACAAACTCGGACTTAGCTTTATCAAGCTGATATTCGGTCGTAACATCATGAAACACTACAATCGCACCTGTTACTCTACCGCGCGAATCAACAATAGGTGCCGCCGAGTCGGCAACTGGAACACGTTTACCGTCCTTACAGACGAGAACTGTGTGATTTGCCATTGAGGTACTATGCCCCACAAGCGCTCGGCGAATAAAATGACTGTTCGTACTGCCGTCCTTTTCTAGTTCAAAATGGAGGACTTCGTGGTATGGCTTGCCTAGGGCCTCGTCTCGGCTATAGCCACTAATCTTTTCGGCAACGGGATTGAATAAAGTAATACGCTCTTTAATGTCAATCGCAAAGACGGCATCACCTATACTCTTTAGAATGGCGCTGCTCTTACGGTCGTTTGCAACGGCTAAATTTCTTTCATATTTAAGATCTTCGGTAATACTCTCGGCTAACGCTAACGCCCGACGTCGCGACCGAACTTGCATAAAAAATATAATAGCGATAAGAACATCAACCAATTGTCCAAAAAATAGAACAGCCCCGGGTAACCTCTGTTGCGATGGATTCAAGCCAAAATTACTTGCAGCTGTAATACGAAACTGCCAGGTTCGCCCCGCAACAGGGATGCCGTATGTCGTTGACAATGTTTGCTCGCCTTGGGTTTTTGTGGAGGTGAATACTTTTCGTCCGTCTTGAATAATGGTGAGATGTAGTCCCTCTAGTAGATCATTGTGAGCAAACATTGCAGATAAAAGATCATCATAGGTAAAAACTGCATTTACAAAGCCTACGGGCGTTTTTGAATTTGTTTTACCATAGACAGGCGTGGTCACAAAAAAACCTATCTGCGGTGAATTGCCATTTGTTCCGTTAAAAGTCACCGGAACGGAAGTAACTGAATCGTTCGCAGCCTGGGCTGCCTGGAAGGCCTCTGCCCGTGATGGCGTTGCTGCCAAGTCTGTGCCAAGACCCGCGCCAGAAGCAGTGGCGTTATATGCAACAATATAGTGTGTTGAGCCCTCGGCTTTGTCGATAATTGCAAAGTCCGGGTTTCCTCTCGGATATAAACTAGTATCATTACGACGAAGCGCTGCAAAATTCGGAAGATCAGTATCATTGACACGGGCGATAAACGTTACCGCGCGAATACCAGGATACGTTTCAGGCAGGTTTAGCGAATTGAAGTAAGCTTGAAACTCGCCTTGTTGCACATAGTCGCTCGCCGCAAAAAAACCGCGGAAGCCACGTAGCGCATCTGTATATGCCTGAAGGCGCGGCTGAACTACATCATTAACATTCCCTATTCTTGTATGGAATGCTTGGGCAGCATATTGGTTATTGTGCATCATAGCGGTCGACCATGATTGATAAGTTGACCATTGTGTTAACAAGAACACTGCTATAATTAGCCACCCGGTGTATGTTATGAGCCCCAATAGTCGCCTGGCATCTTTTTCTATAGTCAAAAACAGAAAAGTTAGACCAGCGACAACAAAGCCGGCCGCTAGATTAAGTGCCATGGCAAAATGAGAGCTAATTTGATACATAAACTCCTGGGCATATAAAAGACCATAGAAGTTGAATAATGCGACGGCAATGATACAAAAAACTATTATATAGTGCGCTACCCGCATCGGACGCTGTGTACGCGAAAAAGACCATATTGCAGACCCGCACAATATAAAACAGATCGCAGCAAGATCGCTAATGTCGGTATGTGGCCCTGCGGCGCGTACATGAGCGCCGTAAAGCAACGTATCTATATGAAATGGCAGCAAGGCTAAGGCGCCTAACATAACGAGCAGGCCCGAGCAAACAAGCAAAAATCGTTTCCAGCGGCGATCACGAAGTGCAAATAATGCACTCCCCAGAATAACAAGACCCACAGCTGAAACCGGATTCATTGGCCGCAGCGTTGTTATCCAACGTGTTAGATACAGGTTATCTGTCTGCCAGCCAAAAAGCACCAAAATTCCCAGCAACGCGATACCTATACCGATGCAGCGCTGCACCAAGGTGTTATCTTTTACCAACGGCTGCTGAGTTTTGTCTAGCCAATTGAGAGCATCTGCTTCTTTACGGAATACTCGACTTCGCTCCGCATGGCCGCTCGCACGAATAACATACGATACAATGGATGCAATATATCTATTGCTCAAGATAGCATTTGCCTCCACGGGCACCTCAAGCAGTTTTCTGCCTTCCACCCTTGAGCCCGTCGTTATATCCATTACGCCAAGCGCGCGAGCATCATATAAAATAAGTGCTTTCTTTCCCTTTACATGGCGCTCGTGCACTAATTCCTCAATTTTACTGCGCAGCTTACGTACGGCCGCCGCTGTCTGTCGCCCTGCAAGTGTCACTATAATTCGGCCTTGAGCATCAATACGTACTTCCTCCGAAGCCTGTACGTGTTCTCTTATCCGCTCTTTAGTAAGCATAAGCTCATTGTACAACACAGGTCTCAGTGATGTACAATTTTATTAATTTATTATGTCTTTAGTCCATTTAAACCACAGCCATAAAAAATAATCTAATTCAAAATTTGGATGTATACTTTTAATATGACTAGCAAAACGATTATTGATCAAATAACCTACACGGCATCGCTAGCATCCCATCCACAGGAAATTGACCCGCTACTCGACCCACTGCGGTTTATTACCGCAAAGATGGTCGATAGTCAAGGCCTCAGCACCGAAGACTTGACCACGCTCAACAAAGTTCAACGGAGTCTGGAAGACTATCTTCTCAATTACGAACCACTAAGGGCCTTTACACCCGAAACCTTGCAACAAAAAATAAGGCAGCATATATACGGCGACAGCCAGATAAAAGGGCGCCGCCAGCTTCGTACAATAATTATATTGGCCGTTTTACTATCCATAGGAGGCGGCCTCGCGCCAGGTATTAATGGTCTTCCTCTCCGTATAGAATTTGCCGTTGCTATAGCATTCTCTGTTCTACACCTTGGCGCCGCTTGGTTCTTTTACTCGGCGCTGCGAACATTTAAATCACCCCTACGGCATGGCTTTCAACTCATTACTTTCGGTGTCATCCTTCTTGGACTTAACCTATTACAACAGCCGTTCATGGAGTTCTTTCACCTTCGTACCAACCCAATTATGAGCATTGTTTTCCCGTTGCCTCTGCTCCTCGCTGCAAGCTGTTTCCATGACGGAGATCGAATATATTCAAAGCTTATTGGCGTTCAAAGCCGGCTCATCTCTTTGAAACCAGTCTTCGTAGCGGCGGTCGTTATGGCTATTTTTACGCTATTGCTGCCGCAGCCGTCATGGGTTAGCGAACCACCCTTTTTCTTTAAGATGGGCGGCCTCCTCAATGGGTGGGTTATGCTCACCCCCCTCGCATCCTTTGTTATTTTAGCTAAGGCAGCTCGCCAAGCCCCAGCTCTCTACCGGAGAGCAACCAAGGCACTTTTCCAGTCTATGTTTGCAATTATCGGGGTCACCAGCTATGTTTATATTGCAGGGTTACTCACTGGAACATTAATAGGCCCCAGTACCTATGTAGCATTTGGCTTCCTTATCATTGAAGGATCGATGCTGATTCGCGCGGGCTACGCTTTCAGTCAGGCAGAGAGCTACTAGACTCGAAGGCTACGTCATTGACGTAGGTCTTACAGACCCTTACTATTGATAAGGGTACCAGTACATATATGAAATCAGCTCGAAATACCGCCGCGATAGCTCTACTTGCATGTATTATGCTAAGTCTCTTAAGTGTTATTTTTATGACTGGGCACAACTTAAGCTTTCGTGTCACATTTGGCATTTCCTTTTTAGCCTTCTTGGTTTCAATAACGGCCATTCCTTATTTTCTTGCCAGCCTTAGTCATTTCAAGCAAGCCCTACGCCACGCCTATTCGATATTATGTTATGGCATAGGACTTATGGGTTTGGCGCAAATTCAACTTCCTATAACTAACTATTTTAATTGGCTTTTTTGGCAAGACTCAGGCGCAATCGCAGTCCCTTATTTTGTCGGTATTATTTGTATTTTTATAGGAGTCAAAAGATTTGCACAGATCTTTTCCGTCCGCGGACTATGGACATCGCTACCGTGGGCATTTATCATTTCGGTCGTACTGTCTTGTGGTGCACTTTTTCTCCCTCATGTACAGCAGGCAGACACTGACGAAGTAACGTTCCATGTCTCTTTAGGCATTACTATACTTGATTCAGTCTTTGCAACATTTGCGGCTATTACACTCGCACAAGTACGCCAAAAAATCGGCCCAATATACCATCAGTCTATGACCTGGTTATATGCCGGCGTGATAGCGTTTGCACTCGGTGGTTGGCATTATTTTTTCAACCAACTCGCTATAGCACCAGGCAACTGGTATTACGACTTCAGTATATCGTTACTGCCTTTTGCAGCCGCGGGGGTTTGTTTTGTTATATCTGGGGTTGCTTTTAATGAAGCCGAGACTGAGCTCACTGAAATGCAGAATACTCCTAAGCAAGCATCCGAGCGCTTATTACTCGATATTGTCCTCTACATTGCCAGTTTAGCGTCCAATCCTTCTGATATCGATCCTATCTTAGATGAGGTACGGATGGTGACATCGAGGCTTACGCCCGATCAGCCGCTACCAGCGGACGACCTTGAACGTTTAGCTCAAACATACAGTAAACTGGAAGGATATCTTGCGGCACATGATCCGCTGCGGGCCTTCACGCCTCAGGATCTACAAAATAAAGTAAGTCAGCGCTTTGCCGTAGACCCCATGACAAAAATACTTTTATGGCCTGAAGGTCGTTCTGCTAACGGTTAATGGTCTCAAATTTGCATCGGACTACCCCGCGGACTAGCCTCTATTTCCTTGAGAGTCGCTTGCAGGACCCGGAGCTTGGTACCAGCCCTCGAAAGGGTCATTAGACATACCTAGGATAGCATGCCCTCTACTAACCGCCAGGTAATTAGTTAACTATATTTTGCGGCCGATTATCACGACAAGCGACTAGATTAGCGTAAATCTCTTCACCAAGCCGAAAGGTAGTTTCTTCGGTATTGTAGCCGATGTGTGGGGTTGCTACCACATTGGGAAGTTTAGATAGCTCTACTATCTTGTCATTAGGTTCACCAACTAACGGTTCATCGGTAAAAACATCCAAGGCGGCACCAGCAATCCTTCTATTTTGTAGGGCGTCTAATAAGGCACCTTGATCAACTATGGCACCTCGCGCAACATTCACAACATAAGCAGTAGGTTTGAGCAAACTAAGCCGTCGAGCATCAATTAAGCCACGAGTAGCGTCATTCAAGGAGGCGCAAATTACCATTACATCTGAATTCTTGAGCAAATCATCAAGCTCATCTGAAGTGGATGTAGAGTTTACATACGAGCAATCCATGCCTAAACCCTTTGCGATAGCTTCGATGCTCTTGCTAATATTCCCATAGCCTACAAGCCCTAGCTTCTTGCCATGTAATTCAATACCTCGGAAATCTCGGGATTGCCACCTACCAGCCTGAAGCGAAGATTGAGCGGGGTAGATGTTCCGTGCAGCACTAAAGAGCAGGGCTATTGCATGTTCGGCAACTGCTAATGAGTTGTGTGTTGGACTGTTAATAACTTTGATGCCCTTCGTAGCGGCATATCTGAAGTCTATCCATTCATAGCCTACAGCTGGCACAACGATGTACTTGAGGTGAGGGCAGGAGTCGATAATGGTGGATGTTATGTCAATATAGTTCGCAGTGATGACCTCTGCATCTTTAATCCTGGCAATGATCTCTTTTTCTGTTTTTGGTACATCCTCGAAAACCATGGCCGGTAACTGTTTCGGTTTCTCGGTTGCCTGTTTGTCGATGTCGATCTTATCAGTGATTACTATCCTTATTAAGCAATGATAGCACATGGCATAAAGGGATTGGAGCTATAAAGTAGGGAGACAAAAACAAAGAGACTAACATAAAGCTAATCTCTCTATTATTCCAATTTGGTGATCTCACCGGGAATCGAACCCGGATTGCCAGGATGAAAACCTGGTGTCCTAACCGTTAGACGATGAGACCAAGTGCTGAAAGAGAATCAAACCTTTCAATACTTACGCTATTCTAGCAGATAAGTCCTCTATTTTCAAGTGTTTTTTAGGGGTGGGACAGGATGTTGGCCGCACCTCACCGATGCTCGGCATGACCCCGCATTCCTCGGCTTGACATTGCTATATTGACTGTGTTTGTATAATATATTTCCTACTCTCACGTAGAAGGACCTCTGCAAAAACGGCTCATACATAAAGGCAAGAACAAGCAACTCAATAGGTGTTATCCGGTGATTAATTACAATTGCGCTTATACTTATAATGTTGCCCTATATATTGACTTTTTAACATAAATGTGATAGCATTAAGAGGTCACGGTGAGTGAGGTAAAAGCTTACACGCCAAGATGAGAACATTGACAATCAGGCTATACCTTACTGTATTAGCCTGTTTGTTAAGAAGCAGCAGCTGAGGCCATGATTTTCATGATTTCAGCTGCTGCTTTTTGCAAGCAGCATGCAGTTACGAATACATTTTCCTAGGAGTGCAGTTGTAACGGGAACCCTCGATATATCCCATACGTCGAGAGTCCCCGTCGCAACTGCAGAGCGCCGGGCCTATACAAGCGGGCTTTGGCCCCACTCGAAGGAGAAGCAGTTATGTCCAAGCAAGTTCGCGAAGTTCGCGGGCGGGCGCTCTGCCGGCAAACCGTCAGAGAAGTCCTTGGGAACGACACCATATCCAATGAGGAGCGGCAAGCCGCACTCCTGGTTATCGTGAACAAGGCGGCCAACGAGGACGACTCCGACTTCGGGCAGCTCCGTGCCACTTTGTCCCCCGTGGACGAGTGCACAGATGCTTACCAGAGTGGAGTGAGCGCATACGTGCGTACGATGGCCAAGACCGGCAACCACCCCAGGGCGCTTCGCGCGGCCTGTCGTGCTACCTGTCTCAAGCCCCCAGCCGAAGACCGCGGTCCGATCGACCGCTTGTTCGACTGGCTTCAAAGGCACGACGGTCAGATGCCGTCGCGCCCCCGTAGATTCACCATCCGACGGCGCTAGCCAAAGACCAAAGAAAGGAAGTGACGACGATGATCGTCGTCGGAATAATCGCTGCGGTCTTGACGATCGCCAGCGGAGCCTTGTGGCTCATGAGGCCCTCGGGCAAGAAGGAAAAGCGGATAACCAAGGGTGTGACAGTTGCCGCCGTGATGGCGGTAATTGCTACGATCCTGCTCGCTGGCAACGGGGGCACCACCTCCGCGGCCAGCATGGTAGCCACGCGCACCGGCGATCCCGCACTAGATCTGACCGTCAAGGTCGGAGACCTCGTGCCCGATGCCGCCAGATGCACCAACGGCGACACGTGGAACCGTAACTCGCAGCCCGACACCGCGGGCCGCCTGTGGACGGAGAGCGTCTCAACGCCGTTCATCTCCACCGACAAGGACAAGGACGCGCAGTTCAAGGAGCTCACCTCCGAGATCTGTGTGAACCCAACCCTCGGTGACGCCTACGCGCAGGCGCTCAGCGACGCCACGATCGGCGACTTCCACGTCGCCGACGCCAACCCCTGGCTCGGCGGCTTCCTCAGGCAGTCGACCACCAACATGAGGGGCTGGCAGACCTTCAAGGTCAGCGCCGCGGGCTCGTACATCATGACGGGAACGGGCAAGGACGCAGAGAAGGCGAAGTTCGTCACAGCGGACTACCAGTCCAACGCAGAACTCGTCAATACGCTCCTGTACGTACTCGAGAACCAGGGGACCAAGGCGGCAACGTCGACGGTCAACTGGCCGCTCGGTGCGCTGGTGGGAGACAACCTGCCGCGCGTGCACAAGGTGATCGACCCGAAGGGGCAGGAAAATCTGCCCTTCATGGCGCTCACCTACACACTGAAAAACGGCGGGTGCCCGTACGTCCTGGGGGTTAACCTCAAGGACAAGCGCCCGGAGAACGTTGGCTGTGAGACGGCCAAGACGATCGCGCCGCCGGCTACGACCCAGTCGAAGCCGCCCACGATCACGCCGTCCCACTCGACACCGAGTGGGACGCCAACGAAGCCCGGCAACACGCCGAGCCCGACGCCGTCACACTCGAAGCCGCCGAAGTCCTGCCCTCCGGGCCAGGTGGGAACACCCCCCAACTGCCTGGAGCAGAAGGACCCGACGCCGATCCCGTCCAACAGCTACCACACGCCCGCCGCATCACCGTCCGGTTCGGCTTCATTGCCGAATCACCCGTCCGAGACGGCCAATCCGTCAACGACACCCGGGTCAGGCAGTACTCAGACGGCGCCCGGGGCCACATCGGCCCCGAAGCCCTCTGCGTCTGCTCCTCCCGCGGGGAACCCGACTAGCACGGCGACGGCCTGCATCCCCGACCCGGACACCGGGAAGGGCTGCTGAGCTCATCGGCTGAGGATTCGTATTCGTACTGCCGCTTCAGGCGGGATGTCACCTTCACTGGTGGTGTCCCGCCTGGGCACGAATCTCTAATACACTGTAAGGCATAGCTTGATTGGAGATGAAATTATCGGGATGGTGAAGTACATTGACAATTAGTTTTGCTTATTCCGAGTGTTCTCGGATTTTTGTCGCAAGTACAACACCAATTTTAATAACACGCTATAAGCGCGTCTAAAGGAGATAGCAAAATGACCCTTACGTCACTTTTTGGTAAGGTCTCAAAGCGTGTGTGGGCTCTTACGGCAATCGCTACTGCTACAGTTGCGATTCCTGCAGGGCTTCTCGCATGGGGACCAGACCGTCCAACGTTCACAATGGCTCATCCAGCCGACCACGTAACATTTAACTCAATCACCGATAACCCGGTACAAGGTGACGAACGTAATTTCGTTCAGATCCGCAACGTGACAACAAACAGCAAATTTAGCGAAAATGAATCACTTGTCGCTGGTAACGAATATGAAGTTTACGTATTCTATCACAACGACGCAGCAAGCAACCTTAACGATGCCGCACATAACTACAAGGGTATCGCAACGGGCGCCTACATGAAGGCGGAGCTTCCAGCAAGCGTTGCAGCTGGCTCAACTGGTACAATTAACGGCTATGTTGGCGCAAGCAACTCATCACCAAGCCAGGTTTGGGATGAGGCAACTGTCAAAAACACTACCGGTGGTGCGATGGATATTCGTATCGAATCTGGTAGCGCTAAGATTACCAACAATGGTGCAACTAACGGCAAAACTCTCCCAGATGCTATATTTAGCACAGGCACCCCACTTGGCTACGACGCCCTTGATGGTAAAGTACCTGGCTGTACTCAGTACTCAGGTTACGTTACTTATCGATTCAAGGCAGACCAGCCAAACTTTACTGTTGCTAAAACAGTAAGCGTTCATGGTGCAAATCAATACAGCGAGAACGTCAATGCTAAAGCCGGCGACCTCGTCGACTTCAAGATTGAATACAAGGACACCGGTACTACTGTGCAGAACAATGTCGTCATTCGCGACACCCTTCCTGCACACCTAAGTTACGTTGCCGGCTCTACTTCTTACGCCAACTCTACGACCAATGGTCAGTGGAAGGCAGTAAGTGCAGACACCGTCACCAAGCAAGGTATTAACATTGGCAACTACACAGCTGGTGCGAACGCATACGTTAAGTTCACCGCCAAGGTAGATGCTGAAAGTAATCTAGTATGTGGCACAAACACATTCACGAACACTGCATCTGCAGATACTCAGAATGGTAGCAAGAGCGATACCGCGACAGTTACCGTTACTAAGGACTGTGTCGAGCAAGTCCAAGCCTGCAACCTCACCACTCTCAAGATCGAGACGGTCGACAAGAGTAAGATAGATAATGTTCATTACACTA
>Ga0207674_10002239_pt1 | contig 24497 bp, 18 predicted proteins | sample KBSCornC72_FD_184303 | JGI IMG/M metagenome (GOLD analysis project Ga0207674, IMG submission 184303) | Corn rhizosphere microbial communities from Kellogg Biological Station, Michigan, USA - KBS Corn C7-2 (SPAdes) (version 2) | ecosystem: Host-associated > Plants > Roots > Rhizosphere > Soil ...
TGATCGCCTGCCGCGTCTTCTCCGCCTGCGAGCCGAACAACCGCACGGCCGGTATCACCCGGTCGGTCAGCTGGGAGATCGGCGCCTGCCAGAACGGCCGGAAGCAGCCCGCCCGGAACCGCACGCCAAAGGCCAGGCCCAGGCCAGACAGGGTCCGGGTGAACAGCCTGCGGTCCACGCCGAAGATCCCCGCCCCGGACGCCTCGAAGACCAGGTGCACGTTCGGGTGCGGCAGGACCGCCTGCTCGTAGGGAGGCTCGCCGCGAAGATCCCAGCGCGGCACCCAGTAGTAGTCCACGAACGGCGCTAGGAGCGCCGACGGCTGATGCCGGTCCAGCGTGATGTGGGCCGCCGCGAGGTCCGGGCGCAGGACGCCGCGACCCATGGTCCCGGCGGCGACTTGTGGCACGTCACCAGCCTAATCTGTCGCGTTTGTTCAAGACCGCAGAACCCCGCCCCCATAGTCTCGGGTCCATGGAAAAGACGAATCTCAGCGCGGAGATGGCCGACGCCGCGGCCGAGACGGCCCGCGTCGTGCAGGGCGTACCGGAAACCAAAAACCTCGATGACCCCGCCGGGTGCGGCGACTGGGACCTCCGCACGCTGCTCAACCACACGATCTTGTGGACCTCGTACTCCGCCGAACGCCGGGCGCATGGCGAGAGCGTCGCCGAGGACCTGATGAACAAGGACTTCACCGCCGACCCCGGCTTCCGCGAGGACTACGCGCGGCAGATAGGCAAGGCCGTCACCGCCTGGTCAGCACCCCAGGCCTGGGAAGGCAAGCTAAACGTCATGGGCGACGCCACCCCGGCCGCCGACGTGGGCGCGATGCTGCTCATGGAAACGGCCCTGCACGGCTGGGACGTGGCCCGGGCCACCGGCCAGGAGTTCAGGACAGACGAGCAAACGGCCACAGCCCTGGAGGACATCGTCCAGGCTCAGGCCGAACTCTTCCGCAAGTACCAGGGCTTCGCCGACGCCGTCGAACCACCGGAGAACGCGACGGCCTTCGAGCGCGCCCTCACCCTGTCCGGCCGCGACCCCGGCTGGAAGCCGGCGTCATAACGACGCGGTCAGCACCCGCACCGGCGAACCCTGAGCGAACGCCACGATGTCCTCGGCCGCGTCGCCGTAGAAGACCCGGTAGGTCTCCTCGGTGACGTAGCCGAGGTGCGGGGTCAGCACCACGTTGGGCGCGGACCGCAGCGGGTTGGACAGCGGCAGCGGCTCGACGTCGTACACGTCCAGCGCCGCCCCCGCGATCGACCCGGACCGCAGCGCCGCCAGCAGGGCCGCGCTGTCCACCAGCGGCCCGCGGGAGGTGTTCACCAGGTACGCGGACGGCTTCATCAGCGCCAGCTCGGCCACGCCGACCACGCCGACGCTGCGCGGGCTGAGCTTGTAGTGCACGGTCACCACGTCGGAGGAGGAGAACAGCTCCTCCTTCGAGACCGCCTTGACGTGCGCCTTCTTGGCCACGTCCGGATCCAGGTTCTGGCTCCAGGCCACAACCTTCATGCCGAAGGCGCGGCCGATATCCGCCACCCGCCGGCCCTGGTGGCCGAGGCCGACCACGCCGAGCCGCTTGCCGTCCAGGCCGGTGCCGATGGTCCGCTGCCAGCTGCCGCCGAAGCCGAGCGCCGCGCCGCCGGCCCGCCCGGCCTGCTTCAGCCGCTGGTCCTCCTCGGGGATGTGCCGGAGCAGCGCGAGGATCAGGCCCCAGGTCAGCTCGGCCGTGGACGTGCCGATGCCGCCGGTGCCGCTCACCGTGATCCCGCGCGCGGCGGCCGCCTCCAGGTCGATCGACGTGTTGCCCATGCCCGTGGTGACCAGCAGCCGCAGCCGCGGCAGCTGGCCGAGCCGGTCCGCGTCGAACGGCGTGCGCTCCCGCATCGCCACCACCACGTCGTACGGTTCCAGGGCGCTGACCAGCGCCTCCGTCCGTCCGATGTGCTCGGCGAACACGTCGATCTGGCCGAGCGAACGCACCGCCGACCAGTCCGCGCTGGCCAGGGAAACCTGCTGATAGTCATCGAGGATCGCGACCCGCATAGGGCCGACACTACCGCTCCGCGGGTGCCGCCGCTCGCCTGATAGCGTCGCCCCGGAGGAGGACCTATGACCTGGCTTGACGCGCTGACGGAGAAGGCCCTGGCCCGGGAGCTGCCTACCCGTGCCGAGGCCCTGAAAGTCCTGCAGGGAACCGACGACGAGCTGATGGACGTGGTGGCGGCGGCCTTCAAGGTCCGGCTGCGCTACTTCGGCCGCCGGGTCAAGCTGAACTACCTGGTCAACATCAAGAGCGGCCTGTGCCCCGAGGACTGCTTCTACTGCTCGCAGCGGGCCGGCTCGGCGGCGGACGTGCTCAAGTACACCTGGCTCAAGCCGGACGAGGTGATCAGGAACGCCGAGGCGGGCGTCAGGGCCGGCGCCAAGCGCGTCTGCCTGGTCGCCAGCGGCCGCGGCCCCACCGACGCGGATGTCACCCGGGTGTCCGGCGCGATCGGGAAGTTCAAGGAGCAGCACCCCGAGGTCGAGGTCTGCGCCTGCCTCGGCCTGCTCTCCGACGGCCAGGCCGAGCGCCTGCACCAGGCCGGCACCACCGCCTACAACCACAACCTCAACACGGCCGAGGCCAACTACGCCGACATCTGCACCACCCACTCGTACCAGGACCGCGCCGACACGGTTAACAAGGCGAAGGCAGCGGGCCTGTCCCCGTGCTCGGGCCTGATCGCCGGGATGGGCGAGACCGACGACGAGCTCGTCGACGTCGTGTTCGCGCTGCGCGAACTGGACCCCGACTCGGTGCCGGTCAACTTCCTGATCCCGTTCGAGGGCACCCCGCTGGGCGGTCAGTGGGCCCTGACCCCGCAGCGCTGCCTGCGCATCCTGGCCATGGTCCGGTTCACCTGCCCGGACGCCGAGGTCCGGCTGGCCGGCGGCCGGGAAATCCACCTGCGCAGCCTGCAGCCGCTCGCGCTGCACATCGTCAACTCGATCTTCCTCGGCGACTACCTGACCAGCGAGGGCCAGGCCGGCGCCCGCGACCTGGAGATGATCGCCGACGCCGGCTTCACCGTCGAGGGAGCGGCCGAGCGCACCCTGCCGGAGCATCGCCGCGACCTGGTCCGGGTGCGCCGCCGCGGCCCCGGCACCTCGCTCCCGGCGAATGCCTGATCCGCGGGTCGAGGACCTCGAGCGCGCCGCCGCGCTGCACTGGCAGGCGCCGGAGACCGAGCCGCTGGGGGAGTGGCGGCTCCGCGCGGCGGCCGGCTTTACCGGCCGCGCCAACTCGGCCCTGCCGGTCGGTGACCCGGGCCTGCCGCTGCCGGAGGCGGTGGCGGCCGTCGAGGACTGGTACCGCCGCCGGGACCTGCGGCCGATGATCGTCCTGCCCCAGGGGGCCGGTCCCGACCCCCTGCCCGCCTATTTGGCCGAACGGTCGTGGCTTCCCCGCCCCGGTCCCGCCTTCGTCATGACCGCGGAGATCGCCGACATTCCCGCGAGTACCGCCGACGTGCGATTCTCCCCCGAACCCGACGCGGCCTTCCTCGGCCTCTACCGCTACCGCGGGCAGGACCTGCCGCCGATCGCGCGGACGCTGATGATGTCGGCCCCGTGGCAGGCGTTCGGGACCATCTGCCGGGACGGCCGGACGGTGGCCTGCGGGCGGATCTCCGTGGCCGGAGACCTGGGGGTGCTGACCGCGGTGGAAGTCGATAAGGCCTGCCGGCTCCAGGGCCTGGGCGCGGCCATCACGTCGGCGCTGGCCGCCGTCGCGGCCGGCCAGGGCGCGCGGCGCATACTGCTCCAGGTCGAGACGAGCAACGCCCCGGCCCGCGCGCTCTACCTCCGGTGCGGCTTCCGCGACTCGCACCGGTACCACTACATGCTTGCGCCCTGAGCGAGACACGCCGTCGAGGTGTTGGGACCGACACCGCGTTCTCGCTACGTTTGTAAGCATGGCGACCCGTGCCCGTAACGGATCTGCCCGCCCGCGCGGCGGGCTGGACGAGGCTGCCCCCGAACCTGCGGGCCGCCCCGCGGCCACCAAGTCACCGGCCGGCCAGGCCCCCCGCCGTAAGCAGGGGCAAGGCAGCCAGACCCGTTCGGGCACTAAAAAAAAGAGCAACCGGAAACCGTCCGGCAAGCCGGGCACGGGCAAGGGGCGCACGGCGAAAGGCCGTCCCGCGCCGGCCCGCCCGCCTCGCGACCCCGTCGTGATCCTGGTCCGTTGGACCGGCAAGATGATCGTGGCTGCCTGGATGCTGGTCGCCGGGGCGGTCGGGTTCGCCGCCCGGGCCGTCGGCCGCGGCGCGCGCGACCTGGACCCGCACCATCGTCGCGACGGCGTGGGGCTGCTCACCCTGGGCGCGGCCATCGTGCTCGCGGCCGGCCTGTGGTTCCGGATGCCCAACGCGGCCGGCCGGTCCATCCGGACCGTGGCCCTCGGCGGGTTCGGCTCGCTGGCCTGGGTCATCCCGGTGCTGGGGCTGCTGCTGGCCTGGCGGTTCCTGCGTCACCCGGACCGCAACACCGAGACGATCCGGGCCACGATCGGCTGGGCCGCGCTGCTGCTCGGCGCGCTCGGCCTGATCCACATCGCCAAGGGCACGCCGCGCCCGTCCGACGGAGCGCGCGCCATGCACCTGGCCGGCGGCTACATCGGCTACGCCATGTCCGCCCCGCTGTCCTCCTCGCTCACCACGTGGGCGGCGGTGGCGCTGCTCACGCTGCTGGCCTTGTACGGCATCCTGCTCATCTCCGGCACCACGGTGCACCGGATACCGGAACGCCTCCGCGAACTGCGCGAGATGTTCGGGCACGGCGAGCCGCGGGCCGAGGGCGACGACGGCCTGCAGGTCGACGAGGGCTACGCGGCCGGCAGCGGCAGCACGGTCCGCCGGGCGCGCGGCCAGCTCGCCAGGCAGATCAGGCTGCGCCCGGCCATCGAGGCCGGCGATCACACCAAGCCCTACGACACGCCGCTGCTCGAGCAGGACAAGAAGCGCGGCAGGCCCCGCCCGGACGGCGGTGACGGCCTGGTCGAGGCGCTCGGCTTCGGCACCCACGAGGAACCTGCGGCGCCCGCCCCGCACGAGCCCGAGCCCGCCATCGCGGTGCCGAAGCCCTCGGCCCCGCTGCGCAACCCCGAGCAGCTCACGCTGACCTCGGGCGACGCGATCGCGTACACGCTGCCGCCGACCGCCCTGCTCCGGCCGGGGACCGCGCCGAAGCAACGGACCAGGGCGAACGACATCGTGGTGGCGGCGCTGTCCGAGGTGCTCGAGCAGTTCCAGGTGGACGCGCAGGTCACCGGGTTCAGCCGGGGCCCGACGGTGACCAGGTACGAGATCGAGCTCGGCCCGGCGGTCAAGGTGGAGCGGGTCACCGCGCTGAGCAAGAACATCTCCTACGCGGTCAAGAGCGCCGACGTCCGGATCATCTCGCCGATCCCGGGCAAGTCCGCGATCGGGGTGGAGATCCCGAACGCGGACAAGGAGGTCGTCAGCCTGGGCGACGTGCTCAAGTCGCAGACCGCGCTGTCCGACCATCACCCGATGGTGGTCGGCCTGGGCAAGGACGTCGAGGGCCGGGTCATGGTGGCGAACCTGTCCAAGATGCCGCACATCCTGATCGCCGGAGCCACCGGATCGGGCAAGAGCGTCTGCCTGAACAGCCTGATCACCTCCATCCTGACCCGGGCCACGCCGGACGAGGTGCGGATGATCCTGGTCGACCCCAAGCGCGTCGAGCTGACCATCTACGAGGGCATCCCGCACCTGATCACGCCGATCATCACCAGCCCGAAGAAGGCGGCCGAGGCGCTCGACTGGGTGGTCGGGGAGATGGAGCGCCGCTACGACGACCTGGCCGCGTCCGGGTTCCGGCACGTGGACGACTTCAACAAGGCGGTGCGGGCGGGCCAGCTCAAGCCGCCGCCGGGCAGCGAGCGGGTGTATCTCCCGTACCCGTACCTGCTGGTGATCGTGGACGAGCTGTCCGACCTGATGATGGTCGCCCCGCGCGACGTCGAGGACGCCGTGGTCCGGATTACCCAGCTGGCCCGGGCGGCCGGCATCCACCTGGTACTGGCCACCCAGCGGCCGAGCGTGGACGTGGTGACCGGCCTGATCAAGGCCAACGTGCCGTCCCGGCTGGCCTTCGCCACCTCGTCCCTGGCCGACTCCCGGGTCATCCTGGACCAGCCGGGGGCGGAGAAGCTGGTCGGCCAGGGCGACGCGCTGTTCCTGCCGATGGGCGCGTCCAAGCCGATCCGGCTGCAGAACGCGTTCGTGTCGGAGAAGGAGATCCGCGACATCGTCGCGCACTGCAAGAAGCAGGCCGAACCCGACTACCGCGAGGACGTCGCGGTCGCGCCGGAGAAAAACCGGGAGATCGACTCCGAGATCGGCGACGACCTGGAGTTGCTGATCCGGGCGGCGGAGCAGATCATCACGACCCAGTTCGGCTCGACATCGATGCTGCAGCGCAAGCTGCGGGTCGGGTTCGCCAAGGCCGGGCGGCTGATGGACCTGCTGGAAAGCCGGGACATCGTCGGGCCGAGTGAGGGCTCCAAGGCGCGTGACGTGCTGGTCAGGCCCGAGGACCTGGAAGAGACGCTCGATTCCCTGCGCGGCGGGTAGACCCGCGGGCCGCGCCGCTGTCTACACTTGGTGATGGCCTTAATACTCAAGATGGCCTTCTTCTCCTGACAGCGACTGCGAGCACGTGGAGGCTGGCGTGAGCATCGGCGAAAGCCTGGCGGAAGCCCGCCGTCAGGCCGGTCTCACCGTCGGGCAGGTCAGCCACCAGACCCGGATCAGGGAATCGATCATCCGGGACATCGAACAGGACGACTTCTCCGCCTGCGGCGGCGACTTTTACGCCCGCGGGCACATCCGCAGCATCGCCGCCGTCGTCGGGACCGACCCGGTCCCGCTGATCAGCGCGTACGACGCCGAGCACGGCCCGCCCGGGATGATCAGGGCGGCCGACGTGTTCGAGCCGTCCACCCCGATCAAGATCCGCGAGCGGCGCTCGCCCAGCCTGAGCTTGATCGTGGCCGTGGTGCTGCTGGCCATCATCGGGTTCGGCGCGTACCGGCTGGTGTCGGACCACGGCGGCGGGTCCAAGCCGGCGGCGCATCTGGCCGCCCCGACCCACAAGCCCACGGCCAGCGCGAAGCCGACGGCGCACCCGTCGCCGACGCCCACCTCGCACGACGTGGTCATCCAGCTCACCGCCAACGAGGACTGCTGGGTCCTGCTGACCAGCCCAGATAACGGCGCCCAGATCTTCATGGGAGTGATCCAGGCGGGCCGCTCGCGGACCTTTACCGAGAAGAAGGCGGTCGACGTCCGGCTGGGCAACCCGGGCGGGGTCGTCCTCACCGTGAACGGCCAGCGCCAGAACCCCAACAGCACCGTGCCGGTGACGCTGAGCTTCACGCCCAAGGCGAGTTAGCAGCGCGCGACCACCCGGTCCCCTGGGTAGGCTCACGGTGTGTCTCCGTCTCCGCCTTCCCTGCCCCCCGCCCGGACCGTCAGCCTGGTCACGCTGGGCTGCGCGCGCAACGAGGTCGATTCCGAAGAGCTCGCGGCGCGGCTGACCGCGTCCGGCTGGGAGCTGACCTCCGACGACGACGCCAGCGTGGTGCTGGTGAATACCTGCGGCTTCATCCAGGCGGCCAAGCAGGAGTCCATCGACGAACTGCTCGCCGCGGCCTCCTCCGGCGCCAAGGTTGCCGCCGTCGGCTGCCTGGCCGAACGGTACGGCTCCGAGCTGGCCGGCGAGCTGCCCGAGGCCCAGGTGCTCAGCTTCGACGACTACGGAGAGATCGGCGCGCGGCTCGACGACGTGCTGGCCGGCCGCAAGCGTCCCGCGCACGTGGCCCGGGACCGCCGCACCCTGCTGCCCATCACCCCAGCCGAACGCCAGCCCGCCACCTCCGGCGTGCCCGCCACCTCCGGCGTGCCCGCTAGTTATTCGTCGACCGTAGTCGACCCTGCCGCTCCATGGACGGGTCCCGGCGGCGGTGTTTTCCGGCGGCGGCTGTCCGGCGGCGTGGTGGCGCCGCTGAAGATCGCGTCCGGCTGCGACCGCCGGTGCTCGTTCTGCGCGATCCCGTCCTTCCGCGGCGCGTTCGTCTCCCGCCGCCCGCCCGAGATCCTGGCCGAGGCCCGCTGGCTGGCCGCCAACAACGTGCGCGAGCTGGTGCTGGTCAGCGAGAACTCCACCTCCTACGGCAAGGACCTGGGCAACTTGCGGCTGCTCGAGGAAGTGCTGCCCGACCTGGCCGCCACCGAGGGCATCGAGCGGGTCAGGATCAGCTACCTGCAGCCCGCCGAGCTGCGGCCGGGCCTGATCGAGGTGATCGCGTCCACCCCGGGCGTGGCACCCTACTTCGACCTGTCCTTCCAGCACGCCAGCGGCCGGGTGCTGCGGGCGATGCGGCGGTTCGGCGACCGCGAGCGTTTTCTCGCCTTGCTCGACCAGATCAGGGACCGGAGCCCGGAGGCCGGGGTGCGGTCGAACTTCATCGTCGGCTTCCCGGGCGAGACCGCGGAGGACCTGACCGAGCTCGAGCTGTTCCTCAGCCACGCCGGCCTGGACGCGATCGGGATCTTCGGCTACTCCGACGAGGACGGGACCGAGGCGGCGTCGCGGCCCGGCCAGCTGGAGCAGGCGGAGATCTCCCGGCGGGTCGAGGAGTTCGCCGCCCTGGCCGACGAGCTGATGACCCAGCGGGCCGAGAGCCGGCTCAGCGAGACCCTGGACGTCCTGATCGAGGAGGCGGCCGATGACGGCCTTCCCGGCCGCTACCTGGGCCGGGCCGCTCACCAGGCCCCCGAGGTCGACGGGGTGACCACGGTCGTCTCCCCGGTGCCGCTGACTGCCGGGGATATGGTCCGCGCCGTGGTGACCGACTCCGAGGGAGTCGACCTGATCGCCGACGTGAAGCCGCGGTGACCTCTGAGGCCGGGCTCTGGAACGTAGCGAACATCCTCACGATCGTTCGCATCGTTCTCGTCCCGGTCTTCGTCGGCTTCCTGCTCGCGGGCGGCACGGCCTGGCGGCTCGCCGCGCTCGGCACGTTCTGCGTGGCGTCGCTGACCGACCTGCTCGACGGGCGGCTGGCCCGCAGCCGCGGGCTGGTGACCGACTTCGGCAAGATCGCCGATCCGGTCGCCGACAAGGCGCTGACCGGCGCGGCCCTGATCTGCCTGTCCGCCCTCGGCGAACTGCCGTGGTGGGTCACCGGCGTGATCATGTTCCGGGAGCTCGGGGTCACCGGGCTGCGGTTCTGGGTGATCCGCCAGGGCGTGATCGCGGCCAGCCGCGGCGGCAAGGCGAAGACTCTGCTCCAGATCATCGCGATCTGCCTGTACCTGCTGCCGGCCTCGCTGAGCCCGCCGGCGCTGGTTCGCGAGCTCTTCATGGCGGCGGCGGTTGTGGTTACCGTGGTGACCGGCGCCGACTACGTGCTCCAGGCGATGCGGCTCCGTCGTTCACAACCGGAGCGTTCAGAACCGGCCACCGGCCGGTAAGCGTCCAGGGCTAGGGGAGGCAGGATCGTGGTCGTGGAGTCGGGGTCATCCGCGGGCGAGGCAGCGCGTGACCTGGCGAGCCAGGTCCTGGACCTGCTGCGGGCCGGCGGCCAGACTGTCGCCGTGGCCGAGTCGCTGACCGGCGGGCTCGTCGCGGCCGCGCTCACCGACGTGCCCGGCTCATCCGCGTCTTTCCGCGGCGGGGTGGTCGCCTACGCCACCGAGCTCAAGGCCGACCTGCTCGGCGTGGACGCGGTGATGCTCCGGCGGCACGGCGCGGTCTACCCGCCGGTCGCCGCGGCGATGGCCCAGGGCGTCCGGGCCAGGCTCGGCGCCACCTACGGGGTGGCGACCACCGGCGTGGCTGGTCCCGATCCCTCCGACGGCCAGCCGGTGGGCACCGCGCACATCGCGGTCAGCGTGGCCGACGACACAGTGGTCCGGACGATCGGGCTGACCGGGGACAGGCACGAGATACGTAGACTGACCGTAGAGCATGCCCTGGGACTACTGCTTGGCAGGCTTCGGGAAGAGAGTTAGTGATTACAGCGTTACGTTGGCAGCGAACACGAACTGGCATGATCTCGCGGACATACGGTTAGTCCAGTAACGTGGAGGTGTCGGGGATTACAGCCTCGGGGAAGGGAGCGCGACAATGGTTCTGCTCCGTCAGTTGCTAGGTGACGTGCTGCGTCGGCTGCGCTTGCGGCAGGGTCGTACGCTGCGTGAGGTTTCCGCCTCGGCGCGCGTTTCCCTGGGCTACCTGTCGGAGGTCGAGCGGGGACAGAAGGAAGCCTCCTCTGAGCTGCTCGCCGCCATCTGCGGTGCCCTGAACACTCCGCTCTCCCAGGTGTTCCGTGAGGTTTCCGACAACTTCGCCTTGGCCGAACTGCAGAACGAGCCGGTTCTCGGCGTCCCCAGGGAGCCCGGTCTGCGGGTGCCCTCGGAAGCGAGCGTCGGACTCAACGGGGAACACGGTTTCGCGCCGATCAGCACCATGGTCCCGGACGAGGAGTTCGGCGACAGGCCAGCCGGCTTCGGTGCGGCCTCCGGCCATGTGCACGATGTCACCGACATGGTGTCGGTCTTATCGCTGAGCCGTTCAGACCCAGGCGCTCGGATTTTCCGTCAGATTCCGGATCGTGTCCGGCAGGTTCCCTGACACGATGTCAGCCAGCGTGACCTGCTCGAGCACGGCCCGCTCGTTGGCGCGCAGCGCGATCCACACCTGCTGCAGCGGTTCGGCCACGCCCGGGTAGGTGATGTTCTCCGGGCGCTCGCCCCGGACGCCGAGCAACTGCCCGTCAATGGCCCTGATGATGTCGGCCAGCGAGATCTCCGCCGCCGGGCGGGCCAGCCAGAAGCCCCCGTCGGGCCCGCGCTGGCTTCGGATGAGTCCGGCCCGCCTGAGCTGGGTCAGGATCGTCTCCAGGAACTTTCCCGGTATCTGCTGGGCGCGGGCGAGCTGATCGGCCGTGACATGCCCGCTGCTGGCCGCGGCGAGCTCGATCGCGGCACGCAACGCATAGTCGGCGCGGGCTGACAATCGCATGAGGGTCATTATGCACGTTCCCCATCGCTTTTCTGGCATTGGCACCCGGCGCCGCTGCTCAGCCGCCCCTTGGCCACCCCTGACCCCACTGCTCAGCCTGGCCCCTGGCCCACTGCTCAGCCTGGCCCCTGGCCCGCTGCTCAGCCTGGCCCTTGACCCGCTGCTCAGGCTGACCCCTGACCCGCTGCTCAGTCGCCCTGGCCACCCCGCCTAGCCGCTCGAGCCCTAGCCCTCAGTCAGGCTCGGCCCTGGTATTGCTGCGTTCCTGCCGTACTGTCGTGGCTCGTGTTGCGTGCCGGCTGGGCTGGCCTTATGCAGTGCCCTGCAACCGTCGCCCGGCGGCTGTCGCCCCCCCGCTACGGTCCAACGCGCGTGACGCATGATGCCGCAGTGCCGCGAAGAACGTTCACGCTACAGCCGGCTACGTACCCATCTAGCGCGCGTTCCATGATCCCGAAGGATTTAGTACCGCTAGCCGTACCAAACCCTTCATGATCATCGAAATCCGTCCCGAAGTAGTGCGTCTGCCATGATCGCGAAGGATTTTTAGTCTCGGCAGACTAAAGATCGTTCACGATCATGGAAAACCAGCCCCTGGTACGCGTCTAGGCGGGGTTAGCCCGAGCAGCTCAGCCGCGGCGTGCGCGCTGGCCCGGGAGGCGCCGTAGGTGGCCAGATAAGAGGTGCCCTCTGGCGGACGCCAGAACGGCAGGCCCATCTCCACCAGGATCAGGTCGGGCCGCGCCGCGAGCAGAGCGCTGACCAGCGACCGGGTTTGCTCGTCCCGGTGCGCGTCGCGCACCACGGCCACCAGCGAGCGGCCCGCCGCGGCCGCGAGGATCGCCGCGGCGTCTACCCGACCGCCGTCCGCCGCGCCGTTGTCCGCCGCGCCGTCGTCCGCCCGATCGCCGTCCGCAGAGCCGCCGTCTGCCGGGCCTTCGTCTGCCGCGCCTCTGTCCGCGGGACCACTGCGCGCGGGGTCCGCCAGGCTCAGTCCTGCGCCGTTGAGCAGCCTGCCCGAGGCGCCGACCCGGTGCACGCTCCCAGCCGGCGCCCACGGGGCGAGTCCCCAGCCGAACCGCCCCGCGGCGATGTTCTCCCGCGGCTCCACCTCGATGATCACCGGGTGGCTCAGCGTCCGGTGCGGGCCGGATACGCGCACCGCGCGCCGGGCCGCGACCAGGCCGACCTCATCGCCCGCCATTGGGCTGACCGCAGAGCCGACCGCGGGGCCGGCCATAGCGCTAACCGCAGGGTCGGCCGCGGGGCCAATCCCACGACCGACCCCGGGGCCGGCATTATCACCGGCTGGGGCCGCCGACCGGGTACGCGCCAGGCCCCCGCGCAGGCGCGCGACCCGGTCGGCGGCTTCCTCCAGCCGCTCCCCGTCGAGTGCGCCGTCGCGGACCGCGGCCACCAGCGCGTCGCGGACCGCGAGGTAGTCGGCCTCGCTGCCGTCCCGTCCCAGGCACAGCAGGTCGGTACCGGCCGCCACGGCCAGCACCGCGGCCCCGGGAATGCCGAACGTATCCCTGGTCGCCCGCATCTCCAGCGCGTCCGAGACGATCACCCCGGTGAACCCGAGCTCGCCGCGCAGCAGCCCGGTGATCGCGGCCGCGGATACCGTGGCGGGAAGATCGCCGGTGAGCTCGGGTACGCGCAGGTGGCTGGGCATGATGGCCAGGGTGCCGGCCCTGATCGCCGCCTCGAACGGCGGCAGGTCGACCAGCCGGAGATCGGCCAGCCCGCCTTCGATGGTGGCGATGGCCTCGTGGCTGTCGGTGCCGGTGCGGCCGTGCCCGGGGAAGTGCTTGGTGCACGCGGCCACACAAGCGCCCTGCAGGCCGGCCACTGCCGCGGCGGTGTGCCGGGACACCAAGCCGGTCTCCGCGCCAAAGGACCGGGTGCCGACGGCGGGGCTGTCCGCCGTGCCGAGCACGTCGGCGCACGGCGCGAGGTCGAAGTTGATCCCGAGCGCGGCCAGGTCGGCGCCGATCGCCCGGTAGACCGCCTGGGTCAGGGCGACATCGTCGACCGCGCCGAGGGCGGCGTTGCCCGGGTACGGGCTGCCGTCCGCGTACGCCACCCGGGTGACGTCGCCGCCCTCCTCGTCGATCGCGATCACCGGGTCGTCGCCCGGCGCCGCCGAGCGCAGCATCGCGGTCAGCGCACTGACCTGGTCCGGAGCCGAGATGTTCTGGCCGAACAGGGTAACTCCGGCCAGGCCCCGGCCGAGCGCGTCAAGCATCCAGCGCGGCGCGGACAATCCCGGGAAAGGCGGGATGAGGATCGCCTCGGCCAGGCGGCCCAGCACGGGGTCCGCCGCCCTGACGTCCGTGTCCTGGCTCACCCCTTCACCGCCCCGGCCATCAGGCCGTTGGTCATGCGCCGCTGGACGATGAGGAAGAAGACCAGGACCGGGAGCGTGAACAGGGTGGAAGAGGCCATGATCGATCCCCAGTCCACCGTGCCGCGGCCGTAGAAGTACGTCACGTAGATGGGCAGCGTGTACTTGGCGGTATCGGTGCCGAGGAACGTCAGCGCGAAGATGAACTCGTTCCAGGCGAAGATGAACGCGAACACGCTGGTCGCCACCAGGCCGGGGGCCACCAGCGGGAGCATGATCCGCCAGAAGATCCGCATCGGCCCGGCGCCGTCGATGGCCGCCGCCTCCTCCATCTCGCGCGGCACGGCCGCCACGAAGCTGCGCAGCATCCAGATCGTCACCGGGATCGAGAACGCCGTGTAGACGAGGATCAGCCCGGCCAGGTTGTCCAGCAGCCCGATCGAGCGGAAGTCGAGGAACAGCGCGATCACCATCGCCTGCTGCGGCAGCATCTGCACGATCAGCAGCATGATCAGGTACGAGGTGCGGAGCCTGAACCTGAACCTGGCCACCGCGATCGCCGCCAGCAGCGATATCACCATCGACGCGATCACCGAGGAGAGGGTGACGAACAGGCTGTTTTTCAGGAAGTTCCAGTACGGCAGCCCGATTACCTTGCCGTCGATGACCGAGCGGAAGTTCCCGAGCGTCGGGTGGGCGGGCAGCAGATGCGGCGTCAGTGAGTAGATCTCGCGGGCAGGCTTGAACGCCGTGGACACCATCCACAGGATCGGGAACAGCGTCACCAGCGCCACCAGCACGCCGAGCACGTTCAGCCCGGCCCGGCGGGCCGCGCGCGATCTGAGCCTCATTGGACCGCCCCTTGCCGGACCGAGGCCCGGACGTAGCCGATGGTGATGATCAGCAGGATGACCGTGAGGATCAGGGCCAGCGCGGACCCTATCCCGTAGCTCGGCGGCATCGTGAACGCCCGGTCGTACACGTAGATGCCCAGGTTGTACTCGTCCCGGTTACCGAGCTCGCCGGTGATCAGGTAGGCCTGGGTAAACACGCCGAAGTCCCAGATGATCGACAGCAGCAGCAGGACCAGGAAGATCGGCTTGAGCAGCGGGTAGGTGACCCGCCAGAAGATCCGCCACGCCCCCCCGCCGTCCACCCGGGCGGATTCGTGCAGTTCGGCCGGTATGGTCTTCAGCCCGGCGAGCACGGAGACGGCGACGAAGGGGAAGCCCTGCCAGACCACGAGCAGGGTCAGCAGGGTGTAGGCGGGCAGCGGCGCGTTTGTCCAGCTGAAGCCGGCCCAGTGCGCACCGCCACCCAGCCAGGACGGCATCTTGGCCAGGGCCCAGTCCACGACGCCGCCGTCGGGGTCGCTGAGCCAGATGAAGATGACGCTCGCGGACACCGCGGGCGTAGCCCAGGCCAGCATGGCCGCGCTCGATACGAAGGCGGCCATCTTCGGTCCGAGGCGGTTCAACAGCAGCCCGACTAGCGTTCCGGTCAGCAGGGTCAGGGGCACCACCACGGCGGCGAAGATCAAGCTGATCCGCAGCGACAGCCAGAACTCCGGGTCCGCCAAGATGGCGCTGAAGTTGGCCCCGCCCACCCACTGGGTCGGCGCTACCCCGGTGACCTGCGGCAGCCCGTAATTCTGCAGGGAGAACTCCGCGATCTGGATGGTCGGCCAGAACAGCAACAGGCCGATGGCGATCGCGGACGGCAGCAGCAGCGCGTACGGCGTCAGGCGGCGGCGCCGGATGAACACCGCGACGCGCTGTCGCGCGCCGGGTACGTCCCGGCGACCGGGACCGTGGCGGCCGGCCGGGCCAGCCGGGGAGGCGGGGCTTTCTGGTCCCGGGATCCTCCCCGGCTGGCCGGATACGGTTCTCACCATGCGGAGACTAACCGGCTAACCCTGGCTGCCGTTGTTGAGGACGTCCTGCAGCTTCGTGTTGGCGGCGGCCACCGTCGAGTCGAAGTTGGCCCCCTTCATCAGCTGCTTCATCATCGTGGGAATGACCAGGTCGGTCGCGTCCGCGGTCGCCCAGTTCTTGGCGTTCATCGGGGAGATCTGGGTGTTGGTCGCCGCCTTGGCGAAGCCGGAGAGCAGCTGGCTGTTCGAGTACGAGCCGCCGGTGAGCTGCGAGGTGTACGGCGGGAAGAAGCCCTGGGAGTTGGCGAAGGACGTCGAGTTCGGCACCGAGTCCATCACCTGGACCAGGTTCCAGGCCGCCGTCTTGTACTTGCTGCCGGACCAGACCGCGAGGTCCGAGCCGCCGGCGAAGGCCGGTGCCGGGTTCGGGCCGCTCTGGCTCGGGATCGGGAACGAGGCCCACTGCGACTTACCCTGAGCATTGGCCGGGAAAGTGCCCGAGGCCCACGCTCCGTCGATGTACATGTCGAGCTTGCCCAGAGCGAAGTCCTCGTTCGCGCCGCCCGAGGTGGCGCCCGGATTGCCCAGCTCGGTCTGGCCGATGTACTTGGCCGGAGAGAGACGGTTGGCCAGGTAGAGGTCGGTGTAGAACTTGATGCCCGCCTCGGACTGCGGGGAGGTCAGTTGCCCGACCCACTTGCCGTTCTGCTCTACGGCGATCTGGCCGCCCGCGCCCCAGATGAAGCTGGCCACGGCCGGCGTGTCGTAGGTCGGCGCGCCCAGTCCGTAGGTGCCGGGGAACTTGGCCATCAGCTTCTTCGCGTCGGTGACGAGCTCGGACCAGCTGGTCGGCGGGGCGCTGATGCCCGCGGCCTTGAACTGGTCAGTGCGGTACCAGATGCCGCGCACGCCGCCGAACCACGGCACCGCGTAGATCGTCCCGCTCTGCGTGTCGTTGGCGAGCATGCCGGAGACCACGTTGGGCTTGTTGGACCAGGAGTTCACGTTGGACGTGATGTTGGCGAGCATGCCGAGCGACGCCTGGGTGGGCGTGTCGGTGTTGCCGAGTTCGGTGATGTCGGGGGCGTTCTTGCCGCTGGAGAGCGCGTTGGTCCAGTCTTGGGTGCGGTTCGTCCAGGGGATGAACACGACCTTGACCTTGGTCTTGGCGTAGGCCGGGTACTGCTTGTGGAACTGGCTGACCACGCTGTTCATCCAGGTGACCTGCGCGGGCGTGGAGGAGCCCATCCGCCACACCGTGAGCTGCGCTGGCGCAGCCGATGAGGACGTGGACCCGGCCGATGACGAGCCGCTTGAGCTGCAGCCCGCGATCGCGAGGGCCGCGGCCGCAACTGATGCGGCGATCGCGGCCGGTGTTTTCCTGAGTCTCACTGCTGGCTCTCCTTCCGGTGGACCGGGTGGTTTAGGGAGGTGACCTCGGGTTTCCGAGTGTGGCAGGAGCCATCGAAGGAGAAACTATCAGGAAACTTTCCTATAAGATAGCCTTCGTTGCCGTATAGAGATCAAGTCTTCACTGCGGCAGCCTGACCGACGCCCCGAATGCGGAGGCCGGGCAGGGTGCGGCACACTGGGCCAACGGATCACAGGAAGGCAGCGCGATGCAGTCTTACCAGGAGGGAACGCGGGCTCAACCCGCGCCACAGGGCCGGCCAGGCACGCCGAGCTTGCTGCGCGTGCTGAACGACCGGGCTGCGCTCGACCTCCTGCTCGGCGGCGAGATGCTCACCCGGTCCCAGATCAGCGAGTACACCGGGGTCTCCAAGGTCACGGTGGCGCAGATGCTGGCCAGGCTGGAGGATCGCGGCCTGGTGACGATCGCGGGCGAGCAGGCCGGCGGCCGCGGCCCGAACGCCGCGCTGTACTCGGTCGTCCCGTCCAGCGCGTACGTGGCCGGCCTGTACGTCGACTTCGACCTGGTCAGCGCCGCGGTGGCCGACGTCACCGGCCGCCGGGTAGCCGAGGTGAGCGGCAACCCGAACGGGACCGACGACCCGGTCGAGCTGGTCCGCGGCACCATCGAGCAGGCCTGCGCCAGCGCCGGGATCGAGGTCACCCGGCTCAGCGCGCTGGTGATCGGCAGTCCCGGCGTGGTCGACCCGCGCACCGGCGACCCCAGGCTGGCGGTGAACCTGCCTGCCTGGCACGAGGGCGCGCTCGACGCGCTCACGGACGCCTGGCACAAGCCGGTGGTGATCGAGAACGACGTGAACCTGGCCGCGATGGCCGAACGGGCCGACGGTGCCGCCGTAAGCGCCGACGATTTCGTCCTTGTCTGGCTGGGCGTCGGCCTCGGCCTGGCCACCATCCTGGGCGGGCGGCTGCACCGGGGCACCGCCGGGGCGGCGGGCGAAATCGGCTACCTGCCGGTCCACGGTGCCCCGCTGCATACCGACCTCAGGCACCCGGCCAGTGGCGGCTTCCAGTCCCTGGCGGGCGGCAACGTTGTGCGCGAGCTCGCGGCCGGGCACGGGTTCATCGCACCGACGCCGGCCGAGGCGGTCCGCGCCGCCGTGTCCGCCGCCAGCTACGGGGACGCCAGCCACGGCGATGTCAGCCATGGGGACGCCAGCCACGGGGGCGGCAGCAGCGACCGGGCCGAGGCCTTCCTCGGCGAGCTCGCGCACCGGGTCGCGGTCGGGGTCGCGTCCGTCTGCGTCGTGCTGGACCCGGGCCTCGTCGTGCTGGGCGGTGAGGTGGGCCGGGCCGGCGGCACCGTCCTGGCGGACCGGGTCGCCGCGGCGGTGGCGAGCATCTGGCCGTCCCGTCCGCGCGTGGTGCCGACCGGCGTTCCGGGCGAGCCGGTGCTGCGCGGCGCGATGCTGGCGGCTGTGGCGCGAGCCCGTTCGGCCCTCTTGGCCTCCGTGGCCGATCCTCAGTGATCCTCAATTTCCCGTAACTCGTTGCGCAACTTGAGTAACGGGCGCCCCTACCCTCAGTAGCGCTGCTACTCGGCCGCGTAGCGTCCGGAACGTACCTCAGTTAGTGGAGTATGGAAACGGCCATGCACGTGCATAATGGGGTGTTAACGAAGATCCCGATACGGACAAGGTTCCCCGTGTCTGAGCCTCTCGGTGTAGTGATGGAGTTACCCGGGAGGCGTTCGGCACCGGATGAATTGTTGGGGGTAACGGGCGGTGGTGCCCAAGGGCGGCATGTCGGCTGAGCACGGAGCTCAGCGATTCCGCGTGGGCGAGGTACCCCCGCTGGCCGAGGGATACACCGACCGGCCCGACACCGCTCGCGGCATCCTGGAGGCGCTCGTTCCCGGTGCCACCCTGGCGCTCGTGCCAGGTTCGGCCTTCGCCGAGGGACCCTCCAACTGGCTCGGTGCCTGCGGCAAGACCCAGATCGCGGTCATCGTCGCCGAGTCGCTGTGGCGGTCAACCGCTATCGACGCGCTGATCTGGATCTCGGCCACCAGCCGGGAGGCGGTGCTCTCCGCCTACGTCGAGGCCTCCGGGGCCGCCTTCGGGATCGCGCCCACCGGGACCGCAGAGTCGGTCGCGGCCCGCCTGGTCAGCTGGCTTGCCACCACCGACCGGCGGTGGATGATCGTCCTGGACGATTTGCAGGACCAGACGGACCTCGACGGGCTCTGGCCGGAGGGGCCATCGGGACGGGTGCTGGTCACCAGCATGCAGGCCTCGCTCACCTCGGGCCGACGCGGAATTCAGGTCATACCCGTAGGTTTCTTCAGTATCCGCGAGGCCCTCAACTGCCTGACCGAGCGGCTCAGCGTGAACCCCGTCCAGCGGCACGGTGCCATTGACCTGATCGAGGCGCTCGGCCGTGAGCCGCTGGCCCTCGCCCAAGCCGCCTCGGTCGTCGCGAACTCCACCCTGGCCTGCCGGGATTACCGGGACTACTTCGCCCGCAGACGGCAGCAGATTGGCGTGGCGGCGGGTGAGGTGCCTTCCGCGGCGGCCGTCACCTGGACGCTTTCTCTCGGGCAAGCCGAATCGCTACTGCCCGGCGCGTCGGTCCGGCTCATGCTGGTGCTGGTCGCGCTGTTCGATGGGCACGGCATACCCGGTGCCGTCTTCAGCACGTCGGCCGTGTCCGCGTATCTGGGCGGCGCGGCGACCCCGTTTTCCGCGTTGGTTGACCCGAAGCCAGCCTGGGATGCGCTGCTCGCCATCGAGCGGGCCGGGCTCATCAGCGTCAACCGCGCTGTCTCACCGCCGACCATCCTGGTGAATTCGGTGCTCCAGGCGGCGATCAGGCTGGCCGCGCCGACCAACGTCCAGGAGCCCGCGGCCCGCGCCGCCGCCAATGCCCTGCTGGAGATCTGGCCCGTCGACGAGGCCGGGCCATGGACCGCGGCTTCCCTGCGGTTGAACGCGGCCGCCCTGCATGACGCGGCCCCCGACGTGCTGTGGGCCGATGGCTGCCATCCCGTGCTGCTGCGGGCCGGGCGCAGCCTGGACGATGCCCGCCTGGTCGGGCCGGCCGTCGAGTACTGGCGGGACCTGTCCGCCCGCTGCGACACCAAGCTGATGCCGGGCCACCCGGACGCCCTGGTCGTGGCCGCGCACCTGGCCGCCGCCTACCTGGCCGCCGGGTACGCGAGCGAGGCCGTGCACTGGTACCAGCGGGTCCTGGCCGAACGCGGCCGCGAGCTCGCGCCCGGGCACCCGGCCATCATCGCGGCCCGGGTCAACCTGGCCAGGGCCCTGATCCTGGCAGGCGAGCCCGCGGACGCGGTCGCCGTGCTGGATCGCGCGGTCAGCGAGTGCGAGCAGTTCCGCGGGCCCGGGCACCCGGACACCCTCAGCGCCAGGGACGACCTCGCCTCCGCCCACCAGGCCGCGGGCGACGTGGCCGCGGCCGCCAGGCTGCTGAGCCGCAACCTGATCGACCGGGAGCGGCTGCAGGGCCCGCGCGACGCGGAGACCATGGCCACCCGGGACCGGCTGGCCGCGGCCAGCCTGGCCGCGGGCAAGGTCAAGGAGGCGATTTCGCACTACAAGCGGGTGCTGTCGGACCGCGAGAAGGTGCTCGGCTCGGGGCACCCGGACACGATCGCGACTACCGCGAACCTCGCCGCCGCGTACCAGGCGGCCGGCCGGATGCCGGCCGCGATGCAACTGTCCGAGAAGTGCTGTGCGGATTCCGAACGGGTCCTCGGTTCGGATCACTCGGACACCCTCACGCGCATGGCCAACCTGGCGTACTTGTTCTACGCGGTAGGCCGGGTCGGGGATGCGGTGACTTTGCTTCGCGACCTCGCCGTGCGCTGCGAGCGCGTCCTGCCGGCCGGGGATCCGCTCACCGAGACCGTTCGGCAGAGCCTGCTGAGCATCGGTGACAGCTGATGCTGTCAGCAAGGAGACTCTCGGCCGAGGCCGAAATTTTCCGGTTTGTCGCCTGCTGCGGCGAACTGACCGGTACTATCACGCTGGTGTTTCTCTCGTGTCGGCCTGCCTCAAAGACCACCGGAGGTCTCAGCCGCGCTAGGTGCGGTGACAGCGCGGAGGCGCGTTCCTTTTCGAACACTGAGTGAGGCTTTCCGCTGCGTGTGATCGCGTGAAACGCCAGGCAGCAGGATAGGAGACCCCAGATGTCGGTTGAATCCCCGGCTAATGTCGCGAGGCCCGGGCTCGTCCCCGAGGGCAGGCTCGAGCCGAATGCCATCGGGGTAGCGCAGGACACCGTCATCGGGATGGCCACGGCCGCGCCTGCCGCATCGTCCGGGCTGACGCTGGCCGCGCTCGCCTTGGCGACCGCCTACGCTAGCGGGCCGGCCCTCATCCTGATGGCGCTGCCGATGATTGTCATTGCCAACTGCTACCGGCGCCTCAATCTGTGGAACGCGAACTGCGGCGCGGCCTTCGAATGGGTCGGCCGCGTGATCAACCCGTACGTCGGCTTCCTCACCGGCTGGCTGATGATCATGGGCGGCATCATCGGCACGGTCAGCACCACGGTGGTCCTCGGGCCGACGGTGCTCGCCGTCTTCGGCTCCACCACCACCGCTGTCGTGCCGAACCTCGCCATCGACACCGTGGTACTCCTCGGCATGCTCGTGATCGCGATCATCGGGATTCGCCTCACCGCCCGGACCCAGGTCGGCCTGGGCTTGATCGAGTACACGATCCTGATCGGCTTCGCCATTGTCGGCCTCGTGGCGGTCATCAGCCACCGGCATGGCACCTTCCCCATTACCAAGGGCTGGTTCAGCCTCAGCGGAATCGGGGGTCACGGCAGCCTCACCGCGGGCTTCCTCGTCGCGTTGTTCGCCTACACCGGCTGGGACGGCACCGTCTACGTCAACGAGGAAGTCAAGCACCGGCGCGTCAATCCGGGCAAGGCGGCCATGATGGCGGTCGCCTTCCTGGCCATCGTCTATACCGTGACGGCAGTCGGCCTGCAGGGCGTGGTGTCGCCCGGCAAGCTGCAGGCCAACGCGACCAACGCCCTGCCCTACGTCGCCCAGGTGCTGGGCGGCAGTGGCTGGGCCAAGGTCATGGCGTTCTCCCTGGCGCTGTCGGTGATCGCGACCACCGGCGTCGGCATCGTGCTCGGTGCCCGGGTCATCTACGGGATGGCCAACCACCGGGTGCTTCCGCCGTTCCTCGGCAACGTGAACCGCCGGTACGCCACCCCGGTCGCCGCGAGCCTGGTGGTCGGCCTGACCCTGCTGGGGCTGACCTGGGCCTACCTGCTCTCCACCTCGCTGGCGAACGCCTTCAACGACGCCATCGCGATCACCGCCTTGCTGTACGCGGCCTTCTACATCCTGACGGCGCTCGCCGCCATCACCTACTACTGGCGCCGCATCTTCAGCAACGTCATGGACGCGGTGAACCTTGGCGTGCTCCCGCTCGGTGCCGCCGGGTTCCTCGGGTGGATCCTGGTCAAGTCGCTGCAGTCTGCCTCCGTGTCGCAGATCTGGTCGCTGGTCGCGATCATCAGCGTCGGCGTCATCCTCATGCTCATCGCGCGCGTGGTGCTGCGGCCGCAGTTCTTCCACCTCCGGCGGGAGACCGAGGGTTCGATACGCTGACCCGGGATGCCAGACGCCAGCATTACCGTGCGTGATAGCCGGTACGACGTCCTATTCGAGCCGGTTCAGCTGGGGCCTGTTCGCGCCAAGAACCGGTTCTTCCAGGTGCCGCACTGCAACGGAATGGGTTACCGCGATCCCACCGCGCAAGCGGCTATGCGCAACATCAAGGCCGAGGGCGGCTGGGCCGTCGTCTGCACCGAGCAGGTGGAGATTCACCCGAGTTCCGACATCACCCCCTTCATCGAGCTGCGCCTGTGGGATGACGGTGACCTCCCCGCGCTGGGCAGGATCGCGGACGCCATCCACGCCGGCGGCGCCCTGGCCGGGATCGAGCTGGCGCATAACGGGATGAACTCGCCGAACCTGTCGAGCCGGGAACCTCCGCTGGGCCCGGCTCACTTGCCCATCGTGACCTGGGCGAACGACCCCGTCCAGGCCCGGATGATGTCCGCGTCTGACCTCGCCGACCTGCGGCGTTGGCATCGTCAGGCGGTCCGGCGCGCCCTGTCGGCCGGATACGACGTCATCTACGTCTACAGCGGACACAACCTGAGCATGCTGAACCACTTCCTGTCCCGCCGGTACAACCAGCGCACCGACGCCTATGGTGGCTCGGTCGCCAACCGGGCGCGTTTGCTGGCCGAAGTCCTGGAAGATACGCGCGAGGAATGCGAGGGCCGGGCCGCCGTCGCCTGCCGTCTGACCGTCGACGAGGGGATCGGCGACGCCGGGATCACGCCCGCCGAGGCGGCGGAGGTCATCTCCCTGCTCGATCATCTGCCCGATCTCTGGGACCTGGTCCTGGGCAGCTGGGAACTGGACTCGGCGACCTCGCGCTTCGCGGCAGAGGCCGAGCGCGAACCGCTGATCGCGGGCCTGAAGCAGCTCTCGGCGAAGCCGGTCGTAGGCGTGGGTCGTTTCACGTCGCCGGACACCATGGTCCGCCAGGTACGCGCCGGCATCCTGGACATGATCGGCGCGGCCCGGCCCTCGATCGCGGATCCGTTCCTGCCCGCCAAGATCCAGGCGGGACGCCTCGACGACATACGTGAGTGCATCGGCTGCAACATCTGTATCTCCGGTGACATGACGATGTCGCCTATCCGCTGCACGCAGAACCCGTCCATGGGCGAGGAATGGCGCCGGGGATGGCATCCGGAACTGATCAGGCCGAGGGAATCAGACGCCAGCGTCCTGATCGTCGGGGGCGGCCCGGCCGGGCTGGAAGCCGCCCGTGCGCTTGGCCAGCGGGGCTACCCCGTGATGCTCGCCGAGGCCACCCGGCAGCTTGGCGGACGGGTTCCTCGTGAGGCCAACCTTCCGGGGCTGGCCGCGTGGCGCCGCGTCGCCGAATACCGGATCGGGCAGCTCAGCCGGCACTACCGCAACGTGGACATCAGCCTGCAGAGTGAGATCACGCCCGATGACGCCCTGGATCACGGATTCACCGACGTCCTGGTAGCGACCGGCGCGCGGTGGCGGACGGACGGCGTCGGGCGGTGGCACACCAGCGCGATACCGATCGAGGACGAGGCCAGCGTCCTGACGCCTGACGACCTGCTGGCCGGTGATCATCCGCTGCAGCGGCCTGGTGCCGCACCGCAGCGGATACTGGTGTTCGACGACGATCACTATTACCTCGGCGGGGTGCTGGCCGAGTTGCTGGCCCGGCACGGGCATGCGGTCCGGCTGGTCACCCCGGCTCCGCTGGTGTCGTCGTGGACAGCCAATACCCTGGAGATCGACGACATCCAGCGGCGGGTACGCGAGGCCGGCATCATCGTGGACGTCAGCCGGGCACTCGTCGCCGTCGGCGCGGGGGAGGCGCGGACAGCGTGCGCGTTTACCGGCACGGAAGCCAGCGTGCCCGCAGACGCCGTGCTGCTGGTGACGGCCCGCCTGCCTCGCGACGACCTGTTCCTGGCGCCGAAGCACGGGCGAGACAAATGCCACCGAGGGCAATTCGCGCGCCATCGCTTTGGCATCGGCATCAATCAATGTATTCACATTGCCAAAGCCGGCTCTGACTCCGCCTTGAACATTGCTGCCCGGCAATACGATCAAGACATTCGTACCAAGAGCGGCGATCTGCGCGCGAATCGTCGATTTGGCTCCTTCGCCGATCGCGACCATCGCGA
>Ga0207674_10002240_pt1 | contig 24495 bp, 27 predicted proteins | sample KBSCornC72_FD_184303 | JGI IMG/M metagenome (GOLD analysis project Ga0207674, IMG submission 184303) | Corn rhizosphere microbial communities from Kellogg Biological Station, Michigan, USA - KBS Corn C7-2 (SPAdes) (version 2) | ecosystem: Host-associated > Plants > Roots > Rhizosphere > Soil ...
GGGACAGACTGTAGCTATCGTGGGTCACACGGGCAGCGGCAAGACCTCCATCATTTCACTGATCAACAGGCTGTACCAGGTAACTAAGAATAGTCCGTCGGACAACGAGCCTACGGCTGGTTCTGGAGAGGGGGAGATCCTTATCGATGACGTACGGATAGAGGATTATAAGCTGGATCAGCTAAGAAGGAATATCGGGGTAGTGCTGCAGGACGTTTTTTTGTTCTCGGGATCTGTGAAGGACAATATTACCTTACGTAATGACGACATACCGGAAGAGAAAGTAATAGAAGCCGCCAGGCTCATCGGAATGCACGACTTTATTATGCGGCTGCCCGGCGGCTACCATTATAACGTAATGGAGAGAGGCAGCACGCTATCCCTCGGTCAGCGGCAATTGCTTTCCTTTATCCGGGCGTTGTTGTATGATCCTTCCATTCTCATCCTGGATGAGGCCACTTCTTCGGTGGATACGGAGTCCGAGCTGCTGATACAGGAAGCTATTGATAAGCTCATTGCCGGCAGGAGCTCCATTGTCATCGCCCATCGGCTGTCTACTATTCGCAAAGCCCACCAGATCATTGTAATGGACAAGGGCGAGATCAAGGAGGTCGGTACGCATGAAGAGCTGCTGCAGCTGCGGGGCTATTATTTCAAGCTGCATCAAATGCAGTTCGAGCAGCATCAGAAGATTGCGTAAATAGTTCATTTGGAATTGCAGTTGCGGGACGGGAAATTTGTGCTAAATTGCATGAGATGAGCACTCCGTATGATCATACAGACAAAACTTCGTTTGTCAATGAGCCTGACAGCGCTATGCGGTTCTATTCTTCCCAGGAGGAACAAGAACTAGAAAGGCTTAAGGAAGATATGGGCCGTACCCATACGGAAAAATTCCATCGCCTGATGGGATTGATGAAACTTGGCAGAATGATGAAAAAAGCAGTTATCCATCACAAAGTGTAAATTATCCTTAGCATGGATATGTATGAAAGCGCTTTTATCGACTTATGGGATAAGTTGAATAAAAATGAGGTTCGTTACATTATGGTCGGTGGATTCGCTACTAATCTTCACGGATATCATAGGTTGACAGAAGACATCGATCTGTATCTTGAAGACACGCCCGAGAATAGAAAGAAGTTAAGAAAAACCTTTAAAGATATTGGGTTAGGTGATTTCGAATCCATCGAGACCATACAATTTATCCCAGGATGGGTAGATTTCCTGCTAGATAATGGTGTTCGCCTGGATATCATGACCTCGTTAAAAGGAGTTTCCCTTTCTTTCGATGAATGCCTTCAACTTGCCCCCATTGCAGAGATTGAAAACATAAAAGTTCCTTTTTTGCATATAAACCAGTTGATCGATAATAAGAGGTCGGTGAATCGTTCCAAAGATCAGATCGACGTACAGGCGTTGGAAAGGATCAGACAGCTTTCGGGAAACAAGTAAAACAATCACAATATATTGATTTTGAATAAATTATAAGCCCCGTCCGAAAGGTGAAAAAAATAACGGCTCTCCGCCGGCACGTTCTTAGCTTTTTTTAATGTTGTTTTTATATTCTCACGAGCCAACCTTATCTTTGCGGCAAAATTGAGGGAAGGTATGGTATCCAACAGCTTCAAATCTTTATTGGTCGCGGTTTTCAGCTTAATTTGCATGCTTTTTTCGACGGCATTGCCTGCTCAGGGAAACGAAGCTCCCGAGGGTAAGAAAGAGGCTCCCAAGCTGGAACCTGCTAAAATAATCCTGGAGCACGTCGCGGATGCCCATGACTTCCACCTTTTTACATACAGCAAGCACCCCGTCAGCATACCGCTGCCGGTGATCCTTTATTCTCCTGCCCAGGGCTGGTCTGTCTTTATGTCTACCCGGTTCCATCATGGGGAGGAAGTGTACAATGGCTACCGGCTGCTGGAAGAGAGCTATATCGAGGAGAACCATCTGGATCCCAAAATATACAAGGCAGGGAAGGTCTTTGCGGTGGATGCCGCCGGGAAGCCGGATGCCAGCATAAAAGTTTATGACCTGTCCCTGGGCCGTAATGCTGTCCAAACGTTTATTTCCGTCATTCTGCTGATCTGGATCATGTCCAGCGTCGCTGGCAAATATGCCAAAGGCCAGGGGGTCAGGACGGCGCCCACGGGCTTTCAGAATGCGGTGGAGCCGGTGATCACGTTTGTAAGGGACGAGGTAGGTAAATCGAATCTGGGTGACAAGTATGAGAAGTACATGCCTTTTTTGCTCACCGTCTTCTTTTTTATCCTGATCAACAGCCTTCTGGGGCTGATCCCCGGTACGGCCAACGTGGCGGGTAATATCGCCTTCACGGGTGTGCTGGGCATTATTGCCTTTATCGTCATCCTGTTCAACACCAACAAGCATTATTGGGGGCATATCGCCAACCCGCCGGTGCCGCTCGGCGTCAAGCCCATCATGATACCGGTGGAGATCATGGGTATCTTCACCAAGCCTTTTGCATTGATCATCCGTCTGTTCGCCAATATGATCTCAGGCCATATCATCATCCTGAGCTTTATCTGTCTGATCTTCATCTTTGGCGCCATGAATACCGCCCTGGGATGGGGTACTTCTCCTTTCTTTATCGCGTTGGCGATATTCATCTATCTGATCGAAATACTAGTTGCATTTATACAGGCATTCATCTTTGCAAACCTCACTGCGGTGTTCATCGGCCAGGCTTTCGAAGGCCATGACCATGGTGAAGGGCAACATGATGATGCTGTGATAGTGTAACCTCTAAACTCTTTTTTAATTATAAAACCAAGTATCATGACGTTGATGACTATTTTGTTGGAAGTTCAGCCCGGGTATGGCGCCATCGGCGCAGGTCTTGCCGCCATCGGCGCCGGTATCGGTATCGGTCAGATCGGTAAAGGCGCTGTCGAAGGTATCGCCCGTCAGCCGGAAGCCGCAAACGAGATTCGTGCTAACATGATCCTGGCGGCCGCTCTGGTAGAAGGTGTTGCCCTTCTCGCTGCCGTAGCAGGTCTTCTGGCTGTGTTCCACTAAGCCAGATGCGACGTATACCGCGTGAGCGATATGCGAAGCACGTAAAAATTGTACTGCATCCGGAGCACAGGGCCGAGGGTGCAGTATACTTTAGAATTAAAAATGAAAATATACTTACTCGATATGGATTTATTAACGCCCGACTTAGGCTTGTTTATCTGGAACGTGGTAGCTTTCCTGCTCCTTTTTCTCATCCTGCGCAAGGCGGCCTGGAAGCCCATTCTGAAGTCCCTCAACGAAAGGGAAAAAGGAATTTCCGAGAGCCTGGCCACTGCTGAAAAGGTAAGGGCCGAGATGGCGCAGCTGAAGAGCGAGAATGAAGCGCTGCTAGCCAAGGCTCGTGAAGAAAGGGCGCAGCTGCTGAAGGAAGCCCGCGAGACAAAGGACAAGATCATCAACGAAGCCAAGGACCAGGCCAAGCTGGAAGCCAGCAAGATCATTGCCGATGCGCAGGCTGCTATCGAAAGCCAGAAGATGGCTGCCATCACGGAGGTGAAGAACCAGGTTGGTAATCTCGTAGTAGAGGTGTCGGAGAAAATATTGCGTCGCGAGCTGACTAATAAGAGTGAGCAGGAAAAGTACATTAAAGAGCTGGCCAACGAAGTGAAACTGAACTAAAATAAGAACATGCCCAACCCACGTTTAGCCGCCAGATATGCCAAATCCATTCTTGATCTTGCTATTGAACGAGGTCAATTAGAGGAAGTTCACGATGATATGCTATTTCTGCAGCAAGCATTCCGCAGTAGCAGGGAATTGCTGGTCATGATCAAAAGCCCTGTTATAAAGGCGGATAAGAAAGACAAGGTTCTGGGAGCGATCATGGCCGGAAAGGTCTCCGTGATCACCGCTACCTTTAACAAGCTGCTGCTGAGCAAGGGTCGTGAGTTTTATCTGCCCGAGATCATTACTGCATTTATCGATCAATATAAGGAATACAAAGGTATCCACATGGTGAAGCTGACCACAGCTGTTCCTGTCGGTGAAGAGCTGAAGAAGTCGATCATGGACAAGATCAGCGCCGACAAGCATCTGAAGAACATCGAGCTGGTCACTGCCGTCAATGAGGATCTTATCGGAGGGTTCGTATTGGAGATCGGGGACGAGCTTGTGGACGCCAGTATTGCCTTTGACCTGAAGAATATCAAGAAACAATTCCAGAATAACGACTTTATCTATAAGATAAGGTAGAAGATTTTTACATCAAACAGACAACTATATAAATTATGGCAGAGATCAAACCAGATGAAATTTCAGCAATATTGCGCCAGCAATTGAGCAACTTCAATGTTTCCGCTGAGCTGGAAGAAGTAGGCACCGTACTGCAGGTAGGGGACGGGATCGCCCGTGTCTATGGCCTGAGCAATGTCAGTGCCGGAGAGCTGGTGGAATTTGAGAATGGCGTAAGGGCCATCGCCCTCAACCTGGAAGAGGACAACGTGGGTGTGGTATTGATGGGAGAGAGCGGAGATATCAAGGAAGGTGCTAAGGTTCGCCGCACCGGCAATATCGCCTCCATCAAGGTAGGGGATGGTATGCTGGGCCGCGTGGTAAATACGCTGGGTGAGCCCATCGATGGGAAAGGTCCCATTGCAGGTGAGCGTTATGAGATGCCCCTGGAACGTAAGGCCCCGGGTGTTATCTTCCGTGAGCCGGTGAAGGAGCCCCTTCAGACGGGTATCAAAGCAATCGACGCCATGATTCCCATCGGCCGCGGTCAGCGTGAGCTGATCATCGGCGACCGTCAGACAGGGAAAACTGCCATCGCCATCGACACCATCATCAATCAAAAGGAATTCTACAAAGCAGGCAAGCCTGTTTATTGTATATATGTAGCCATTGGTCAGAAAGCTTCTACTGTCGCAGGTGTGATGAAGACCCTGGCCGACAACGGGGCGCTCGATTACACGGTGATCGTTGCCGCATCGGCTTCCGATCCCGCTCCGTTGCAGTTCTACGCTCCTTTTGCCGGCGCTGCCATCGGTGAATTCTTCCGTGATACTGGACGTCCCGCCCTCATCATCTATGATGATCTTTCCAAACAGGCCGTTGCATACCGTGAAGTATCCCTGCTGCTCCGCCGCCCTCCGGGTCGTGAAGCATATCCTGGTGACGTATTCTACCTGCACAGCCGTTTGCTCGAGCGTGCCGCCAAGGTCATCAGCGATGACAAGGTAGCCAAGAACATGAACGACCTGCCTGATTCCATCAAGCATCTCGTAAAGGGTGGCGGTTCGCTGACTGCATTGCCCATCATCGAGACACAGGCCGGTGACGTATCCGCCTATATTCCCACGAACGTGATCTCCATCACCGATGGGCAGATATTTTTGGAAGGCAACCTGTTCAACTCCGGTATACGCCCTGCTATCAACGTGGGTATCTCCGTAAGCCGTGTGGGTGGTAATGCGCAGATAAAATCCATGAAGAAGGTTGCCGGTACCCTGAAGCTGGACCAGGCCCTTTATCGTGAGATGGAAGCCTTCTCCAAGTTCGGTGGTGACCTGGATGCTGCTACAAAGCTGGTTATCGACAAGGGCGCCCGTAACGTGGAGATCCTGAAGCAGCCGCAGTACACTCCGTTTGCGGTAGAAAAGCAGGTAGCGATCATTTATTTGGGTACGCAGGGTCTGCTGAGAGCGGTGCCTGTACGTAAGATCAAGGAATTTGAAGATCATTTCCTGCTGGAAATGGAGAACAAGCTGCCGGATGTGCTGGCAGATTTCAAGAAGGGCAATCTGCCCGACGACGGTATAAAAAGGATGGTGGAGCTGGCGAATGGCCTGATCCCCCAGTACAAATAGACTGTTTTTAAAGCATAAAAAAAGAGCGCACCGGCGCTCTTTTTTTGTTTTCGGCCCTTCGGGTCAAGACGAAGGTACCCTCGGACCGAAAACGTCTAATGATGGTCCTTTGGACAACTGGCCTGTGGCCAGTTTTTTTTAGGCAAAGGCTTGCACATTTGAATTTTTTTGGCAATCTTTACAACGTCAACACGACATCCTCCAAGATCTGGAAAAACAATCCGAATCATTATTTCCAACATCACTTTTCTTCTGATCATCCGTACGAAAGCCACTTTTATTTACTGTTTTTACGCGAATTAAAGACTCATGGGTTTCTGATGACTGTCCTTCGGGCAACGAATCTGTGACTCGTTTAGGTACTGATACTTCATGTGCGTTGTTTAACCTTCCGGCGTGCCGGCGGGTAATGACAGCGACTGTATATGATATTCAATGATTTAGTTTTAAAGGGTACGATCAACAACCGCCGGGCTTGTCTAAGCCTGGCTTTTTTTATTGTTGGGGGGAGACTATTTTGTGAGACCATTTGCAGGAGTCGGGCCTAAAGGCCCGGGCCTTTACACGGACGCTGTCTTATTGCCCTTCGGGCGAAGCGCCTGTGGCGCTTCTTGGCGGCAGACGGCCTGTGGCCGTCTTTGCCGGCTCCTACCGGCTATTCACCGGCAATTCCAAGATAATTCACCGACAAAATGCCCCTTCCCGACCGGAAATACTCCTCGAGGGTTTGGTTTATGAAATAAACTAGTTTAGCTTTACGATAAATTTATGAGAAACCTGACAAGGTTCTTCTGACCAATGAAAAGACATTAATTCGAAGAAAACATGAAACGCACTGCCTTATTCATAACCTTTATCCTCTTTGCCGGCGGGCTTTATGCCCAGACGACCCAAGTGTCCGGCACGGTAAAAGATCCCAAGGGCCATCCCATCCGGGGGGCCAGCATTACAATAAAGGACTCATACGATGGCGCTACAGCCGACAGCACCGGCGCTTTTCGCTTCCGGACCACCGAAAAGGGCGCTATGACCATTACCATTACGAATATTGGCTATAACCCGGTGGAACAGCCCATACGCCTCACAGGAGAGCCTGTAACCCTCCATATCGTCATGAAGGAGCAGCTTAGCGAGCTCAAGGCGGTGACCATTACCGCCGGCTCGTTTACGGCAGGGGACGCCAAGAGAGGGGCCGTACTCAGCAGCCTGGATGTGGCGACTACGGCCGGCAGCAATGCCGATATCACCGCCGCCCTTAAGACCCTGCCCGGCGCCCAGCAGGTGGGTGAGCAGGAAGGCCTTTTTGTCCGGGGTGGCGCCGGCTATGAAGCCAAACAGTACATCGACGGCACCCTCGTCAACAATCCCTATTATACCAGCGTGCCGGACATCGCCACCAGGGGTCGTTTTTCTCCTTTTCTCTTTAAGGGCACGGTATTCAGCACCGGTGGTTATTCAGCCCTCTATGGCCAGGCATTGTCCTCCGTCGTACTCCTGGAATCCATCGACCTGCCCGAAAAGTCGGAGATAGACGCCAGCATCTCCCCTATCCTGGTAGGGATCGGCACCCAGCAGCTGTCTAAAGACAAAAAGTCTTCTTATGGCATCTCGTACAATTATGTCAACGTAGGGCTGTATTTCAAAGCCGTCAAGCAGCAGCCGGACTATTTCAAGATGCCGCAGTTCCATAATGGGGACGCCAATTTTCGTATCCGGACAAAGAACGGGGGCATGATCAAGTACTATACCACCTTTGCCTATAACGAGCTGGGGCTTCGCAGACAGGATGTCGACAGCCTTTATACGAAGGACGCTTTTGGCCTTACCAACCACAACTGGTACAACAACCTCAGCTGGCGGGAGTACCTGAACAATGGCTGGAAAATGGACCTGGGTGCCAGCTACAGCACCAACCTGGACAACCTGGGACAGCAGATACAGGACAACCTCAACCGTCCCAAGTCCTTTCCGGACACTGTATTCTGGATGAAGGGCAAAACCTTTGCCATCGACCAGAACCAGCAGCTGTCACAGATAAAGGCCGTATTCGACAAAAAGCTGGGTGGTATCAGCTCGATCCGGTTTGGCAGCGAATACTGGTACTCCTATAACGACCAGCATTACCGGAGCCCGCTGTATAATATGGATTCACTGTACAAGTTCAGGGATAATTTCAACGCTGTCTTTGCCGAGTCGGATATATTCCTCACCAATGAGCTGGCGGCCAAGCTGGGACTTCGTTACGAGCATTCTTCCATTATCCATCGCAGCGACCTTGCTCCCAGGGTATCCCTTGCCTATCGCACCGGACCCGAAGCCCAGATATCGCTGGCCTATGGCGTCTTTTACCAAAAGCCGGAGAGCAGCCAGCTGTTCTATACGAAGAACGTCGGCTTTACCAAGGCGACCCATTATATCATCAACTACCAGAAGATGTCTAAGGACAGGATCTTTAGAATAGAAGCCTATTATAAGAAGTACGAGGACCTCATCAAGACGGTACCCGTATATTATAACTATTCGCTCTATAATAATTCCGGAAGCGGCTATGCCAAAGGGTTCGAGCTATTCTGGAGGGATAAAAAGACAATTAAGGATTTTGATTACTGGGTTAGTTACTCTTACCTGGATACGAAGCGTAATTACCTGAACTACACGGAGCAGCTGACGCCAAATTTTGCTGCAACCCATACAGCGTCTATTGTGACCAAAAAATTCTTTACCAAGATCAAGTCGGGGTTCAACCTTACCTACAGCTATGCTACGGGAAGACCTTATTACAATTTCGTACTGGCGGGCGGGCCAAAGTTCGAGCTGGCGGAGCAGGGTAAGACCAAGTCCTACCAGTCCCTGAATTTCAGCGCAGAATATGTCCCCAGCATAGGAAAGCCCAAGGCTAAGACCTTTGTTGTGATTTTTGCCAGCATGAGCAACGTATTGGGATACGATGCGGTGTATGGATATAATTTCTCCTATGACGGACAGTACAAGGAGCCTATCACGCCGCCGGCCAACCGGTTTTATTTCATCGGCTGTTTCCTTAGCTGGGGTGTAGACCGTAGCCAGGACGCCATCAACAATAATTTATAACTATTAATTATAACCATTAACAAAACAAATCTTAACTTTTAAATTAAAACTATGAAGAAGCTGATCTTTTCGCTCGCCCTGCTGGCCTCTCTTGCCGCCAGCGCCCAATCGGACAAATACACGCAGATGATGCAAAAGAACATTGCATTGCTGGATTCCGCCAAGAGTATCGACGAGCTGCAAAGCCTGGCCAGCACTTTTGATCGCATAGGTGATGCGGAAAAGACGAAATGGCTGCCTTATTATTACGCCGCATTGGCCCAGACATGGGTAGGATGGAATCCCACCATAAAGGATAAGGATGCCAACTCGGCCAAGATCAATGCCTATCTGGCAAAGGCCGAAGCCATCGAAAAGAACTCGGAGCTATACGCTGTTGAAAATATGTCTGCCACCCAGCAGATGCTGGTAGATCCGCAGAGCCGCTGGGCCACTTATGGCAAGACGGCCGGAGAGGCATTACAGAAAGGCCTGCAGGCAGATCCCAATAATCCCCGTCTGTATTATCTGCAGGGCATGAGCCTCTTCGGCACGCCTCCCCAGTTTGGCGGCGGAAAAGATAAGGCCAAGCCTTTATTCGAGAAATCAGTGGCATTGTATAAGGCAGCTCATCCTGAACCGCTGGCTCCGACCTGGGGACAGAAACAGGCGGAAGATATGCTGGAGCAATGCAGCAAATAAAATAACCTCTATGATCTGCCGGACTAAGGTCCGGCGGATTTATTACTATGGAAAAGGAATTTACCACCCAGGAAAGCCTGCAGCTGATATCGCAGATGATCAGCAAAGCAAAGGACGACTTTATCGAGACGGGCGTCAGCGCGTTGATGTGGGGGGCTATTATCACCTTCTGCTCCCTGGTGTCGCTATTCAATCATCTGTTTTTTAAACAGAGCTGGGTCGAGGGGGTGTGGTGGCTTACGCTTTTAGGCATCGTTCCTCAGATAGTGATTGCACGGCGGGAAGGCAGGTTGCGGAAATACAGGGCCCATGATGATCAGCTGAGAGGAGGTATCTGGATAAGCTTTGGCGTGGCTATCCTGTTGATGAACTATTTTGTCCTTAGATATAATTTCCCGCAGCCGATCTCCGTATACCTGGTCCTGTATGGCATCCCGACGTTTGCCATCGGGTTTGGAAAAAGGTTCCGGCCCATGGTGATTGGGAGCATTGCCTGCTGGGTATTTGCTATATTGAGCTCGCTGACACCCGGTGCATGGGTGCTGCTTTACCTGGCTGGAGGAGCGCAGCTTGCCTGGTTCATACCCGGGCTGATACTGAGAAAAAGATATCTGAAAGCAAAGAAGAAAAATGTTTAAGGACCTCAACCCCATATTGCATTCTCAGCTGAGGCTGGCGGTGGTCTCCGTCCTGATCAGCGTGAAAGAGGCTGAATTCACATTTCTCAAGGAAAAGACCAATGCGACGGCCGGCAATCTCAGCGTCCAGATCAACAAGCTGAAGGAGGCAGGCTATATCGATGTAACCAAGCAATTCAAGGATAATTATCCCCAGACTATTTGTAAGATAACTCCCCAAGGAGTATTGGCTTTTGAACAGTACGTAAAAGATCTGCAGTCATACCTGGATATAAAGAAGTGAGGGCCCTGGCGGGCGCTCACTAGCTTTTTGCGAGCCGCATAGTCAGGCGCTCGTTGCTGTTGATGATCACTTCCAGCTGATACATACCGGGCTGCAGCGCATGCGTATCTTCAAGATCATAGGTGTTGGCACCGTTGTCACCCATGGCGGTCTTCCTTATGATCTCACTGCCATTGTTATCTGTCACCTTCATTATCACAAAGGACTTTTCCTTCAATTGCACGTTTACTTGGATGTCGTTCACAACCGGGTCGGGAGTGACGCTCACCGACTCGACACTCTTAGTGCCGTAGGTCCTTACGATGAGCACTTTTGAATAAGTTACTCTACCTGCATCGTCTATCTGACGGAGACGATAGTAAAGATCATTGCTCTTTGCCTTATGATCGTTCACCTTGTCGGTGAAGGAGTAGGCAGTACCTGCAGCCGTTACATCTCCCACTTTTTGGAAATAATCGCCATCCATGCTTCTTTCTACCTCGAAGTGCGTGCTGTGATTGCTGGTGGAGGCAACCCAGCTGACATCTACGGCGTTCTTCCTGTACAGCGCCTGGAAATTGGTCAGCGTGCTCCGTACGGGGAATCGGATGGTGGCTACCGTGTTGATGCTGCAGAGATTGGGGCTGCCGTTGTCGCACACTTTATAGGTGAAGTGGGTGGAAGACCCTATAAAGCCGTCCTTTGGAGTAAAGGCAAACCCGCCATCCTTCTTAAGGTCTACATTACCATCGGGAGATTCTTCCAGCAGATAGGCCGTCATGGTCTCATGATTGGGGTCATAGTCGTTGCTCAGTACATTGCCGCTGGCGGTATGAGAAGCAGTGCCCATGAATTTATCACGCAGTGTTACGGGAGCAACGTTGCAGGCAGCAGTATAATGTGCAGCCGCGTCGATGGACAGCTGATCGATGGCGATCCGTTCGTTGCCGCCGATGCCCTGGTAGTTGATGTATAATTTGTACCCGCCGGCAACAGCAGACAATATCTTATTATAAGTGTAGACCGTGGTATTGTCCAGACCTGTGAGCTCCATGCTGTCCAGTAACATCGCGGGTCTGTTGTCAGCGTCCGTGGCATATATCCTGATCCATCTCCTGTCCTTTACGGGCAGGTTGAACTTATAGGTAAAAGAGAGGGTAACGGGACCATTGAGATCCAGCATGGGGGTGAAGATACCCGTCATTTCCGTAGCGCTGGCGCCGGTGCCGGATACCATGGCGCCATCCCCTTCCATATTGGGGACCCAGCCGTTACGATTGACGTCAAAGTCGGCAAAAAACCAGCAATTGCCTTGCAGGAAGCCCTTGATCTCGGTGAGTTTAATGCCTTTGCGGGAGTTGAAATTGTCGGAAGTTGCTGCGTGTGCCGGAGAAAGACCGAGAGTCAGCGCAGAAGCCAACAGTAAGGCCAAAAAGTTCCTTTTCATCTTTGTAATTTTCAGAAGGTGAATAAAAGCTGTAAAACCGGCAATTCAGAGGAAGGAACTAATATATAAGCACAACTGTGATACAGTTAAAACTAAACGTTGGGCGTTTTTCGGGATAATTAAATTTAGCGATTGGGGGATTGTCGTAGGAGATGGTACAACAAATATAGATAAGACATTTGGGTTTTGCAAGCCCCCTAAAAAATTTTGAGTCCCTGCCGATCAATCCGGGATGGAAATTGTTGATAGAATGGGGCAGGCCCACCTCCGGCAGGTCCGACAAATCACATTGATATTCAAGCATATGTCTTCAGTCATCCGGGTCACCGGTCTTACCAAGCATTTTTCGGCATCCTGGAACCGCTGGGAGCGGTTCGTCCATAACCGAGCCTTGTCGAAGGGTACGAACGAGGAGGAGCTTACGAAGTACCCGAGGAACGAAGGGTACGAACGAGAAGGACCGTGTCGAAGCAGGTCCGACGAAGTTCTTCCGACGAAGGCCTCAAACATTAGCGGTATGCGGGAATCGGGCTATTTTTCGGACAAGACCGATTACCGCATTTTAAAAGCTGTGGACGGGCTGTCCTTTTCAGTGGAGCAGGCCGATATATATGGTTTTTTGGGGCAGAACGGCGCCGGGAAATCCACTACCATTCGGATGCTGCTCACGCTGATCGCGCCTACCAGCGGCCGGATAGAGATATTCGGTATGGATCTGCGGACCCATCGAAGGGAAATACTACGGAAGGTAGGAGCCGTTATCGAGCGCCCCGACCTTTATAAGTATCTCACCGCCTATGAGAACCTTTCCTTATTTGCCCGGATGAGCGGTATCCAGCCTTCTTCCCGTATACTGATGCAGCAGCTGGAGCAGGTAGGGCTGGTGGAAAGAGCCCACAGTAAGGTGAAGACCTTTTCCCAGGGGATGAAACAACGATTGGGCATTGCCGTAGCCCTTGTCCATAATCCCGACCTCGTCATCCTCGATGAACCCACCAATGGGCTGGATCCACAAGGGATCGCGGATATACGCAACCTGATCCTGCATCTCAGCGCACATGAAAAAAAGACGCTGCTGGTGTCCTCGCATCTGTTGAGCGAGATGGAGCTGATAGCGAATAGAATGCTCATTATCGATAAAGGGAAGAAGATCGTGGAAGGGGAAGCATCCGAGCTATTCGACCCTGCACAAACGCTCGTGGAGCTCGACACTCCCGAGGGAACACTGGCCGAAGAAGTCCTGCACCGAAGTCCGTGGCAGAAAAATCTCCAGTCCCGCCAGGGCGGGAAGCTCCTGCTGAAAATGGACAAAATGCAGATACCTTCCTTTGTACGTGATCTTGTACAGCAGGGTGTGCCTGTTGCCGCCATTCAACCCCGGCATTCGCTGGAAGATTATTTTTTATCATTGACAACCGCCAATCAGCATGTGGAAGCTTTTACAGATCGAGCTGTTTAAAATTTTCAAACGTCCCCGCACCTATATTCCTTTTGGGGCCATCGCCGCCATGATCCTTATCATACAATTGGGATTGAAGTTCGACGGGCAGTCGTATACAGAGCTGCTGCTGAGCAGCATATCCGACAGCTTTAACATTTCCTACCCGCTGATCCTGAATGGCTATCTCGTGGCGTTTGTCATCCTCAATACACTGTTGATCCAAATTCCGCTGCTGGTAGCCCTTGTGGCCGGCGATATGGTGGCGGGAGAAGCCAATATGGGTACGCTTCGTCTGCTCGTGACCAGGCCCGTCAGCCGCACTCAATTGATGCTGGTGAAGTATGGCGCCAGCGTCATCTATACGATTCTGCTGCTGATATGGATGGCCTTGCTGGCCCTGTTCCTCAGCATGTGGATCTTTGGCACCAACGACCTTATCATTGCACGCGACACCGTCATAGAGCATATCCGCCAAACAGACGTCATGTGGAGGTATATTGCCGCCTTTGGATATGCGATGGTTGCGCTCAGCACCGTGGCGGCCCTGGCTTTTTTATTGTCAGTGTTTGCCGAGAATTCCATTGGCCCTATCGTCGCCACCATCAGCATCGTCGTAGTGCTCACCATTCTGTCGGAGATGCGCATTCCCTTTTATGACAACACGGTGAAACCCTGGCTTTTTACCTCTCATATGCTGGCCTGGAAGGGATTCTTTTATTCCCGGAGTGATGGCCAGGGAGGCACGCTGCCCGGCAGCATCGAAAACCTTCCGTCCATATTGCGCAGTCTGAGCGTATTGCTGGCTTATATAGCCGCCTTTGTAAGCGTCGCCATATGGGTATTTCGAAAAAAAGATATTTTGAGCTAACACATTTGTTATGAAAAAAATATTGTTATCGTCGTTGGTGTTACCGCTGGCGTCCATCCTGCATGCGCAGCCGGCGTCCGAGCTGTTACAAAAGATCCGTGCCCGCCTGGACCAGGTGAATGACTACCAGGCCACAGGTATTATGAGGACCAATGTGAGCTTTCTGAAAGAGCCCGAAGCTACCGTCACCGTCTATTTCAAGAAGCCGGACAAGCTAAAGATCAGGAATGACAAAGGGATTTCCTTTGTTCCCAAAGGTGCGGTGACCATCAGTCTCAATAATCTGCTGAAAGGGTCCTATACCGTGCTGGATGGGGGGACCGATACGGCCCAGGGCCAAAAAGTAAGATTGATCAAGCTGCTGCCGCAGGACGAAAATGCGGATATGGTGCTGTCTACTTTTTGGGTAGACGCCAGCCGTCTCGTCATCCTGCGCGCACGTACCACCACCCGTGACAATGGTACGTATGAAGTGGATATGACATACGGGAAATATATTGCCTATGCCCTGCCGGATAAAGTGCTTTTTACTTTTAATGTCAGGAATTATAAGCTTCCCAAGGGCATCACGTTCGACTATGATGACGGCTCGCAAAAAAAGAAACAGCCTGCCGGCGATGGGCGGGGCAGAGTTGAGCTGACCTATAGCTCGTATGTCATCAATAAGGGAGTGCCCGACAGCGTGTTCCAGTGAGAAACCTTATATGCAGAATATCAGTTCTCTTCGATCTTTTCGTCCTCCGCATTGGCCAGCACCACCGAGCCCATCTTCTTCAGCGGGTTTTTCCTGTTCTCTTCATACTCCTGCCTGTTGCGTATAATATCTATACAGGCATAGATAGAGGCCAGGAAGGAGGTGGCGTCCGCCCTATTCTTGCCGGCGATATCGAAGGCCGTACCATGGTCGGGAGAAGTGCGGACCATCGGCAGTCCGGCTGTATAATTTACACCTTCGCCCGAAGCCAGTGACTTGAAGGGGATCAATCCCTGGTCGTGGTACATGGCCAGCACCGCGTCGAATCTGGATTGATAGTTGCGGGCAAAAAAGGCATCGGCGCTATAAGGTCCGAATACCAGCATATTATGCTTGGCATCCTTGATGGCGGGCTTGATGATCTCTTCTTCCTCTTTTCCGATAAGGCCTTCATCGCCTGCATGGGGGTTCAATCCCAGTACGGCGATACGGGGTTTGTCGATGCCAAAGTCCTTTATCAGGCTGTCCCGGAGGATATTCAGCTTGGACAGGATCGCCTCGCGGGTGATATACCTGGCGATGTCTTTTACGGGGACATGCTCGGTGACCAGCCCTACCCGGAAATTATCGGATACCATCAGCATCAGCACGTCGCTGGCATTGAAAGCATGTTTCAGGTAGGGGGTATGGCCGGTGAAGTTGAAATTAGCCGATTGGGTATTCTTCTTATGAATGGGCGCGGTGACCAGCCCCTGGATCTTTTTATCCCGCAGGGCGTCTACCGCCATAGTGAGGGACTTTACGGCATAGCTCCCGCCGATGTCGGTGAGCGACCCTGGTACGATGGCAATTTCTTCTTCCCAGCAATTGTAAATATTCACCTGCTTGGGCGCGACGCGGGAGAAGTCCTTTATGTTTTGGTAATTGAAATTGGCGTCAGGGATCGACTTCCGATAGAAATTGATCAATTTATTGGAGGCAAATATGACAGGCGTACATAATTCCAGCAGACGATGGTCCGAGAAAGCCTTGATGATCAGCTCGGTCCCGACGCCATTTATATCTCCGGCGGAAACCCCTATAACGGGTCTTTGTTGTTGGCTCATTCACTTAATTTTCAGGGGTAAATGTACGATTTATTAACTTTACCCCCATTTTCATGTATACCCTCAAAAAATCCCTGGGTCAGCACTTTCTCCGGGACGAAAATATCTCCCGCAAGATCGTGGCTTCCCTACGCGAGACCCTTCCGGCGGAAGGGGCGCGACTGTTGGAAGTAGGCCCCGGCGCAGGCGCGCTTACAAAGTATCTCATTGAGATACAGGGGATTGACTTTAAGGCTGTAGAGCTGGATGAAGAAAAGATCGTCTATTTGCAGAGGACCTGGCCTTCCCTGGCCGGAAAGATATTGCATCAGAGTATCCTGGATATGGACAGGCCGTTCGAGGGCCCTTTTACCGTTATCGGTAATTTTCCCTATAACATCTCTTCCCAGATACTTTTTAAGATGCTGGATTGGAAGGACCAGCTGCTGAGCATGACCGGAATGTTCCAGAAAGAGGTGGCTCAACGGGTTGCCGCTCATCCGGGAAACAAGATCTATGGGGTGATCAGCGTTCTGATACAGGCATTTTTTAAGGTGGAATACTTATTCGAAGTCCATGAACAGTGTTTTCAGCCTCCTCCTAAGGTAAAAAGCGCCGTAATACGTCTTTTGCCCAGAGCGGACCTTCCCTCTTTCAAAGATGAGAAAAGCTTTTTTCTGCTGGTAAAAACGGCCTTTAACCAGCGAAGAAAGACACTGCGTAATGCGGTAAAGCCTTTATTCGATCAGACGGAGGACCCTGTTTTTGACAAGCGTGCGGAGCAGCTGTCCATCGAGGATTTTGCCCGGCTGACCTGGAAAATGCGATAGTCCGCCATTGGGTGGCAAGCCGTAATTGAGCCGAGACCGGTAGTAACCCGCGAGCCTGATAAATAGAATAAACAAACAACTATATCAACTTCATGCAAAAAGTGATCATCACTGCCAAAGTACACGACTATCTCAGGGAAAGATTGACTCAAAAAGGATATACCATCGAATATGCGCCTCAGATGACTTATGAAGAGCTGTCTGCGTCGATTGCGGAGGCGGAAGGGCTTATCGTCACCACCCGTCTGAAAATAGACCGTGCCCTGCTGGAGAAGGCGTCTTACCTTAAATGGATCGGCCGGCTGGGCAGCGGCATGGAGCTCATCGATGTAGATTATGCCGCCACCCGTGGGATACAATGCGTCAGCAGTCCGGAAGGCAATCGGAATGCGGTGGGAGAGCATGTGCTGGGGATGTTGCTGGGACTGATGAACAAGCTGTATACCAGCCAGCTGGAAATAAAGGCGGGCAAATGGATCCGGGATGCCAACCGGGGTACGGAACTCACGGGCAAGACCATAGGTATTGTGGGATTTGGGAATGCTGGCGGTGCTTTTGCCAGGCTGTTGTCTTCTTTCGACGTCACCGTCCTGGCATATGATAAATATAAGTTCGACTTTGCGCGGGGCAGTGTCCGGGAGGCCTCTTTGGAGCAGCTGGGACGTTATGCCGATGTGATCAGCTTTCATGTTCCCCTGACGGAGGAGACCTTTCATATGGCCGGGGATAGTTTTTTCAATTCCCTGGAGAAAAAACCCTGGTTTATCAATGCATCCAGGGGGAAGGTCCATGATACGGCGGCGGTCATCCGGGCCCTGGAAAATGGAAAAATCGCCGGGGCAGCGCTGGATGTGCTGGAAAATGAGAAGCTGGAGACGTACACGGACGTCCAGCGGCAACAGCTGGAATGGTTATTGAACAGGCCGGATGTTCTTATTACGCCCCATATTGCCGGATACAGCCAGGAGGCGTTCTATAAGATGGCCAAGGTCGTATTGGAAAAACTTGGTATTTAAGCCCGGACGGGCTGTGGGGGGGCCTGCCCGGGGATTGGGCACCTGTATTTGGTTTATATTTTTTTCCCCTACCTTTGCAGAAGTTACAAATAGTGCAACGCTTTTGGATTTCTCCTTGGGCGTTGTATTTTTTTTCTTTGTTAACAAAGCGGGCGTTCGTGCCCGTGAGAGGACCATAGATCCTCACAAAAATCGAAAGGAGGCAACTATGAGTGGTTTTACCTATTTTACCAGGGATGCGTTGGAACAATTGAAGTCTGATCTGCAACGACTGAAGACAGTCGAGAGACAAGCTGCTTCCAAAGCCATTGCAGAAGCCCGCGAAAAAGGTGATCTCCGCGAGAATGCCGAATACGATGCGGCAAAAGAAGCTCAGGGATTGCTGGAAGCAAAGATCCAAAAGCTGGAAGGAGACCTCGCCAACGCACGTATCATCGATGAAGGCAGTATCGATACCAGCAAGGTGTCCATATTGACCAAGGTCACTGTGACCAATCTGGACAATAAAAAGCAAATGACCTATCACCTGGTCTCGGAAAAAGAAGCCGATCTTAAACTGGGGAAGATCTCTGTGACATCTCCGATCGGGAAAGGTCTGCTGGGCAAGCAGGTAGGGGAAGTAGCCGACGTCCAGGTGCCTGCCGGAAGACTCCACTTTAAAATAGAAAACATTACCGTGTGACAATTTTCTCAAAGATCATTTCCGGGGAGATACCATCGTACAAGATCGCAGAGAATGACAAGTTCTATGCATTCCTGGATATATTCCCTTTGCAGGTAGGGCATGTGCTCGTAGTCCCAAAGATAGAAGTAGATAAATTCTTCGATGTGCCGGATGACTATCTGGCCGGGATGCTGGTATTTGCCAAGCCTATCGCACATGCCATCGAAGCCGCCTTTGCATGTGATCGCTGCGGGCTGTCAGTAGTAGGGCTGGAGGTCCCTCACGCCCATTTGCATCTGATACCTATCAATAGCGTCGACGATCTTAATTTCACCCGTGGGAAGCTCAAGCTTAGCCCCGAACAATTGAAAGCCGCGCAGGAAAAAATTATTCGCCATCTCGGTTAGTCATACGCGAATGAAACAAATCTTACTAATAGCCGTCATTATCATTGCCAGCGGAGCCTTCTTTTCGAATGCCGCTGTGTCCCGCAGTCCTCTGACCATTGAAAGGATATCCGCCGACATGACCATCCGGCAGGTACAGCAGGGGAAATCCGTAACATTGAGAGGATCGTTGTACTACCAGCGGAATGGGAATCTGGTCACTCATTTTGTCTACCCCAAAGAGTATATGATCGTCGCCAACCGGCTGGGTGAGACAAAACTTTACGACCCGGCGAAGAATACGGTTGTTCAATACCAGAATTTTTTGTTCAGCACGCAGTCTTCACAATTCTATTATTTCTTTTCCGGGAAGGTATCCGATATGGGATTGACCCGCATTGGCTATGTACAGGATAAGACATATAATGAAGCGGGCATGCTGGTGACGGAATGGAAATTAAAGACCCCGGATAAAAAGGCGGTGATCCAGCGTATCAAGATCGTCTATGAGGGACAGCGGCCCGTCTATATGCATTACGAAGAGGCCGGCGGCAGGGTGTTCCGGAAAGTGTTTTATTACAATTATCAGATGCTGGACACCTATTATTTCCCGGCTACCACGACGGAGATATTGTATGACAAAGGCGATTCGGTGGTTTCCAAGACCAACTATACGGATTTTAAGCTCAATGAAAATACAGCGGCCGCCTGGTTCAATTATGCCATTCCCCGTAACGCAAAGATCGAGCAATGATAAGACTCTCTTTTTTGATGATGCTTTTTCTACCGGTGCTGTCTGCCCGGGCGCAGACAGCGGAGGATCTGGCGCTCGTTGGGGCGCAGCGTTTTACGACGCCCGATGAATTTGCTCATTATCACGGGCCGGTGAACAACGAGAAAGCTCTTCAGAACAAACACCATAATGTCATTGCCCAATACAATCCTGTCTCGCTGGTCCTGAAAGGCGCATTGCTGGGCTATCAGAAAATACTTTCACAGCAGCTGGCAAGGAACTGCCCGTACGAGATATCCTGCTCCAATTTCAGCAAGCAGGCTATACGGGAGTTCGGCATATTTAAGGGGGTCTTTATCAGCGCAGACCGTATCCTTCGCTGCAACCGCATCGGATACGAGGATGTATCGCCTCTCAGCATCAATCCTGCCACAGGCCGTATCATTGATTCCCCCAATATGTACCGATGAAGAGGGTTTGTCTTTGGCTTTTGATGTTCCTGGCTTTTCATGGCGCCCGCGCCCAGCAATTCGAGTTTTCAAAAGAGCTGCGCTTTGCCCAATATTTACAGGACAAGGACGCAGCGCCGGAAGCCATACGGGTACTGGAGCAGGTGGATACCTTGACCCTCTCGCGGGCGCAAAAGGATTCTCTTTTTTATATGCTGGGCTGGGCTGCGTACACTATCCGGCGACTGGATAAATCCATCGGGTCCCTTTTAAAGGTATCGCCTGATTTTTCGAAATATGATAAGTCCAGAATGTTTGCAGCCTATTGTCAGGCTTTCCAGGGACGTATGGATTCCGCCTCCGACGGCTTGCGGGAGCTGGTCCTTTCAGACAGTATCATGCGGGAGCTACGGAGCCTTCAGCTGGCGGGCATTGCGCTCTTAAAAAGAGATTACAAGGCATTCCTTCCCCAGCAGCAACAGTTCACCTATTCTTCCTATATTTTTGAAAAAGAAGAGCGACGGATGCAGCTGTATTATGATAAGCTAAAGGGATTCAAACACAAGAGCCCTGCCCTGGCGGGCATCTATAGCGCGCTGGTTCCGGGGCTTGGGAAATGGTATGCCGGAAAAAAGAAGCAGGGTATCGCCGCATTTTTACCCATAATTTCCCTGGCAGCGCTGACCTATGAGGCTTACCGTAAGGATGGGGTAAAGAGCGCCCGCTTCATCGGCTTTGGCTCCCTGTTCACTATTTTTTACATTGGGGACATCTGGGGCAGCACATTGTCCGTCAAGATACGCAGGAATGAATTCTATAAGGAATATGACAATAAGATACTGTTTGACATGCATATCCCTCTTCGTAATTTTTTCAACTAGAGGGCAGGGACTTGCGGATAGCCTGTACAAGGCGGGGCGTTATTTCGATGCGTCCATTGCCTACGAGCGTATCTTATTCGAGAATAATGATCCTAACGCACAGCTGGCCGCCATCTTTGGAAAGACCCGCTGTCTCAAGCAGGAAGGGCGTTATGACCAGGCTATGACCTTTCTGGAGAACTGGCAGGCCTATCCCTTCCCCGACAGCAGTCTGGCGGAGATACATTACCAGCAGGCGCTCTGCACATATCTCGGAGGTCATTTTGAAAATGTGCTGTCCCTGGTGGACCGTTGGTCGTATGAGCATGGCGGACATTCGCCGACGCCGATGCTGGTGGTGCTGAAGATACTTGCGCTAAACGAGCTGGGACGATGGAAGGAGGCGGGGGATGCTTACCATACTTTTGTTGCGCAGCGGGAGCCTGCCAAGGTGCTTCGTGATCTTTATCTGCATATTCCCCGGTTGAAGAGTGTTGAAAAAGCTCAGTGGCTTTCCCAATTCATACCCGGGGCGGGGCAGTTCTATGCCGGCAGACCCGGGGAAGCGATTTTTAGCATACTGATCCAGACCGCGGGTATCTGGTTTGCCGTCGTCAGCTTCGAGCAACATTACTATGTATCCGCGTGGCTCATCGGCGCGGCTCTTTTCGGGGCTTTTCATATGGGGGGAGTAAGACGTGCGGAGGTGCTCGTGCGGCAGTCCAACCGGAAGAAGATGCTGGCCTTTAATGAAGCCGTGCGGGAGCAGCTGGTGTCATTACTTCAACAATGACGGGCGTTCCGTGATCTCGTGGTATTTTATCACGTCCTTTGCATAATAGTGGATGACCATGCTCCTCCTGGTCAGTGAGTGATCTTTTACAGGCATGCCCCCGTGTATAAGATTGGCATGCCAGATCAGCATATCGCCTTTTTTGGCGAGGAATACTTCCGGCTGGAGGGATTGTTGTTTTATCTGCTCTTCTATCCTGTCCTCATAATCTATATAGTCCTTATTGCCCAGCAGCAGCGAAGTCTCTCCTTCGTTGAAATCGCTGTTCAGCAGATAGGGAAGCCGGTGGCTGCCGGGGTAATAGAAGAGAGGGCCATTGTCGGGACTGGTGTCCTCCAGGGCGATCCATACTGCTATCAGAAAGCCCAGGGGGTAGGTGGTCATGTGGATACTGTCCGAATGAGCCCGTTGATTGCTGCCGTGGATGAAGTTGATGGTTTGAAAGGGGACCACTTCCTTGTCCAGGATAAAGCTCAGGAGACCGGTGAGTCTTTTTTCACGGGTCACATTCCGGATGAGGGCAGAGTGCCTGTTGGCGAACATCAGCTTGTTATCATGGGTAGGGTGCAGCTTTCCTTTTTGGGCCAGCCTGTCCACTTCGTGCTGGATCGTATCTGCCTCGGCGGGTTCAAAAAAGCCTTTCCAGATGAGGTAACCTTTGTCGCTCCAGGTGAGGAGCTGCTGCTGTATGGCGGGTGGGAAGCTGTTGTAGGCTGTTTTGGTTGAGGCCAGGTGGCTGGAATGGCCGGTGTCGAGCCAGGCCCTGGAGGTCTTGTCGGGGAAATCCTTGCTGGAGATGGAGGCTATCAGAGGCTTTTGGATCTTATAGGCCCGATAGGCCGCCCGATTGTGGGAGATGCTCCTGTAGTGGAGCAGGTTGTATAGCCAATGAAGAAATTTGAATCGTTTCATGCGCTAATGTCTGTCCTTCGGACGAACCGCCAAAGGCGGTTCAAAGAAAAAGGCGCCTGACGGCGCCTTTCGTAATATTTTTTGTATTCACTTAGGCGTTGCCGGCCCACATGAAGAACTTGGTGTTGTCTACGTATGGACTGATATCGTCATTGTGAACGATGAGCACGATGAAGTCGACCAGGGGAACGATCCCGAAGATACCGCAGAAGGTCAGGATATAACCTACCCATGTCAGGGTAGCAGTACCCAGGTACAGACGATGGATACCCAGTCCGCCCAGGAAAAAGTCCAACAAGATGGCTGCTACAAAGGTCTTATCGCTGCTCCTGTACTGGGCTCCGTGAGCTGCCATACCGCTGGTGGCGTTGATCACCGTCTGGTCTGAAAGGGCGGAGAGGCTGGCGTCTACGCTGTTGGTGAACAGCTGTTCTACCTGTTGGTCATCGACTACGTATTGGCTGCCCGTGGCTGCAAAAGCGCCTATGGAACTGAGGGCGATTAGAGCGAGTAAAAAAATCTTCTTCATAATGCTATGGGTTTTAATGCGTGGTCTTATGATGGGCCTTCGGTCAGGAGGCCTGTGGCCCGCTCAAAAATAAACAATCCCGGCTATTAACCTAATTTTTCGCCGAAAAAATGTCCTGAAAACGAGCTTTATGGAAAAAGGTAACTCGTTTTCAGGAAAAATCTAATGTCTGTCCTTTGGACGACGAACCGTTGGTTCGTTTGGTGTTGGAAATGTTCCGGATCAACGGGCGAGGCTCACTGCCGCCCTACTTTGTACGTAGTTTTTCGGGATTGTCCCGGATAAATGCTTCCCAGCCGGAGGCCTTTTTTTTAGAAGGCTGTCCAGTTGGATCTTTTTTGGTCGCCATACGGTCTGTAAGCTTGTTCTGAAAATGATGGCATACGGCCACGGCCAGCGCGTCCGATGCGTCATAGGCCTGTATTTCTTCCGTCAGATTGAGGAGGTTTTGCAACATTTTCCACACCTGCTCCTTTTCCGAGTTGCCATTACCGGTAATGGATTGCTTGATCTTTCTGGGAGAATATTCCGCGACGGGGATGCCGGCGTTCATCGCCGTGGCGATGGCGACACCCTGGGCTCTTCCCAGCTTTAGCATGCTCTGGACGTTCTTGCCAAAGAAGGGGGCCTCGATGGCAAAATCATGGGGTCGATGCCTGCTGATCAGCTCTGTAATTTTTTTATGAATGAGCCGGAGCCTTTCGTAAGCGTCCTTGTTGACCGGCAGCTTCAACACACCCATTTCGATCAGGCTGATGCGGGGGCCGGCGCAAAGTACAAGGCCATAACCCATTATTACGGTGCCGGGATCGATGCCAAGAATTATTTTAGAGGGCTTTTGCAAAAGGACGATTATTTTTGACACCGACTGATCGGCGCCGTTGAAAACAAATATAAAAATAATACTCAATCGGATAGTAGGGCCCCTAATATTCCTGCTTCTTTCCTGGTTTATTTGCCTGCAGGTAACGCATCAACCCAGCTGGAGGGACTCCCTGGACAGGGTTTGCAAGGCGGTGACCGGGCCTCTTTCCTGGAAATTATGGCTGGTGGCGGCATTGATGCCTGTCAATTGGGGCATCGAGGCCCGAAAATGGCAGCTGGCTTTACGTCCCATCGGCGGTATTGCCTATATAAACGCGCTGAGGGCGGTTTTTACTGGTACTACCATGGCATCTTTTACACCCAACAGGATGGGTGAATACCTGGGGCGTCTTTTGTATGTAAAGGAGGGGCATCGTATCGAGTCCATCTCGCTCACAATTGTTTGCAGC
>Ga0207674_10002241_pt1 | contig 24492 bp, 23 predicted proteins | sample KBSCornC72_FD_184303 | JGI IMG/M metagenome (GOLD analysis project Ga0207674, IMG submission 184303) | Corn rhizosphere microbial communities from Kellogg Biological Station, Michigan, USA - KBS Corn C7-2 (SPAdes) (version 2) | ecosystem: Host-associated > Plants > Roots > Rhizosphere > Soil ...
CTTGATTAATTGGCGCGCCCGGCAGGATTCGAACCCACGACCCCCTGGTTCGTAGCCAGGTACTCTATCCAACTGAGCTACGGGCGCGAAGCTGCGATTCTACCATGCGGGTCGTAATCGCCGCCATTCGCACCCGCTGCGTCACGGCTTCTCGACGATGTCCTTCTTGAGCGAGCCGAGCGCACCCAGCAGCTCGTCCTTCTCCTTCGCGGGCACGCTGAACTTGTCGAGCGTTGCGACGAGATGCTTCACCGGATACGTCCCAATCCTTTTCCGTGATACCGAGGCCGGCGTGCGCGGTCTTCATGTCGCGTCCGACGTAGACGGGCCGCCGGTGGCCGCGCAAAGCTGGTCGACGATGTGCTGGCGGATCTTCTTCAGCGAATCGGTGCTGTGCCCACCGAAGAAGCGCGCGAATTGCGCGTCGCTCACCAGGCGCTGCAGAAGGCCGTCCGTCACCGCAGCGAGCGCGTCGTAGCCGCCGAAGCGCTTGTAAAGCGGTGGCACAGCAGCGCGTGCCGTCATTCCGCTGGCCGGCGCGGTCTGAGCGCTTGCAGGGCCGGCGGCCGCGATGGCAAACAGGCATACAGTCACGGCGGATGCGAGCTTCAAGGTCCCTCCTCGGGTTTGGTGGATAACGCATCGCCAATACGCAGCGGGCTCACCTTCGAACGCATGCCAGAAAGCTTGCAGACCAATTAAATACCAATGACGGTACTGGTATGCTAGCATTGACGTCGAGAGCGCGTTGGCGGTTGACCCTATGTCCTTGAATACAGCGCCCGTTCAGGAAATTCGCTACCTCGCCGGCATCGACGGCGGCGGTACGGCCACGCGTGCGTGCCTCGTGTCCTGCGCCGGCGAGCAGCTGGGCTTCGCGACCGCGGGGCCGTCGGCCCTCGGCCAGGGCGTGGACCAGGCCTGGCGCAACGTTCTGGCCGCGCTCGACGGCGCTTTCCGTGCGGCCGACATCGCGCGATGGCAGCGCGCGCAGTGCGCGCTGGGCCTCGGGCTCGCCGGCGCCATCGTCCCGGCGCAGCGTCGCGAGTTCCTCGCGCGAGCCGAGGGCTTCCGGCACGTGGAGCTCGCGAGCGATGGCTACACGATGCTGCTCGGCGCGCATGCCGGCAGCCCGGGCGCCGTCGTCGCGTCGGGCACCGGCAGCATCGGCGAGGCACTGCAGGCGGACGGTCTACACGTCGTCATCGGCGGCTGGGGCTTCCCCGTCGATGACGAAGGAAGCGGCGCGTGGATCGGCATGCGCGCGGTGCGTGAAGCGCAAAACGCGATCGACGGGCGTGCGCCGCATGGGCCCCTCGCCCGTGCCGTTCACAAGGCGATCGGTGACAACCGCGATGCCGTCCTCGCCTGGTCCAGACGGGCCGGTCAGCACGCGTACGCCGCGCTGGCGCCGCTCGTGTTCGATGCCGCGGCCACCGATCCGGCTGCATCACGGTTGCTCGACGACGCGGCGCGCGCGCTCGACGACATCGCTCGCGCGCTCGACCGCGACGGCACATTGCCACTCGTCGTGTCCGGCAGCGTCGGAACTCGTCTTGTCGCGCGCATGTCAGCCGAAATGAGAGCGCGCCTGGTCGAGCCCGCCGGCGATGCGGTCGACGGTGCGTTGCGCCTGGTACGCGCCGCGCTCGATCGTCGCATACCCGCATGATCGTCGAAGGCTGCATCCTCACCTCGAACGGCTTCGTGGCAGGCCGGGTCACGCACGTCGACGGGCGCATCACGCGCGTGGAAGGCGATGCGCTCGCCGACGATCGCGCGCGCGAATGTGCGCAAACGTTCGTGCTGCCGGGCTTCATCGACTCGCACGTTCACGGCGGCGGCGGCGCGGACACGATGCAAGGCGGCGACGCCATCGATCGCATCGCGCGGATGCACGCGGGTCACGGCACCACGGCTCTCGTCGCGACCACCATGACGGCGCCGCTGGCGGAAGTCGAGCGTGCGCTGCGCGATCTCGGCGCCGCGTGCCGCACACGCGCGCGCGGCGCCGCGCGCGTCGTCGGCGTGCACCTCGAGGGGCCGTACATCAATCCGGACAAGCTCGGCGCACAACCCGACTTCGTGCGTCCCGCGTCGGTCGAGGAGATCAAGGCCCTGCATGCGCTTGCGCCGATCGTGCTGATCACCCTGGCGCCCGAGCTTCCCGGCAATCTGGACATCATCCCGGCACTGCGCGCCGCGGGCTTCCGCATCCAGATCGGTCACACGCTCGCCACGTATGAAGAAGGCGTCGCCGCGCTGGAGCAAGGCGCAGCTGGCTTCACGCACCTCTTCAACGCGATGTCGGGAATGCACCACCGTGCGCCCGGCGTCGTCGGTGCGGCGCTCGCGCACGCGCAATACGCCGAAGTCATTCCCGATCTGCTGCACGTGCATCCCGGCGCGCTCCACGTCGCGCTGCGGTCGATTCCGCGCCTTTTCTGCGTCACCGATTCCACCGCCGGGGCCGGCATGCCGGACGGGGAGTACCAGCTCGGTTCGCATCGCGTACGAAAGTGCATGGGCGGCGTCCGCCTCGCGGACGGGACGTTGGCGGGAAGCACGCTCACGATGGACCAGGCGCTGCGCAACCTCGTGCAGCTCGGCCTGCCGCTGCGCGAAGCTTCGCTTCGCGTGTCGACGTACGCCGCGGACTATCTCGGTGTTTCCGATCGTGGCCGCATCGAGGTCGGCTGTCACGCCGACCTCGTCGTGCTCGACCGCGACCTCGCGCTGCAGCGCGTGCTCGTGGAGGGAGAGGCGATTGACCTCGCGGATGCTCGCTGAGGCGCTGGAGGCTCCCGCGGCGGCGGAGCGCCTCCTCGCCAGCGGCGCGGCGTCGTACGCCGAGCTCGGCGCCGACCTGCGGCGCAATCCGCCGCGGGGCTTGCTCACGATCGCGCGCGGCAGCTCGGACCACGCCGCGCACTATGTCGCGTACCTGATCATGGCGCGCCTCGGCCTTCTGGTGACCTCGTTACCCATGTCGCTCGTGACCCTGTATCAGTCGCAGCTCCGCACGGAAGGCCTGGTTTCCATCGCGCTGTCGCAATCCGGCCAGAGCAAGGATCTCGTCGTGCCGACGCGATTCTTTCGCGAGGGCGGTGCGCGTACGGTTGCGTTCGTGAACGACGTGCGCTCACCGTTGGCTGAAGCCGCGCAGTGGGTGTTCGACCTCGCCGCGGGCCCCGAGACCAGCGTGGCGGCGACGAAGAGCTGCATCGCCCAGCTCGTCGCCGGCGCGCGGCTCGTGGCCGAATGGCAGGACCATGCGGGCCTGCGCGACGCGTTGCACGACCTGCCCGCGCAGCTGCGCGAAGCCGCATGCATGGATTGGCGGCCGGCAGTCGACGCGCTCGTGCACGTGGACCGCCTGTTCGTGATCAGCCGCGGACTCGGCTTGCCGATTGCGCTCGAAGCCGCGCTCAAGCTGAAGGAAGTCTGCGGCATCCAGGCCGAGGCGTTCTCGGGCGCCGAAGTGCGACACGGTCCGCTGGCGCTGGTCGAGGCCGACTATCCGCTTCTCATCTTCGCTCCGCGCGGTCCCGCGCACGCGGGCCTGGTGGCGCTGGCAGACGACATGCGGGCGCGTGGCGCGCGCGTTCTCCTCGCGGCATCCGACGGGGCCGAACTGCCCCTTGCGACGTGCGCGGACGAAGATCTCGATCCCATCGCGGCGTTGCAGAGCTTCTATCCCATGGTCGAGGCGCTCGCGCGCGCACGCGGCCTCGATCCGGACGCGCCGCGTCATCTCACCAAGGTCACGCTCACTCAGTGAGGCGGCGCGCTCTACTGCGGTGCGTGGCCGGCGCGAGCGCGCTCGCGATGATCGGTGTCGTCGGCGGCTGCGACGACACGCGCCGGTCGGGCAAGGTGCACGTCGAGTTCTGGACGATGAGCCTCAAGCCCAAGTTCATCGCGTACTTCGAGGCGCGCATCGCGCAATACCAGGCGGCACATCCGCACGTCGAGCTCGAGTGGGTCGACGTGCCCTGGGATGCGCTGCAGACCAAGCTGACCGCCGCCATCGTCGCGGGCTCCGCGCCCGCGCTCGTGCAGCTCAACGTGCCATGGGCCTACGACTACGCGCTGTACGGCGCGCTGCGGCCGATCGACGACCTCATGGGCGACGACCGCAACCGCTATACCGCAGGCGCGATCGCCGACGTCACGTTCAACGGTCGTCTCTACGGCTTCCCGCACTACAGCAGCGTCAACGTGATGGCGTACAACCGCGCCCTGTTCCAGCAGGCCGGTGTCACGCGTATTCCGGCCACGCGCGACGAGCAGTTGGCGGTCGCGAAAGCCATCAAGGCGCGCACGGGGCAGTATGGATTCTCGCCTGCGCTCGGCAAGATCGCCGGCGTCTTCCTCGAGGAGGGCTTGCCGCTGGTGCAGAACGGTCGCGCCGTATTCAACTCGCCGGCGCACGTCGCGCTGATCGCCAAGCTTCGCGACGCCTATCAGGCGGGCGGACTGCTCAAGGACAAGCTCTTTTCGGAAGACAACTATCCGGCGTCCATCGACGCCTACAAGTCGGGCCGCATGGCGATGCTCGAAGCGCCGCCCAGCGCTCTCACCCGCGTGCGCGACGATGCGCCGGACATCTACGCCGTCACGGACGTCGCGCCCGTCCCGATCGGCGCACCCGGGGTTGTGGCCGGCGGATGGCTGTTCCATTTCGCGATGCCGAAGGGAACCCGCGACGACGTGGCCGAGGAAGCCGCACGCTTCGCGAAGTTCCTCACCGATGACGAGAACGAGCTGACATTCGCGAAGCTGGCGGGCGCCTTTCCCACCGCACGCGGCGCGGCAGCGGATCCGTACTTCGGGCAATTGCCGCGCAACGCAGGCGCGTACGAAAAAGCCATGGCCCTCGGCGCATCGCGCCTCGACAAGGTGCGCACGCTCTACGCGGCCGGCGGACCCGGTTTCGAGCGCCTCAACAAGCGGCTTCAGGATGCCGTCGAGGCCGCGGTGATCGGCCGGCGCGACATTCAGGAAGCGCTGGACGACGCCGTCGCATTCTGGAACAGCAAGCTCGCGCCATGACCGTTGCCGAGCTTCCAGCGACCGCGCACGACGGCGTGGATCGAGCGTCGACCGCGCGCCGACGAGGCATGCGCCAAGCGGCGCGTCCCTGGCTGTTTCTGACGCCTGCGCTCGCACTGCTCGCCCTGTTCACCTTCTGGCCCGTGCTCGCGGGAACGCTCCTCGCGTTCACCGAATACAACTTCCTCGCGCCGCCGAAATGGACGGGGCTCGCCAATTTCGAGGACCTCGCGGCCGACCCCGTGTTCTGGATCAGCATGCGCAACTCGCTGCTGTATCTGCTCATCGTCCCCGCGATTCAGGTCGGCGCGATCGTGCTCGCCGTGCTGGTCAACAACAGTCTTCCCGGAATCCGTCTCTTTCGTGCGGCGTTCTACATGCCGGTCGTCACCTCGGTGTCGGTGGTCGGCATCATGTGGGGCTGGATGTACAACGAGCAGGGCCTCGTCAATGCCGTGCTGCAGGCGCTGCACGTCATCAGCACGCCGATCGGCTGGCTCACGGACGACCGGATCGCATTGTTCTCCATCATGATCGTCACGCTGTGGCGCGGCCTCGGCTGGTACATGGTCCTCTATCTCGCCGCGCTGCAGTCGATACCGAAGGACCTCGAGGAGGCGGCCAAGCTCGACGGCGCGACGCGCGTCCAGCGCTTCTGGCGCATCACCGTGCCGATGATCGTGCCGACGATTCTCCTGTGCACCGTGCTGTCGACCCTCTCGGCCATGAAGGTGCTCGAGGAAGTGCTGATCATGACCAAGGGCGGCCCGGTGAGCTCGACCTACACGGGTTTGTATTACGCGTACGATCAAGGCATCCGCGCATTCAACTTTCCACGCGCGCTCGCCGCGAGCCTGGTCGTGAGCGTGTTCTGCATCGCGGTCGCGACGCTGGCGTTCCGCGTCCTTCGGCCGCGCCACCGCTGAGATGCCCGTGCCGCGGACCCTTGTCAGCACGATGCTTCACTATGCGCTGCTGGTGGCGATCGCGCTCGTGTGCGCGTTCCCCTTCCTGTGGACGCTGGCCACGGCGGTCGGCACCGAAGGCAACGTGTTCGCGTTCCCCGCCTCGTTCGTACCCCGGCGCCCCTCGCTCGCCAACTTCGTCGAGGTCTTCCGCGTCATCGACATCGTCCGGTATTACTGGAACTCGATCTGGATCACGTTCTGGACGGTCGCCTGGACCGTCATCGTTTGCGCCCTCGCCGCCTTTCCGCTCGCGCGCTATCGATTCCGCGGGCGCCGCCTGGTGTTCGGAATCATCCTGGCGACCATGATGCTGCCCACAGAAGTGAACTTCCTCGTGAACTTCATCACCGCCGCGCACCTGCACCTCGTGAACACGCATCTCGCCGTGATCCTGCCCACGCTCGCCGGTGCGATCGGCATCTTCATCATGAAGACCGCGTTCGAGGAAGTCCCGCAGGACCTCATCGACGCCGCGCGCGTCGACGGCGCCTCCGAGCCGTTCATCTTCCTGCGGGTCATGTTGCCGCTGGCGAGGCCGCAGATCGCGGCGCTCGTCATCCTCACGGCGGTGACGGCGTGGAACCAGTTCCTGTGGCCGAGCGTCGTGCTCACCAAGAGCGAGCTGATGCCGTTGTCTGTCGGTATCCTGGAGCTCTCGGGCACGTTCGGAAGCTCGACCCGCGTCATTGCGGCCGGGGCGGTGCTCACGATCGCACCCGCGCTGCTCGTGTTCTTCTTCGCGCAGCGTCACTTCATGCGTGGAATGGAGGGTGCGGTGAAATGACCGCAGGTCGCCTTGTCATGGTCAACGTGCGCGGCAAGGCGCTCGACGGGGACCAACGGGCCTTCCTGCAGCGCCACGACCTGCGCGCGGTGGTGCTCTTCCGCGAGAACCTCGGCACCGAGGCCGAGGTGCGGAATCTCGTCGCCGATCTGCGGGCGACCCTCGGTGAGCGTGCGCTTATCGCCATCGACCAGGAAGGCGGCGCGGTCGTGCGCGCCACGTTCCTGCCGCAACCGCCCGCGGCGATGGCGCTCGGCGCCACTCGCGATGAAGCGCTGGCGCACGCGGTCGGTGCCGCGGTTGCACGGGGATTGCGAAGCCTGGGTTTCAACTGGAATTTCGCGCCCGTCCTTGACGTCAACAACAATCCCGCCAACCCGGTGATCGCCGAGCGCAGCTTCGGGGCGGATCCGCGCGCGGTCGCAAAGCTCGCCGGCGCATGGATGCGAGGTTCGCTCGACGAGGGTGTAGCCTGCTGCGTCAAGCATTTCCCCGGGCATGGCGACACGCACGTCGACTCGCATCTCGACTTGCCGGTGGTCGACAAGACGCAGGCGGGGCTCGACGCGCTCGAGCTCGTTCCCTTCCGCGCGCTGCGCGACCGTGCGCCCGCGATCATGACTGCGCACATCGTCTATCCCAGGATCGATCCCGATCACCCCGCCACGCTCTCGCGGCGCATCCTCGGCGACATGCTGCGCAAGACGTGGCGCTACGACGGCGTCGTGATCACCGATTCGCTGGTGATGAACGCCATCCGCGACCGGTACGGTCATGCGCGCGCCAGCGTGCTCGCGCTGCGCGCCGGCGCGGACATGGTGATGGCGCTCGGCACGCTCGACGAGCAGGCGGCGGCCATCGACGCCATTCAAAGCGCGATCGACCGCGGCGAGCTCGACGCGGCGTCGGTGCAGCGCTCCAATGCGCGCCTCGACGCGCTGGCGTCGCGTTTCCCGGCGCAGGCGTCACCCTATCCCGACGCGATGCGCGCCGCAGACGACGCGCTCATGCGCCGAGCGTGGGCACGCGCGCTCACGGTCGTGCGCGGCGCCGCGCCGCCGCCACGCGAGGCGCCGCTTCGCGTGGTGACGCAACGCGATGTGCCGGGCGATGGCGTGGCCGAGGCGGGTCCCTCGAGCGCGGCCGTGGCGCGACTTTTCGACGACTTCGCGGACGTCGAGCTGGTGCGCGTGCACGATCTCGCGGGCTTCGACCTCGCGCGCTTGCCGAGCGACGGCCGCGCCACCGTGCTCGCATCCAACATGCGCGCACGCTATGGGGTTCAACCCGCGGCACCGGACCTTCATCTCGTCCTCTGGAATCCGTTCCAGGCGCTCGACCTCGCCGTCCCGACGGTCGTCACGTACGGCTACGCCGACGGCGCGCTCGACGCCTTGCGCGCGTGGCTCGAGGGACGCGCGACCGCGCCCGGCCATCCGCCCGTGCCGCTCGACTAGAAGGCGCTGAGCTCGGCGACGAAGTCGTACGTGTCGCCTCGATAGAACGATTGCGAGAGCTCGATCGCGCGCCCGTCGCGAAGATAGCCGAGCCGCTCGACGAAGAGTCCCGCGTCGCCCGGCCTCGCCTTGAGCAGCTTCGCCTGGTCGGGTGCGAGCAGCATGGAGTGCAATCGCTGCAGCGCGCGCACCGGGCGATTACCCGCGCGCTCCAGCGCGTCGTACAGCGAATCCTCGACGGCGTCGATCGAGGGCAGGCTCGACGCTACGATCGTCGCCATCTCGATGGACATCGGCTCGTCGTCGGCGAAGCGCAGCCGATGAAAGCGATACACCAGCGTGCCGGGCGACAGCGCGAGCTTGAGCGATTCCTCCGGCGTCACGGTGCCTTCCGAGCGCTTCAGCCAGGCGCTGCGCGGCGTGCGGCCCCGCGCGCGCATGTCCTCGGAGAACGAGGTGAGCTTGGCGAAGTTCTTCTCGATGCGACGGCTCACGAAATTGCCGGAGCCCTGGCGGCTCACGAGCAAGCCCTCGGCGGCGAGACCGTCGATCGCCTTGCGCACGGTGATGCGCGACACGCCGAGGTCCTCCGCCAGCTGACGCTCGGACGGCAGCGCATCGTCGGGACCGAGGATGCGCTTCTCGATCGCCTCGCGCAGCCCGCGCTGCAGCTGCTGGTACAGGGGCAGGCTGTCGTTCGGGTCGAGGCTGCCCAGGATCTGCGCCAGCGACGTCATGTCGCCACCCCCGTCGCCACCGGCTCGCGGACCTTCAGGAATCGCATGAACATCATGCCCCTAACGCGTTGAAAAGCGAGCCTCCAGCGCCGTCCATAGAATACCAGTGACATACCACTGCGGCCGCGCTTTGGGCCGCCCCGCTCAGCGCGGCGTCCTCGGAGTGAGGCGAAAACGCAACGGCGGCGGCGCGCATGGTAGCAGAGTTCTCGAAAATTGGTACTGTATTGGCCGTAAGTGGTACTATACTGGCGTTGAGAACAGGAACCAGGAGCCGACGCCGCGCACGCCAGAACCCGTCCATCGCTGCCCGAGGGTCACATCCATTCATGGGGGAGTCATGAATCTCAGGAAGACGCCGATTGCATCCGCCGTAGCACTTGCCGTGATGAGCGCCGTGTACCCGGCGCACGCTCAGCAGACCGACACATCCGTCACCGCCGAGAAAGCGCCGGCGTCCGAAACGGGGCAGTCGCAGAAGAGCACGGCGAAGAGCGGGAAGAAGGAGACCGGAGCGACGGGCGCGAGCGCGACGCAGGCGGGCAACGCAAAGCCACAGTCTACCGAAGCGCCGTCGCAGGCCGGCGGACGCATGGTCGTGGCGCAGGCCACGCCGGCGCCCGCGCCAACCTCGCCTCCTCCGCAGAACGCGGAATCGCTCGGCAGCGTCAACGTGACGGGTATCCGTCAATCGGTCGAGCGCTCGCTCGAGACCAAGCGCAATTCCGACAACGTCGTCGAAGTCATCACCGCGGAGGACATCGGCAAGCTCCCCGACAAGAACGTCGCTGACGCCTTGCAGCGCCTGCCCGGCGTGACGATCAGCTCGTCGGCCGGCGGCGAAGGCGGCTTCGACGAGAACGACCGCGTGAGCCTTCGCGGCACGAGCCCGAGCCTCACGCAGACGCTGATCAACGGCCACTCGGTGGCGAGCGGCGACTGGTTCGTGCTCGATCAGGTCCAGCTCGTGGGCCGTAGCGTGAGCTTCACGCTGCTGCCCTCCGAGATCGTGAGCCAGGTGATCGTGCGCAAGACCGCAACCGCGGATCTGGTCGAGGGCGGCGTAGCCGGCGCGGTGGACATCATCACGCGCAAGCCGCTCGACTTTCGCAAGCAGGTGACCGGCGAAGCGGCCATCCAGGCCGTGTACGCGGACCTGCCGGACAAGACCGACCCGCAGTTCAACGCCACCCTCAACTTCAAGAACGACGCGAACACCTTCGGCGTCATGATCCAGGGCTTCTACGAGAAGCGCCACCTGCGCCGCGACGGCCAGGAGATCCTGGGCTACTCGACCATCTCGCCCACCAGCCCGTTCGCCACCGCGCATCCCGACGTCGCGAACGCCGCGTATCCGACGCTGATCGGCTCTGCGTTCTTCGAGCAGGAGCGCGAGCGCCAGGGCGGCTTGATCGACTTCCAGGCGAAGCCGACGACCGACCTCACGCTCGACTTCAACGCCTTCTATTCCAAGCTGAAGGCCTCGAACTACAACCGCAACTGGATGTTCTGGGGCTCGCACGTGATCAACGGCGGCGCCGGCGAGATGCCGACCTCGTACACGGTCAACAACGGCACGCTGACGTCCGCCGTGTTTCCGAATCTCGGGTCGCCGGGCAACAACCATCAATACGCCATCGTCGACCAGATCCTGCGTCCCAACGCGTACTCGGACACGTCCTGGTACAACTTCGACGCGTCGTACCGCGCGAGCGACCGGCTCACGTTCAGCGGGCAGGTCGGCTACACCAAGGGCAATGGAAAGACGCCGAAGCAGGACGTGTTCGAAGGCGACGTGTTCAACACGGGCGCCTCGTACGCCATGCACGGCATCGGGTCGGGCACCGACGTGGCATTTCCAAGCGGCAATCCGTCCAACTTCGCGGGCACGACGCTCGACTTCATCTTCGGTGCAAGCCCTGCGAGCACCGAGGACAAGGAGACCTACGGCCGGCTCGATGCCAGCTACCTGCTCGGGATGGGGCCGTTCACCACGCTCAAGGGCGGCATCCGGTACGCCGAGCACCAGCGCAACACGCAGCAGGTTGCCCAGGGACCGAACGGCGCGCTCAACCCGTTCGATCCCGCGAACCTTCCCGCGTGGAACGGACAGACGTACCCCGGAAACTTCGGCAGCGGCATCGGCGGCAACTTCCCGCGCCAGCCGTGGATGCTCGATCCAGGCGTGCTCCAGGCATGGGGCGACACCTACTCGAATCGCGACCCGGTGACGCGCCGCTTCTGGCCCGGCGAGTTCGAGATCAAGGAACGCACGCCGGCGGTGTACCTCATGGCCAACATGGACGGCACCAACTGGAGCGGCAACATCGGCCTGCGCTATGTGCAGACGAAGGAGCGCGTGCTGGTCAACGTCGCCATCCCGGGGAGCGAGTGCCCGGTTCAGCAGCCTTGCCCGCAAGTGCCGGGCGCGATAACGACCTCCGCATTCGGCTCGTTCTACCAGTCGCCGGTCGAGCATACCTACAACGACCTGCTGCCGAGCATGAATCTGCGCTGGGACCTGAGCAAGGACCTCGTGGGACGGTTCGCAGTTGCGCGCACGATGGCGCGGCCGGACTACAGCGCGCTCGGGGGATCCATCACCGCCGACGACATCACGCTCACCGGCAACGGCGGCAATCCGAACCTGAAGCCCATTCGCTCGACCAACGTCGACGCGACACTAGAATGGTATTACCAGCCGCGCGCGCTGTTGTCGGCGAACGTGTTCTACATGGATCTCACGAACTACGTCGGTTTCGGCACGCACCCGCAGGACCTGCTCAACATCCGCACGGGGCAGTTCGCGACCTATACGATCTCGTCGCCGGTGAACAGCAGCGGCAAGGTCAAGGGCTTCGAGCTCGCGTGGCAGCAGGAGCTGCCGCTCGGTTTCGGAATCCAGGCGAACTACACCTACGCCGATGCCAAGGAAACGGGCGGTCATCCGCTGGTGGGCGCGTCCGAGAACACCTACAACATCATCGGATACTGGGAGCGCTACGGCTGGAGCGCGCGCCTCGCGTACACGTTCAGGTCGCACTTCTTCGTCGGCCTCGATCGCAGCACGCCGGAGTTCCAGGACGACACCGACAACCTCGCCGCGTCGGTGAGCTACGCGTTCAACGACAACTTCGCCATCACGTTCGACGCGCTGAACCTGAACGATCCGACGCTCAAGTACTACGCTGCGAACACCGACCAGCCGCGCGCGTTCTACAAGAACGGGCGGCAGTACTATGCCGGGATACGCGTGAAGTTCTGAGGCACTAGAGTCTCCTCCCTCGTGGCCGGCGCGACCCCAGAGATCCCGGTCACCCGGCGGGGCGGTACACCGCCCCGCCGTTTTCTTTTCGCGGGACGTTCGGCGTGAGGCGCTATCGCGACGCCGTTGCCTCGCTCGTGCTCTTCCTCGCGGCTTGCATCATCGTCGCCGCCGGGCTCGCCATCGCCGGCAGCCCGCACGCGGCCGGCGCATCGGATGGAGGCGCCCACCGCTTCATCTACAGCCCGTACAAGCACGTCGCCATCGCGTGGCGTGCGGAGATGGCGCTCGCGGGAACGGCGGTGACCGGCCCCTGGTCGGCGCTCGCAAGCGACGGCCGCACGGTGCTGCCGCCGGGCGTGCGTGCGGTGACGCTCGCGTTCGCCACCGGGGAGTGCGGCGCGGAGAGCTGGGACGGCATCGACGCCGACGTGGTGGCCGGGCGGACGGTCCGCGAGCTGGAGCGCGCCGGCATCGACTTCATCGTCTCGACCGGCGGCGAAGCGGGCACGTTCACCTGCGACAGCGATCGGCGCATGGAGACGTTCATCGCACGCTACGCGTCGCCCCGGCTCGTCGGCTTCGATTTCGACATCGAGCGCGGGCAATCCGACGCCGTGCTCGGCGCGCTGGCGCAGACGCTTCGCAGCGCGCAGCTTCGCCATCCACGCTTGCGCCTGAGCTTCACGCTCGCCACCTGGGCCGGCAGCGACGACGCCGCGGCGAGCCTCAACGCCGACGGCACGCGCGTTCTGTCGGCATTGCGGGCAGCCGGCGTGACCGGCTACTACGTCAATCTCATGGTCATGGACTACGGCGCGGCGACGGCGCGGAATTGCGTCGTCGTCGGCGGTGTTTGCGACATGGGACGCTCCGCCCTGCGGGCCGCCCGGAACGTGCACGCGCGCTTCGGCATCCCGCTCAATCGCATCGAACTGACCCCGATGATCGGAGTCAACGACGTGACGACGAACGTGCTGTCGCTCGAGGATGCCCGGACCATCGCGCAGGACGTGCGCCGTGGCGCCCTCGGCGGCCTGCATTTCTGGTCGCTCGACCGCGACACGGCTTGCCCGGGCGATGCGCGCGTGGTGTCCTCGAAGTGCAACGGCATGCCCGGTACGCAGCCGCTCGCGTATACGGGGGCCTTCCGCGATGCATTGCGCTGAGCGGGCGTAAGATGCTCGTCCAGTGCTGGAGACCGACATGCGCATCCTGATCTTCCTGCTCGCCACGCTGTTCATCACGGGCTGCGCCACGCCGGAGCAGCGCGCCGCACAGATTTCGGCCGAAGTCGACGACATGGTGCGGGTCTACGGCCCCGGCTGCGAGAAGCTCGGCTTCAAGTCCGACACGGACCCGTGGCGCGACTGCATCCTGCGGCTCGCGACCAAGACGTCGCTCGAGCGACGCGAGGTCATGACGACGAACTGCATCGGCAGCCGCGGCTTCTTCCAGTGCAGCTCGTTCTGACGCCCGCGACGCGCGCTCAGCGCTGAAGCTGCTGCACCAGGAACGCCTTGAGGTTGCGCGCGACGTCGGGCGGGATATCGCCCAGGATGCCACGCACTTCGGCCGGAATGTGCGCGAACGTCGTCTCGTCGGCGTCGAAGATGTAGTAGGCGAAGAGGCGCTTCCACACCTGGCGATGCTCGGGCGGCAGGTGCCGCAGCACGAGCAGCGCATGCAGCAGGCAATTGAGCGCCGAGTCCGCACGCGCATTCGATCCGACCGCGCCCTTCCACCAGTAGTTGACCATCGCGTTGTACTTGTCGAGCGACTCGACGTGGTGCCACCACAACATTGGAATGTAGAGCGCGTCACCGGGATCGAGCTCGGCGACCCGTGCCTGCGCCAGGGCGTCCCGGAAGCGCGGGAAGCGCTCGAAGTCCGGCTCGGCCACCGTCACGAGGCTGATAGGTGTTCCCGTAGGCGCGTGCCCGAGCGGGCCGACGTAGAGGTTCGGCGTCTGCTCCGGCGGGAACAGCGTGAAGCGGCGCCGGCCGGCGACCACGCAGGCGACGTTGTTGGATTCGTCGAAGTGCGCCGGCGTAGTCATCGCGCTGCCGAGCCACAGGCGCGGCTGCACCGACGCATCGAGGATCGACAGGACGTTCTCGTCCGCGAAGCCCGGCAGGCACTCCGACAACAGCGCATGCTGCGCGGCGAGCGCCGTCGGCCGTTCGAATTTCGCATGGCGCAGCAGCCGCTCGTTCACCTCGCGGATCGACGCCGTGCTGCGCGAGAAATTGAAGCCGCTCATGTCGTCGTTGTAGAACATGCGTCCCCGCACATGGGGCGGCATCACGACGATGTGGACTTTAGCGCCGTTGTCGAAGCGGTCGAGGTAGCCGGCCGCCGATTCCATGGACGACCGCGCATGCGCGACGGCGGGCCATTGCGAGACGACGCCGCGCAGGATCGCGGGCTCGTAGGCGGGCGCGATCTCTTCGCGAAACGTCGCAGCGTCGACGCCTCGCCATTCCCGTATCGCGGATGGCTGGTCCGTCATGCCCGTGAATCGTCCACGTCGCGCAATGGCTCGGGACAAGGCGCTTCCGCCCGGCCGTGGCGCACGGCGTAGGCCTTGACCGCCCACGCAGCGCCGAACCAGATCGCGATGACGGCAAGCGGCCAGGCCACGATGCGTGGCCACAGCGCGGCCACGATGCCGATGACCGCAGCGGTTACCGCCATGATGAACAGCAAGCCGGCCTCGGCGGGTCCCAGCGTACGCCGGTTGGTCAGCGCCGCGCCGAGCGCGCTGCCGACGCTCACTGCGCCAGCCGCGGCGCGCCCTGCGCTGCCCGACATGGCGCGGCGTGCTTGCGCACGGGCCGCGCTCGGTGACTGCGGACTCGGCGCATTCGCGCGCCGCACCCGATTGCGCGGCGTGAGCACGATCTCGGTGGAGCGCGTCAGGTCCTCCTCGTATTGCGCGGCGAGCCGCTCGGCGAAGCCGCGGTCCTCGATGGCCACGTCGAGCTCGAAGTTCGACAGCCAGCTCGCCAGATTGAGGTTCGTCGAGCCAACCCGCGCCCACAGGCCGTCGGCCACCGCGGTCTTGGCATGCAGCATCGTGCCATTCCATTCGAACACGCGCACGCCCGCCTCGAGGAGCGGCCGGTACTGCGACCGGGAAAGCGGCGACAAGGCAGGAATGTCGCTCGAGCCCGGCACGAGGAGCCGGACGTCGACGCCATCGCGCGCCGCGGATCGCAGCGCCTGCACGTACGGCGTCGTGCCGACGAAATAGGCATCCGTCAGCCACAGGTTACGCCGCGCGATAGACGCGACGATGAGATCCATGCGGAACGTGCCGGCGACGTTCGGCTCGTTCGCGATGACGTGCATGCGCACGTCGCCCGCGCGCGGGATCGCTTTCGTCTGCGTGATGAGCGCCTCGGCCAGAGGAGCACCAGCGCAGCTTCCGAACACGTCGGCGAATGCGACTTCCAGCGCGGCGATCGCCGGTCCGCGAATCTCGATGCCGGTGTCACGCCACGGCTCGAGCTCGCGCGCGGGGTCGCCCAGCCAGCGCGCGCTCACGCACAGGCCGCTCACGAATCCGACGGTACCGTCGACCACGATGGTCTTGCGGTGATCGCGCGAGAGCCATCCAAGCGGGCTCGAGAGCCGCGGCGGGTTGAATACGCGCACCTCGCCGCCCGCGGCGCGCACGTCGTGCCAGATCTTGAGCGACGACCAGCAGCCCAGCCAGTCGACCACCACCGCGACTTTCACGCCGGCTCGCGCACGTTCCGCGAGAATGCCGGCGAATTCCCGCCCGACCGCGTCGTCGGCGACGATGTAGCACTCGAAGAGGATCGTGCGCTGTGCGTTCGCGATCGCGCTCTTCCAAGCCGGGAAATTCTCCGCTGCGTCGCGCAGCAGCGTCACCGAATTGCCCTCGATCGCCGGCGCGCCGGCGGCGCGCGTCATGGCGAGGCCCGCCAGCGCGACGACGTCGAGCGGTTCCTCGGTGGCACGCGAACGCTGAAGTCGGACCGTAGCCATGGTTGCGAACCGCCGCGATTACGCGGGACCCGCGTTGAGCCAGCCGACGACTGCGGCGGCAACCGGATGCGGTTGTTCCATCGTGCACATGTGTCCACACTGCTCGATCACCGCGAGCGTGGAATGCACGATGCGCGCGGCCATGTCCTGATGCCGCGCGAGCGGGCTCCACGCATCGTCGCGGCCGCACAGCACGAGCGTCGGCACGTCGATCGCCGCCAGCACGTCGGACGCGTCGGGCCGCGCGAGAAGCGCCTGAATCTGCGCAGCAAAGTCTACGGTACTGCGCCGCGCGATCATGTCGAGAATGGCGTCGATGAGCGGAGCGTCCGCCAGACGATCCGGATGCACCATGCGCTGCACCCAGCGCTGGCCCATGCTACGCATGCCTTGCGTGCGCGCGACGTCGAGGAGCGCGAGCCGTTCGGCGCGCTCGTGCGCCCCCGACTCGTCGTCGGGGCGCGCCTGGTAGCCGGTGTCGAGCAACGCGATGCACGCGACGCGTTGCGGCGCGGCACGCATCACCTCGAGCGCCACCCGTCCGCCCATGGAGTGTCCGAGCAGCGCGAACCGCTCGGGCGCGTCGCGCAATACACGCTGCGCCATGGCCGCGAGCGACCGCTCGTCGTGGTACTCGGGGACGAGGCACCGCGCGTGTTCCTCGAGCGCGGGCAGGACGGGCTCGAACACCGCGCGGTCGCACAGCAGTCCCGGCAACAGCAGGAGGTCCGTCTTCGGCATGTCAGCCGAAGGCTAACATGCGCGCCCGTCGATCAGCGCGCGTCGGGCACGTTGCGCGTGCGCAGGAACTCCTCGAGCGTCTCGCCGCGCATCGACGCGTAGACGTCCGGATTCGACAGCCTCAGCACACGCGCGAACTTCTCCAGGACGAAGAAGTTCACGCCGTACCGCACGAGCCCGAGCCAGTCGCGCCGCCGCACCAGATCGCGCTCCACGGCGCCGAGGCCCTCGCTCTCGTACAACGCTTCCTCGTCCTCGAGGAAGCGCGCGCGATGCTCGGGCCGCGTCATGTGCCAGAAGAACCGGTTGAGGTGCAGCGTCCGCACGCTGGCCGCGAGGTCGAACACGTAGGTGCCGGCGACGCGGTCGATGCCGGCGAGCTGCGGGTTCATGCCGCGCGCGCGAGCGTGTCGCGCCGCTCCGTATCGAGCGCCGTCGCCCGCGGCTCCTCGTACAGCGCCACCGCCATCGCCGTAGTCATGGGCAGGTAGTAGCTCTCGTGCACCTTGCGGATGTCTTCGGACAGCGCACCGCGCATCGCGAGCCACATGATCACCTCCACGCCCTCCGCGCCGCCGAGCTCCACGTACTCCGCGTGCCGCATGCGCGCGAGCTGGAGAGGGTCCTTATGGATCAGGTCGAGGAAGCGCATGTCCCATTCGGTGTTGTTGAAGCCCGTGCGCTCGCCGTGGATCTGGTGTGACAGGCCGCCCGTCCCGACTACCACCACGCGCACATCCTCGGGGTATGACAGGATCGCGCGGCGCACCGCTTGCCCGAGCTTGTAGCAGCGCATGGCGGTCGGCAGCGGATACTGCAGCACGTTGATCGCGATGGGCACGATGGCCCCAGGCCAATCGGGCTCGTGCGGCCACAGCAGCGACAGCGGCGAATTGCACCCGTGATCGAGCGCGCGCTCCTGGAACACGGCGAGGTCGAACTCGTCGTTCACGAGCGACTCGGCCATGTGGATCGCGAGCCCCGGATGACCCTTGATGCGCGGCAACATTCGCCGCCCGGCGCCTTCGTCGGGCAAGTCGAACGCGCCGCTCACGCCAAGGGCGAAGGTCGGGTACAGGTCGAAGAAGAAGCTTGTTGCGTGATCGTTGTAGAAGAACACGAGCACGTCGGGCTTCTCCGCCTCGAGCCATCTCGCGACCGGCTCGTAGCCCGCGAAAAGCGGCGCCCAGGCCGGATCCTGCTGCTTGCGCTTGTCGTATGCGACGCCGATGGTCGGAACATGCGAGGTACCGATGCCGCCGATGATGATTGCCATGACGTCCTTCCTAGTGCTGTGCGCCACCGACCGCGAGATAGCGGTCGAGCGTGGCGCGATCGGCGAGCAGCGCCGCGCTCGCTGCGGCATGGACCACGGTGCCGCGCTCGAGCACGATGGCCGCATCGGTGATCGGCAGGATACGCGCCGGGTTCTGCTCCACGAAGATGGCCGAGAAGCCCTCCTCTCGAACGATGCGACGCAGCGCGCCAAGCAACTCCTCGACGATGAGCGGGGCGAGTCCTTCGAGCGGCTCGTCGAGAAGCAACACGCGCGGGTTCAGCACGAGCGCCCGTCCGATGGCGAGCATCTGCTGCTCGCCGCCGGAAAGCTGTGTGCCGAAGTTGCGCCTCCGCTCCGCCAGGCGAGGAAACATCGAGAACACGCGCTCGGGCGTGTAAGGGCCGCGCCGCGCGATCGCCGTCAGGTTCTCTTCGACGCTCAGCGACTTGAAGATGTTCCGCTCCTGCGGCACCCAGCCGATGCCCGCCGCCGCGCGCTGGTCGGGCCGCAGGTGCGTGACGTCCGCGCCGGCGAGCACGATGCGTCCGGCCCGCCGCCGCGTCACGCCGACCAGCGTGCAGAGCAGCGTGGTCTTGCCCGTGCCGTTGCGACCCAGAAGCGCGAGCGACTGCCCCTCGCCGAGCGTGAAGTGAACGTCGTCGATCACCACTGCTTCGGCATACCCGGCCCGGAGGCCCTCGACCCGCAGGAGCTCAGACATGGGTCGCTTCGCCGAGATACACGGCCTTCACGCGGGGATCGCGCGCGATGTCCGCCGGCACGCCTTGCGCGAACAGCGCGCCGTTGACCAGCACCGACATGAACGTCGCGAACCGGAACACGAGGTCCATGTCGTGCTCGATCAGCACGACGGTCACATCGCCCGGCAGCGCCGCCAGCGTGTCGAGGATCTCGCGCGACTCGCCGGCCGGAACGCCCGCGACCGGCTCGTCGAGCAACAGGACCCGAGGGTTCGCCGCCACCGCGATGGCGATCTCGAGCAGGCGACGCTTGCCGTACGGCAGGACGCGCGTCCTGCGATGCAACGCGTCGCCGAGATGGAAGCGCTCGGCGAGTGCGGCGGCTTCGTCGACCTGCTTCTGGTGACGACCGAGCGGCGCCCAGGCGCGCGCGCCCAGCCCCTCGCGCTGCGCGACCACCAACGTGAGCGTCTCGAGCGGCGTCATGTCCGCGAAGAGCTGGTTGATCTGGAATGTGCGCACCAGGCCGCGGCGCACGCGCATGTGCGCGGGCAGCCGGGTGATGTCCTCGCCGTGCAGCTCGACCGTTCCGCCGGACGGCTCGAGCACCCCGGTCAGCAGATTGACGAGCGTCGTCTTGCCGGCGCCGTTGGGGCCGATCAGCGCATGGCGCGCACCCTTCGATACCGACAGCGACACGTCCTGCGTGGCGTGGATGCCACCGAACGACTTGCGCAGATGCTCCGTTCGCAGCGCGAGCGTGCTGTCGGACACGCGAGGTTCGACGGTCATCGCACGGGCTGGCGCACCGGCGCGCGCCGCGAAAGCAATCGCTCCAGGGCACGAAACGGACGCGACAGGCGGTCATGGCCCACGAGGATGATGACCACGAGCACGAGGCCCAGCCAGAATTGCCAGTACTGCGTCGTGAGGTTCGACAGCACGTCGTACATCACGCGAAACACGACCGCGCCGATCAGTCCGCCATACAGGTAGCCGGTGCCGCCGATGACGACGAGCAGCATGACATCCGCGGAGCGGTGGAAGTCCAGGACGTCGAGCGAGACGAACCCGGTGGTCTGCGCGAGCAAGGCGCCGGCGACGCCGGCGTACGCGGCCGCCAGCGTGTAGGCGGCCGCGAGCCGTCGGTTCACCGGGATACCGATCGCGGTGGCTCGCATGCGATTGTCGCGGATCGCCTTCAGCGCATAGCCGAACGGCGAGTGCACCACGCGCCGCGCGATGACGAAGAGCACGAACAGCACGGCGAGGCTGTAGGCGTAGGCGGTGCGGCCTGAGAGACCGAACGCGAAACGCCCGAAGAGCGGCTTCATGACCACCCCCTGAAGCCCATCCGCACCGCCCGTGATGCTGTCGAAACGGTTGGCCAGCTCGAACAGGATCAAGGCCACGCCGAGCGTGACCATGAGGCGCGTCAGGTCCGTGCCGCGGAGCACGAGCGGGCTCGTGACCAGGCCCACGAGCGCTGCGACCGCTGCGGCCACGAGCAGGCCGGGAATGGGCTCGCCGGTCACGAATTTGGCGAACAGCCCGGCCGCATAGGCGCCGACGCCGAAGAATGCGGCATGGCCGAGCGACACGATGCCGGCATAGCCGAGGATGAGGTCGAGCGACACCGCGAACAAGCCGAGGATCGCGATCTCGTTCCACAGCGGCGCATAGCGCGGGAAGAACAGCCCCGCACCGAGCGCAACCGCCCACACGACGACCTCGAAGGGCCGGATGCGTGCGCCGCGCACCAGTGGCAATGTCGCGAGGCGGTCGGCCATCACTTGCCGGTGGCCCGCGCGAACAATCCCTGCGGCCGCACGAGCAGCACGAGAATCATCACGCAGTAGATGATGAACGCGCCCAGCTTGGGCACGTAATACTTGCCCGCGACGTCGGCTACGCCGAGCAGCAGCGACGCGAGGAGCGGGCCCGTGATCGTGGTCGTGCCACCGACTGCGACGACGACGAGAAAGTAGATCATGTACTTCAGCGGAAAGGTGGGGTCGAGGCCCAGAAGCTCCGCCCCGAGCGCGCCGCCGAGCCCCGCGAGTCCCGAGCCGAACGCGAACGTCGCCAGGAACACGACGTTCACGTTGATGCCCAGCCCCGAGGCCACGCGCGGGTCGTCGACCGCGGCACGAAGCTGGCTCCCGAAACGCGTATGCGCCATCACCCACTCGAGCGCGAACGTCAGCACGCCGCATACAACGATGATGAACAGGCGATACGTGCCGACGCCGACACCCGCGACCTCGAAGCGGCCCCGCAGGAACGACGGCAGCTTGACGAACTGCTGCGTCGCGCCGAACAGATAATCGACCGCGGCGACCGCCATGAACACGAGCCCGATCGAGAACAGCACCTGATCGAGGTGCGGCCGACGGTAGAGCCGTCGATAGAGCGTCGGCTCGAGGATAGCGCCGAGCGCCGCCGCGAACAGGAATGCGAGCGGGAGCGTCGCGAGGAAGGGGACGTTGTAGCGACTCGAGAGGACGGCGGCAAGATAGCCGCCCGCCATCGCGAACGCGCCGTGCGCGAGGTTGATGAAGTTCATCAACCCGAGCGTCACGGCGAGTCCGCTCGCGATCAGGAACAGCAGCATGCCATAGGCAATGCCGTCGAAGAGGATCGTCAGCATGCGGCTGCCCGGCGCGCCCCGCGCGCTACTTGTGCATCGGGTCCTTGACCGCGGGAACGGTGGAGAACTCGACGTTCCACAGCTCCCCGTTCTGCTTCTCGACCTTGCGCAGGTAGACGTTCTGAATCGGATCGCGCGTTGCGGGGTCGATCGTCACGGGCCCGCGCGGGCTCTCGAACTGCAGTCCCTTCATCGCGTTCACCAGCGCTTCGCCGTCGGTATTGCCCTTGGTCTTCTCGAGCGCCATGTAGATGAGCCGCATGCCGTCGTAGCCTCCGACGGAATGGAAATTGGGACGGATGCCGTTGAGCTTCTTGAAGCCTTCGACGTAGGCCTTGTTCGCCGCGGACGGATGTGCCGCCGAGTAGTGCATCGAGGTGATGACGCCGAGCGTGACGTCACCCATGTCGTTCAGGATGTCGTCGTCGGTCAGGTCGCCGGTGGCGATGAGGCGCACGCCGCTCTTGTCGAAGCCGCGCTCGACGAACTGCTTGGCGAAGATCGACCCTACGCCGGAGGGCACGAATACGAACACCGCGTTGGGCTGCTCGTCCTTCACCTTCTGCAGGAACGGCGCGAAGTCCGGGTTCCGAAGCGGCACGCGCAGGCTGTCCGTCACCTGGCCGCCTTCGGCGGAGAACTTGGCCTTGAAGGCATTCTCGGCGTCGATGCCGGGACCATAGTCGCTGACCAGCGTGATCACCTTCTTGATGTTGTTCTTCGCCGCCCAATCGGCCATCGGCGTCGTGATCTGCGGCAGCGTGAAGCCCGAGCGCACGATCATCGGCGACTGCTCGGTGATGGACGACGTCGCCGCGGCCATCACGATCATCGGCACCTTGGCCTGCGTCGCGATGGGCGCCGTCGCGAGCGCGAGCGGCGTGAGCCCGAAGCCGGCGAGCACATTGACCTTGTCGTTCACCAGCTCCTGCGCGAGGCGGCGCGTCGTATCGGGGGTGCCCGCGTCGTCCTTCACGATGACCTCGATCTTCTTGCCGGCCACCGTGCTGCCGTGCTCCTGCATCCATAGCTTGACGGCACCGTCGATCTGCCGGCCCGTGGACGCGAACGGACCGGTCATGGGCAGGATCAGGCCGATGCGAACGGTGTCCTGCGCCGCCGCGGGCCCGGCCGCGACGACCAGCAGCAGCGCGCAGCGAGCGAGCCATGTCTTGAGCATTCCTTCCTCCTCGTTGTTGGTCGGTCGTTTGGCGGCCGACTATAAGCGGGCCAAATTTGAAGCGTCAATCCGATGCCCCAAAAAGGGGGCGATTAGCGAACTATCGTTCGGCGGCGCGCTCGCCGAAGCCGAAGAGTGCCCGGGGCGTGTCCCACATCACCGCGCGGCGCTGCGACGCATCGGGAAACAGCGCGCATGCGAGATCGAGCTGCACGCCGTAGTCGACGCGCGTCGGTGCGCGCAGGTACGGCCAGTCCGATGCCCACAGGCAGCGCTCGACGCCGAACGCGTCCATGAGCGCGGTGACGAACGGCCAGGCGTCGCGGTGCGGCGAGGGCGTGCGCGAGAATTTGACGAGGCCGGAAAGCTTCACGAACGCACGTCGTGTGCCGCCGAGCTCGAGCAGCGCGCGAAAGCCCGGCGGGTCGAGCCCACGCTCGATCGTCGGGCGCCCGCAGTGATCGACGAGCACGCGCGCGTCCGAGCGCGCGAGAACCGGCATCATGGCGACGAGCTGCTCGTCCTCGACCTGGATGTCGACGAACATGTCGAGCGCGGCCAGCTTTTCGAGCAGGGGGCCCGCGTCGCGATAGTGGTCCACGCCGTAGTACGTGACGTTCCACGCCACGCCGACGACGCCGCGTCGCTGCAGCGTTCGCAGCTCATCCAGCGATACGTCGTTGGAGACGACGGCGATACCCTTGAAGCGCCCTTCCCCATGCTCGATCGTGTCGAGCATGCACGCATTGTCGAGTCCGTATCCGGAGTTCGGCCCCACCAGGAGTGCGTGTCGCGTTCCGTACGTCGCCATCACGTTGCGAAGCTGTGCCGGCGTGCCCATCTCCTGGCCGGCAGGCGCGTAGTGGGTGTTCGGCTGGTACGGAAAGCGTGCCGGGTCGAGCACGTGCACGTGGCAGTCGACCTTCGGCTCGGAGAGAATCGCGGCGTCCACTAGAACGTCGCTTCGATCGCGCGGATGAGCTCGGGCGTAATCTCGGGCATGACGCCGAACCAGGCATTGAATGCGGGCCGCGCCTGGTTGAGGAGCAACCCGAGCCCGTTGACGGTGATGTTGCCCCGCTGGCGGGCCGCGGCGAGGAGCGGCGTCTCGCGCGGCACGTAGATCAGGTCGCCCACCAGGGCGTGTCGCGGCAGGCGATCGAGCGCGATCTCGAGCGGCGGCTTGCCTGCGCTCCCGAGGCTCGTGGCATTGGCGAGCAGCGCAACGCCGTCGAGCGCATCCTGACGCTCGTCCCACGCCACGACCTCGACCACGCTGCCCACGGCATCCGCGATGTCCTGCGCCTTGTCGCGCGTGCGGTTGGCCACACGGATCTGCTTCGCGCCTTGCGCGGCGAGGCTCGCGACCACCGCCCGCGCGGCGCCGCCTGCGCCCAGCACGAGGATCGGTCCGCTGTCGGGACGCCAGCGGGCGTCGGCGTCGCGCAGGCTCTGGATGAATCCGTTGCCGTCGTTGTTGAACCCGCTGAGCGCGCCGTCCTGATCGACGACGACCGTGTTGACCGCGCCGATGCGGCGCGCGAGGTCGTCGACGCGATCGAGCAGCGGGAAGATGGCCTGCTTGTGCGGGGTCGTGACGTTGCAGCCGCGCAGGCCGAGCGACGCGATCCCGCGCACCGCGGCCTCGAGCTTTTCCG
>Ga0207674_10002243_pt1 | contig 24487 bp, 15 predicted proteins | sample KBSCornC72_FD_184303 | JGI IMG/M metagenome (GOLD analysis project Ga0207674, IMG submission 184303) | Corn rhizosphere microbial communities from Kellogg Biological Station, Michigan, USA - KBS Corn C7-2 (SPAdes) (version 2) | ecosystem: Host-associated > Plants > Roots > Rhizosphere > Soil ...
CTGAAGAAGGAAGTGCCTTTGAAGTCCGGCGGGTATCTCGTGATCGATCAAACCGAGGCGATGACGACCATCGACGTCAACACCGGCGCATTTCTCGGCCATCGCAATCTCGAGGAGACCGTTTACAAGACCAATCTCGAGGCCGCGCAGGCTGCGGCGCGCCAGCTGCGCCTGCGCAATCTCGGCGGCATCATCATCATCGATTTCATCGACATGACCGACGAGGAGCACAAGCGCCAGGTGTTGCGCATGCTGGAAAAATCCCTCGCCCATGACCACGCCAAGACCACCGCTTATGAAATGACGCAACTGGGCCTGGTGCAGATGACGCGCAAGCGCACGATGGAAAGCCTGGAGCGCCAGCTGTGCGAGCCGTGCTCGACTTGCGAAGGCCGCGGCAGCGTGAAGACGGCAGAAACCGTGACTTACGAAATCTTCCGCGAGATAACGCGCGCGGTGCGTCAGTTCGAAGCCAAGAAACTGCTCGTGCTCGCCGCGCCGAAAGTCGTCGCGCGCATCCTCGACGAGGAATCCGCGGCGGTCGCCGAACTGGAAGAGTTCATTGGCAAGACCATCCGCTTCCAACCCGAGGAACATTACGCGCAGGAGCAGTACGATGTGGTATTGCTCTGACACCGTGGCCGCCGCATGATCTGGCGTCGCCGCATTCATCGTGTGCGCTTGTGGCTGCAGGCGTTGTTCGCTTCGCTGGTCATCCTGATTGCGGTCGTCATCGGCGTCACGCAGATCGCGCTGCCGTGGATTGCCAGTCATCCCGAGCGCATCAGCGCGTTCTTGAGCGAGCGCCTCAAACGGCCGGTCCAGCTCGATGGCGTGGAAGCGCACTGGGAAGGCGGCGGACCGCTGCTGATTCTGCACGGCGTGCATATCGGCGGCGCCACGCCGGAACAACCGCCGGCCAGCGCGATTCCGCAGGCGGAACTGAAAATCAATTTCTTCTCGCTGTTCCACCGCAATCAGGCGTGGAATGAATTTCGTCTGGTCGGACTGGATCTGCACCTGCTGCGTGATGACGCCGGCAACTGGGCGCTGCAGGGTTTTGGCAATTCGGATTCGAACAAGGATGCCGACAACTCGTTGCTGCTGAACCTGGGTGCGCTGGTGTTGCGCGACATGCACCTGACGATCGACGATCCCGCCTCCCAGCGTCCCCTGGCGTGGGCCGCTGACGAAGTGCGCCTGCTCAATTCCGGAACCGAGCATCGCGCGGTCGCACGTTTGCGCAGCATGGAGGCAGCGAAGTCGCCGATCGACGTGGTCGTGCGTTACAACGCCGACGACCACACCGGCGAGCTGTATTTCGGCGGTCAGCAGCTTGATCTCGCCGCGCTGCTGCGTGGCTTCGCTCCGGGCGGCCTGGAACTCGCGCAGGGCAATGGCCAACTGCAGGTGTGGAGCGAGTGGAATCACGACCGCCTGCAGCTGGCGCGTGTCGAGCTCGACGTGCACGGCGTCGTGTTGACCACGCCGACACCGATTGATCTGGACGACCATCGCCAGATCGTGCCGCGCTCAGGCTTCGATCGCCTCGCGTTCGGCATGCGCTGGCAGCGCAGCGAACATGGCTGGCAGCTCGACGTCGCCGACCTCAACGTCGCGCGCTTCGGCCAAATGGCACCGCCGGCGAATATACATGTGGAAAAATCCCGGCCGGACAAAAGTGCTCCGGCAAGTTACCTGGCGCGAGTTGCCGACGTCGACATCTCCGCGCCCGCGACGATTGCGATGTTCAGCGACACGCTCGGTGCGCCGCTACGGCGCTGGCTGTATCTGGCCGACCCGATCGGCGCCGTGCACGCGGCGACGCTGCGCTGGAACGGCGCGGAGGATTTCGATGTCAGCGCGACGTTCCGCGACGCAGCGTGGCATGCCGTGGACAAATTGCCGGGTGTCAGCGGCATCAGCGGCATGCTGCTCGGCGATCAGGACGCGTTCAACTTGAGTTTGCCGGCGCACAGCGCATTCGGCGTGGACGAACCGAAAGTGTTCCGGCAGCCGCTGGCGTTCTCGGAATTCAGCGGCGACGTGGCGGTGTACCGGGGCGATGCCGGTTGGCGCATCGAAACCGATGCGATCGAATTCGAGGGCGCAAGATTCGGCGGACAACTGCGCGGCGCTGTCGATCTGCACGACGACGGCAGCAAACCGGCGCTCGACCTGTGCGCGCTGGTGCGTCACGCCGAAGTGCCGGCCTCGCATCAGTTCTGGCCGATCAACATCGTGCCGCCGCCGGCCGTGCGCTGGCTCGACCGCGCGCTCGACGCCGGCACGATCAAGTCCGGACGCGCGGCGTTTCACGGCGATCTCGTCGACTGGCCGTTCCGCAATTTCGCCGGGCGCTTCGAAGCGCATGCCGAAGTGGAAGACTTGCGCCTGCATTACCTCGACGACTGGCCGTCTATCGAGCACGGTCACGTGCTGGCGACATTCCTCAACGTGGGTCTGCACGTCGAGGCCGATGCCGGCTCGATCCTCGGCAACAGGATCAATCTGTCTACCGGCGATATCCCCGATCTCGGCGAACCGTTGCTCGATCTGGAGATGAGCGGCGCCGGCTCCGGACGTGACTTGCTCGGTCTGGTCAAGGTCTCGCCGCTCGGCACACGTTTCGGTCCGCAATTGCTCGGCGTGGATGCCACCGGCCAAGGCAAGATCGAGTTGCATGTGAACGTGCCAATCAAGCACGCCGAAGATTTGAAGCTCGTCGGCACGGCGGTGATGACCAATGCGGATCTCAGCGACGCGAAATACGGACTGAAGCTCGAGAAATCCGACGGCAAGGTGCGCTTCACCAAGGACGGCCTTTCCGCCGACGACCTGGCGACGTCGTTCCAGGGCCAGCCCGCACGGTTCAGCCTGATGATCGGCGCCTTCACCGCCGATCCAAAACATGCAGTGGAAGCCAACCTCGGCGTGAACCTGCCCGCGCGCAGCGTGCTTGCTTATGCACCGCCGCTCGTTGCGTACCAGGATCGCGTGACCGGCAATGCCGACTGGAACGCCGCGTTCAGCGCCGATCGCGGCGACAAGGTCGGCCAACGGCTGGTACTCGCCTCGAACCTGCGCGGCGTCGCGCTGAATCTACCCGAGCCGTTGAGCAAATCGGCAGATTCGGAATGGCCGCTGCAGGTCACGCTCGGCGTGCCGCTCGTCGGCGGCAGTCTGGATTTGTCGCTCGCCGATTTGTTGCGCGTGCATGGACGCCTGCCGACGCTGAAAGAGCCGTTCGCGGCTGAGGCGATTTTCGGCGGCAAGATGAGTGGTGCGCCGCTGCCGGAGCGCGGTTTCGTCATCGGCGGAACAGCGCCGAGCCTGGACCTTTCCGGCTGGATGGATTTCGCCACCGGCAGTGGCGGCGACAACGGCATGCTCGCCGGCGTGGATCTGCACACGGCCTCGCTGCGCGCTTACGAACGCGATTTCGGCGCCGGCCAATTCACGCTGACGCCGACCAAGGACGGCCTCGACCTCGGCTTTCGCGGCGCCAACATCGAAGGCGGCTTGCAGGTGCCGTCGACGGCGACGCGCAAGCGCGGCATCACCGCGCGCTTCGCCAAGCTGCATTGGCCGGAGTCGAAGGATAGCGACAGTGCCGAAGCGTCCGGCCAGAATCCGGCGGCCTTGCCGCCTCTGCATATCCAGATCGACGACATGCGACTGGGCCAGGCGAGTTTCGGCGAGACGACGCTGGAAAGTTATCCCACCAGCGGCGGCACTCATTTCGAACAGGTCAGCACGCATTCGGACAACGTCGAAATGCGCGCGCACGGCGACTGGACCGGCAGCGCATCTTCTGACCGTTCCGCGTTCTCGATCGATTTCTCGGCGCGCAATCTCGGCCACATGCTCGATGCGTTCGGCTACGCGGGCGCAGTCGACGGCGGCGCGACCGTTGCGCACGTCGAGGGCTCATGGGCCGGAGCGCCGTCGATGTTCGCGCTCGCACGCCTGAACGGCACGCTCAAGGTTTCGGTGCGCGAAGGCCGCATTCCCGACGTCGACCCCGGTGCCGGGCGCATCTTCGGTTTGTTCAATCTCGGTGCGCTGCCACGCCGGTTGTCGCTGGATTTCGGCGACTTCTTCAAGTCCGGATTCAGTTTCGATTCGATCGAAGGCCAGTTCACGCTCAAGGACGGCAATGCGTTCACCAGCGATCTGCAGATCAAAGGGCCGGCCGCCGACATCAAGGTCGATGGCCGCACCGGACTGAAAGCGAAGGACTACGACCAGACCATGGACGTCACTCCGCATGTCGGCAGCACGTTCATTTTGGGCGGCGCGCTCGTCGGCGGCCCGGTCGGCGCGGCCGCAGGCGCGGTGTTGCAAGGCCTGTTCAAGGGTGCGATCAACGATGTCGCGCGCGTGCGCTACAGCGTCACTGGCAGTTGGGAAAAACCGGTGATCACGCAATTGTCGAAAGTCACGCGTACGGCCAAGGATTCCAGCTCTCCTCCCGCGGCGAAAAAGGACTTGTGAGTCGCCCGCGCGGCTTCATATTAGAATCGACTTCCGCAGTTTCGCTTCGATTCCCATGACCCTACTTGCCCTCGCCGAGCAGCAATTGCTCAAACCCGGCGGCTTTGCCAGCACCGACCTCGACCGCGTCTTCGCCCAGCTCATGGGGCCATCGATCGACGCGGCCGACCTGTATTTCCAGCATTCGCGCAGCGAATCGTGGATGCTCGAAGACGGCATCGTGCGTGACGGCAGCCATTCGATCGAGCAGGGCGTCGGCGTGCGCGCGATCAGCGGCGAGAAAACCGGTTTCGCCTATTCCGACGAGATCGTTCTGCCGGAACTATTGACGGCGGCGCAGAGCGCGCGTGCGATTGCGCAGTCGGGCAATCCCGGCAATGGCCACGCGCTCAGCGCGCGCGAAGCGAAGGCTTTGTACGCTCCCATCGATCCGGTCGAATCGCTCGGCAACGAAGATAAAATTACACTTTTGCGCGAAGTGGACAAATTCGCACGCAGCCTCGACACGCGCGTGACGCAGGTGATCGTCAGCTTGGCGGCGACGCTCGACACCGTGCTGGTCGCGGCCAGCGACGGCACGCTCGCCGCTGACGTACGCCCGCTCGTGCGCCTGAGCGTGCAAGTGATCGCCGAACACAACGGTCGCCGCGAATCCGGCAGCGCCGGTGGCGGCGGTCGTTACGGCTATCGCGAACTGCTCGCGAACGGACGCGCGCAGGCGTTTGCGCGCGAGGCGGTGCGCGTGGCGCTGGTGAATCTCGAATCGGTGCCGGCGCCGGCCGGCAGCATGATCGTCGTGCTCGGCCCCGGCTGGCCCGGCGTTTTGCTGCACGAGGCGATCGGCCACGGTTTCGAAGGCGATTTCAACCGCAAGGGCACGTCGGCATTCGCCGGCCGCATGGGCGACAAGGTCGCATCCGAACTGTGCACCGTCGTCGACGACGGCACGCTGCCGAATCGTCGCGGTTCGCTGTCGGTCGATGACGAAGGCGTGCCGGGCGAGTGCACGACGCTGATCGAGAACGGCGTGCTCAAGGGTTACATGCAGGACAAACTCAACGCGCGCCTGATGGGCATGCGCTCAACCGGCAACGGCCGCCGCGAATCGTTCGCGCACCTGCCGATGCCGCGCATGACCAATACTTACATGCAGCCCGGCAAGAGCGATCCGGGCGAGATCATCGCTTCGGTGCCGCGCGGTTTGTACGCAGTGAATTTCGGCGGCGGCCAGGTCGACATCACCAACGGCAAGTTCGTGTTCTCGGCGAGCGAGGCCTACCTGATCGAAAACGGCAAGATCACGCGTCCGGTAAAAGGCGCGACGCTGATCGGCTCCGGCCCGGAAGTGCTCACGCGCGTGTCGATGGTCGGCAACGATCTGAAACTCGACGAAGGCGTCGGTACGTGCGGCAAGGAAGGGCAGAGCGTGCCGGTCGGCGTCGGCCAGCCGACATTGAAAATCGATGCGATGACGGTTGGTGGGACGGCGGCGTGAGCCCGCACACGATCGAAAACACCCTGTTCGAAATCGCGCGCACGCTCGACTATTGCCGCACCGAGCCGGCGTTTCCGGAGTCGGCGGGTTACAAAATCGGCGCGACCGCGTACATCAAGGCGAAACGCGTCGGGCGCCGGATGGGCATGGACTTGCTCGAGTGGAAGGGCGGCAAAATGGAAGTCGTCGGCGGCGACTGGTTCGAGCTGCCGACGCTGCTGCTGGATCTGTCCAGGTTGCTCGAGCCCGCGTACGGTCGCGTGAAATCGTTCACGGGCCAGTTCAATCCGCAGAACGTGCTGACGTTGCAAGCGAAAGGCGCGGGCGGCGTGCTCGGCGAATGGTCGTTCGCATTCACCGCGGAGGAAGCGGCCAAAGTGCCGCGGGAATCGCCGGAACACATCGCACAGGCCGATGACGTAGCGGGCATTCCGGAAGGTATCGTCGGCGCCTTGCGGAAATTGAACGACCGGCTGCGCAACAGCCTTTTTCCGCTCAAGCCGAAGGCGGCGATCCCGATCAAGTTCTGGAAGATATCCGACACGGTCGTGTTATGGAGCGCGCTGCAGTATCTGTACGGCCATATTCTTGAACCTTACGGTTACGACGACGACGCCGTGCCACCGCTGCCGGCAGGCTACACGACCGTTTGCACAATCTTCCATGCCTTCGAGGAAATCGACAACGAAGGAACCGAAACGGCGATCGAGAATCTCGGCGCGGACTATTGCGACGCGCTCGTCGCGGAACTGCGCCGCGTCGGACTTGTTGGGCTCGGCGATCTGTTTCGCCAGGCATGGCGAGCGCATCCGGACGGAGCAAAGCCCGACGCTGCTGCTTTCGAGAACATCGTTGAAAAGTTGCACGAAGCAATCGAAGACGATGCGACGGTGGACGCGGTGTTCGGCTACGTCAGCGGCCACGCCGAGTTGTTCGAACGGCCATGACGAGGTTTCGCGTTACTCAACAGCGTTCATCAGCTTGCGCAGCGCGCGGAACAACTCATGAAACGCATGCAACGGCTTGTTCTGTTCGCGTTCGAGGCGCGCGTTGCGCGCGAGCTGACGCAGGTGCTGGCGGTCGCCTGATGGAAACTGGCGCAGCAGTTCGCTCAACCCTTCATCGCCTTCGTCGAGCAGGCGCTTGCGCCAGGTTTCGATGTGATGCAAGGCGGCAGCTTCGCGGCGCGCGTGATCGCGATCATGTTCGAGCGCGGCGCGGATCGGTTCGATTTCCGCCTCGTCGAGCTTGCGCAGTTGCTTGGCGAGAAACTGGGTTTGGCGCTTGCGTGCGATCTGCTGGGTGACGGCTCGCGTGCGCACGACTTCGGCGCGCAGGTCGTCGTGCAATGGCACGTGCGCGAGCTGTGCGTCGGATAGCGACGCCAGCGCCTGCGCCAGCTTGAGCACGTCCAATGCCTCGCGGCGGCGCTGGCTGCGGCTGGGCTCTTCGTTGTCGGCCGACTCTTCGGAATCTTCTTGATCGTGCATCATCATTGAAACGGAAAACACCCATCGTGAACGCAATCATCGCACAATCGGACGACTCGCTCGCTCAACTGGATCGCCTCGCCAACCTGGCCGAGGATGTGATCCGGCGCTGCCGCAGCGCAGGCGCGAGCGAAGCCGAAGTCGGCGCGAACGTCGACACCGGACTCAACGTCAACGTGCGCCTCGGCGAAGTCGAGACGATCGAACATACCCGCGATCGCTCGTTTGGCGTCACCGTGTATTTCGGCAAGCGCAAGGGCTCGGCCAGCACGGCGGACCTCAAACCCGAGTCGATCGAAAAAACCATCGAGCAGGCCTGTGCGATCGCGCGCTACACCGAGGAAGATCCGTATACGGGTCTGGCCGACCCGGCGCGTCTGGCCACGCAGTTTCCCGATCTGGACCTGTGGCATCCGTGGGCGTTGGCGCCGAACGCGGCGATCGAACTCGGCAAGGACATCGAAGACGCCGGCCGCAGCATGCAGGGGATCACCAATTCCGAAGGCGCCACGGTGCAGGCCGGTGAATCACTGGCGGTGTACGCGACGTCCGCGGGTTTCGTCGGCAGGGAACGCGGCACGCGGCATTCGCTGTCGTGCGCGCTGATCGCCGACGATGCGGCCGGCATGCAGCGCGATTACTGGTACGAGTCGGTGCGCGCGGCGGAGGATTTTCCGGATGCGTCGATCGTCGGCCGCAAGGCCGCCGAGCGCACGCTCGCGCGTTGCGATGCGCGCAAGCTCGACACGCGTTCTTGCCCGGTGCTGTTCGCGCCCGAGGTCGCGCGCGGCTTGATCGGGCACATGGTTTCCGCGGTGAGCGGCGGCGCGTTGTATCGCAAGGCGAGCTTCCTCGTCGATCACGCCGGAAAAAGTATATTTCCTGACTTTGTGGAAATCATCGAACGCCCGCAACTGCCGCGCGGCCAGGGTTCGGCTTCGTTCGATTCCGAAGGCGTGGCCACCGCCGATCGCGACCTCGTTCGCGGCGGTGTGTTGCAGCGTTACGTGCTCGGAAGCTACTCGGCGCGCAAGCTCGGGCTGGAAAGCACCGGCAACGCCGGCGGCATCCACAATCTGATCGTCACTCCCGGCGCGGACGAATTCGCCGGCATGCTGCGCAAACTCGGCACCGGTTTGCTCGTCACCGAAGTGATGGGGCAGGGCGTGTCGATCGTCACCGGCGATTACTCGCGTGGCGCGGCGGGTTTCTGGGTCGAGAACGGTGCGATTGCCTATCCGGTCGAGGAGATCACGATCGCGTCGAATCTGCGCGACATATTTGCCGGGGTTGCCGCGATCGGCAACGATGTGGATCGGCGCTCGCATATCCTTTGCGGTTCGATCTTGATCGACAAAATGACTGTTGCCGGAAGCTGATATTCTCATTGTGTCGGGCAGCCAAGGAGTTCCGATGAGTATTCCTCCCAGTGATGTCAGCACACCGCCGCCGGCCGGCACGCCGGGCAATGAGGAAAAACAATGGGCCTTGTTCGCGCACTTGTCGGCACTGATCGGCTATGTCATCCCGTTCGGCTCGATCATCGGCCCGCTGATCATCTGGCAGGTGAAGAAGAACGAAATGCCGTTCGTCGACGATCAGGGCAAGGAGGCGCTGAACTTCCAGATCACGATGGCGATCGCCGCAATCGTGTGCATCGTGCTGATGTTGGTGTTGATCGGGTTTCTGCTGATCTGGATCGTCGGCATCCTGGACCTGATCTTCATCGTCATCGCCGCGATTGCAGCGAACAACGGCCAGGCGTATCGCTACCCGTTCAATCTGCGTCTTATCAAGTAGCCGCGCGGCGCGTTGACTTCGGCGGGAGGGCGGCGTAGCGTCGCACGAACCGCGCGCAGCGCGGTGCTAAAGGGGAGCGCCGATGGCTCGCATACGGGTTTCGGGCAGTTGCATCCGGTTGTTTGCCGCGACTCTGTTCGCGTTCGGTACGGCACCTGTTGCCGCCGCCATTCCGCAGTCCGAACGCGTGACGCTGATCGCGCTTTACAACAGCACCGGCGGCAGTGCCTGGAACGACCAGCGCGGTTGGAACGGGGCGGTCGGCACCGAGTGTGATTGGAGCGGCGTGCATTGCGACGCCACCGGTTCCACGGTCACCGAGCTGCACCTGGCGTATAACAACCTGGTCGGTACGCTGCCGCCATTGTCGGCGCTGACGAATCTTGAGTTTTTCGATCTCGACGACAACACGCTGAGCGGACCGCTGCCGGCGCTTTCGGCCCTCGGCAAGCTGCAATATTTCGACGTGCTCAACAACGGCTTCAGCGGGCCGATTCCCGCACTGACCGGGCTGACCAGCCTGCAATACTTCAACGTCGATTCGAATAGTTTGAGCGGCCCATTCCCGTCGCTCGCGGGCCTGAACAACCTGCAGGTGTTCGATATCGGCGACAACCATCACACGTTCGACGACGGCACGGGCGATGCCAACGGCATCACCGGCACTTTGCCTTCTCTCGCGGCGTTGACTCAACTGCAGGTGTTCTACGTCAGCGGCAACAAGCTCAGCGGCAACCTGCCCGATCTGTCGGCGCTGAAGAACCTGCAGGATTTCGAAGCCGCAGGCAGCTGGACCGGCGACGGCAATCATTTTGCCGGCCCGGTTCCGGTGATCGCCGGACTGAGTGCACTGCAGTATTTCGACGTGCACAACAATCAGCTGACCGGCCCGGTGCCGTCGCTCGCCAACTCGCCAAACCTGATCGGGTTCTCGGTCAGCCAGAACGCGCTGACCGGCGGCATTCCTTCGCTGAGCGGCCTGACCCAGCTCCAATACCTCGGACTCTACGAGGACGGCCTGAGCGGGCAGATTCCGTCGTTGTCGAGCCTGACGCATCTCGTGCAGATCAGCGTCGGCGACAACAACCTCAACGGTCCGCTGCCGTCGCTGGCCGGCTTGACCGACCTGCAGTTGTTCGACGCAAGCTACAACCATCTCACCGGCTCGATCCCGTCGCTTTCCGGCCTGAGCCAATTGCAGGATTTCGACGTCGCCCTCAACGAATTGACCGGCCCGATTCCATCGCTGCAGGGCCTGGCGGCGCTGCTGCAATTCGACGTCGCCTACAACCATCTGAGCGGACCCATTCCCGCGGTGACCGGCTCGCCGCTGTTGTATCAGTTCAGCGTCAACGATAACGACCTGACCGGATCCATTCCATCGTTGGACGGTCTGGCCCAGCTCAACGGGGTTGAGTTCTCGGACAATCAGCTCACCGGCTCGATTCCGGCCATCAATGGATCGCCTTCGCTGCGCTATTTCAGCACCGCTCACAACCAGCTGACGGGTGCGGTGCCGGCGCTGTCTGGCTTGAGCCAGCTCACCGATTTCAACGTCTCGTTCAACCAGCTTGACGGCGCCATGCCCGCATTGGCCGGGCTGTCGAGCCTGCAGCGCGCCTATTTCGATTTCAACCAGCTCAGCGGCGCGATTCCGCCGTTGACCGGATTGACGAACCTGCAGGAATTCGTCGTGCTCGACAACAAGCTCAGCGGCGCGATTCCGGCGTTGGGCGGTCTGTCGGCGTTGCAGGCTTTCAACGCCGAAGGCAATCAGCTCACCGGTTCCTTGCCGTCCTTGAGTGGGTTGTCGCAGCTGTCGTACTTCAGCGCCGCCCGCAACCAGTTGAGCGGGTCGCTGCCGCAACTGAGCGGTCTGGCCAGTCTGGATACGTTCGATGTTTCGTTCAACCAGATCTCCGGATCAATTCCGCCGCTTGCTCAGCTGCCGAGTCTGCGTTCGTTGTACCTGGGCGTGAACCGGCTAAGCGGGCCGATCCCGAATTTGAATGCGCTGACCAACCTGAGGGTGTTCGACGCCGATCGCAATCAACTGAGCGGAGCAATCCCATCACTGGCCGCACTCGTCAACCTGCAGGAATTCAATGTGTATTCGAATGCGTTGACCGGCAGTCTGCCCGCGCTCGCCGGTTTGTCGGATCTGCAGTATTTCCAGGTCGGCAGCAATTTCCTGAGCGGTGCGTTGCCGGCGCCGCCGTCGCCGGACAATCTCGTCGGCGGCTTGTCGAGCTTGTGTCCGAACGCCCTGACGCTCACGCCGAATGCGCTATGGGACGATGCTGTCGGCAACGAACCTTGGTACGCGACGTGCGCCGCGACCGAGTCGAAAAATTCCAACGACACGCCGACGGCGAAAGATTCCACGCACATCGCGCTCTCCGGCGACGGCTCGATCAAGGTATTCCAGTCGCAAGAGACGACACTCGTTGCCGGCAACGAAAATACCACCGGGCAGGACATCTATTCGATTGGGCCGAACGGCATGCCGGTACTCGAAGATGTCGACGAATTCGGAAACCAATTGATCGGCACCGCCAGCCTGCCGGCGATTTCCGCTGACGGCAAGGTCGTGGCGTTCCTGTTCACTCCCGCAGCCTCCTTCAGCGCCAGCGTCGATGCGTCCGGCTGGATGTATGCGGGCCTTCAGGGCGCGCCGAAACATCGAGTCGACGCTCCAGCGAGCACGCCGCCGCCCGATCTTTCCTCGAGCGGCACGCCGAGCTTGGCAGCGGTGAACGGCGGTTATCGACTGGCGTTCTGCTCGTCTTCGCCGACGCTCGTGGGTGGCGACAGCAATCAGGCGCGCGATGTTTTTCTGACCGATCCGCTGAATATTTCCAGTGTCATTCAACGCATCAGCGTCGATGGCAACGGCAACGAAATCGCCGGCGACAGTTGCGAACCCAAACTTTCCGCCGACGGTACCAAGGTCGTGTTCAGCGTCAGCGCAGCACCGCTGTTCGGCACGCCGGCGCGGCAGATTGTGCTCAAGTCCTTGCCGTCCGGCAGTAGCACCAGTGCGCCGACGACGTCGGCATCGACCAGCGGCGCGCTGCAGCTGGTTTCGCACAGCGCAGGCGCCGCGAAAGGCGCCAACGCGGACAGCTCCGAACCCACGCTCAATAGTGACGGCAGCGTCGTCGCGTTCACCTCGCAGGCATCCGATCTGGACTCGCTCGGTGCGCCGACCGGCGGTCATGAAGTATTCGTCTCGCTCGGTGGCGGGACGATGATGCGGCGTGCGCGCAGCGGCGACGGCACTGTGCCCAATGGCGGCTCGCAGCAGCCGCAAGTATCCGGCGACGGCACCACGATCGTAGTGCAGACGGACGCGACGAACTGGCAGGGCGGCGCGCAGGGGCAATGCGGCACGATGGCTCTCAACACGAATTTCTTCGCGCTGGCCGCCATGGGCAGCACCCTGTGCACGAGCGGCGCCGCCACGGCAAACCAGAACCCGGCGATTTCCGCCGATGGCGTGGTCACCGGTTTCGACAGCAACGCAAAGCAGGCCAACGGCGCCACCAACAGCAACACTTATGCGCAAAGCCTGGGTTCCTACGCCGGCGCGAGCGGCATGGCCGTGCCGAATCTCAACGGCGATTTCAGCGGTCAATGGTTCAATCCGGATCAATCCGGGCACGGCCTCGTCATCGACGTAACCAATCCGGATGCCGCCAACCATCGCCTGCTCGTGCTCACGTGGTTCGTCTACCGCGACGGCAAGCCGACCTGGGTGCAAGGCGCCGGCGTGCCAGTTGCCGGCAGCGGTCCGGCAGCGAATACCGTGGTGGTTCCGATCGACCAGGTCGCCATTTTCAAGGGCGTGTCGTTCCCGCTGGGCTCTGCGCACGCGAGTGCAGAATTGTGGGGCAGCATCACACTCACGTTCAGCGATGCCAACACCGGCACGTTGTCTTGGCACAGCACGTTTCCCGGATTCGGCTCCGGCTCGATGCCGATCAAGCACTTTCTTGCGGTGGGTTTGCCGGCGCAGGACGCATCCAGCGCGCAGGTCAAGAGTTGCTACTCGGGCAACTGGTTCAACCCCGCGCAGTCGGGGCACGGTTTCGAGATCGAAGTGCTGTCCGGAGCATCGCCCGTGCTGGCAGCAGACTGGTTTGCCTATGCGCCGGATGGCAAGCCGGTGTGGCTATCGGGAGCCGGTGCGATCAGTGGCAACAGCGCGACGCTGCACATGGCCATCTTCGACGGCACCGGCGCACAGTTCCCGCCGGCTTTCAACGCGAGCGGCCTGACCGGACACGATTGGGGCACGGCCACGTTCACGTTCACCGACTCGACGCATGCGCAAGTTTCGTGGAATTCGACGATTGCCGGATACGGTTCTGGAACGCAGCCGCTGCAGCCGATCTCGAAGGGCTTTCTCGATCGTCGCAGCTGCAACTGAATTTGCTGATGACGGCAGCCGCGTAATCACGCGCCCGTCATCATGTTCGGATCCGGCTCTTGCTGCGCGTGCCGAGTCTGCGCGGGGTGCAGTTTTTCGATGTGATCGACAATCTGCGCGGTAGCCGGCTCTTCGCCGCGGCATTTCAGCGCCCAATTTCGACAGGCAGTTGCCACGCCCTCATCGTGCATCAGTTTGCTCAGCACTCGTGCCCAGGAATTCGTGCTCGCGAGCGGAGCGATACTCTCGGCCACGCCGAGGTTTTGCAAGCGAGATGCGTTGTCGAACTGGTCGTGTGCCCATGGCGTCACCAACTGCGGCAAGCCCGCCGCAAGACATTGTGCCGAAGTGCCGATTCCACCGTGGTGTACGCAGGCGGCCAGTTTGGGCAGCAGCAATTCGAACGGCGCGTAATCAACCTGCTTTACGCACGCTGGCAATCTGGCAGGCAGCTGATCGCGATACGGAGTGACTACCACCGCGCGTAGACCCAGCGCATCGCATGCAGCCAGTGCGCGATCGAACACGGGGCGCCCGTGCGCCATCGCCGAACCTGGCGTGATCCCGATCGGCTGCGGCCCGGCTTCCAGGAAGTCGACCAGCGCAGGGTCCAGACTTGTTTCTGCGCCGCCCCAGCGCGGAAAGTCGGTCGTGACGCTACGCGATGGCCAATCGGACTGCGGCGGCGCAAACCAGTCCGGAAAGGCACAAATCACCTGGTCCGGCGAGTTCACCCAATGGCTCATCACTTGTCGGACGGGCGACAAACCCAGCTCATTGCGCAAGGCATTGAGGCTTGGCAACACGACCGGATCGATAAATGCGCGCTCGATGGAATTCAACAGAACCTGAGTCAACCAATGCGGTAAATAGCCCAGCCAGCCCAGGCCGGGCCATTTGGCGGGAGCGCGTGCCGAGAAGATGCAACTCGGCGAAAGATGCACGGTCGCGCCCGACAGTCCCAGCTTCTCTTGCGCCAGCCGGCTGTTGAATGCCAGGGTGCTGCCGACCAGAACGGTATCGCTGTCGGCCCGATCAACAATCTGTTGATAGGCGCTGCGCAGATTTCGCTCGATGCTGCGCCAAATCAAGGGGAATCCACGGCGTGGATGCCACAGGTCGGCATTGCTCACTGCTTCCTGATAGTCATCGAGCGTACCGATCGGCGCAAATTGCAATCCTGCCGACTCGATGCGCTCGCGAAAATAAGGTGAGGTCAGCAGATCGACCCTGTGGCCACGTTTGCGCAAGGCTTGGCCAATGGCGATGAAAGGGTACACATCCCCGGCGCTGCCGACGCAGGAAATCAGCACATGCATGAAAACAAGAGTCCTTGTCGCTGATTTGCGCCAGCTTTACGGGAGGCGGGCGTCACTTTGAAGGGTTCAACTAGCTTTCGCGTTCGGCGACGTAGCGCGCCAATGCGACGAGTTCGCCGGCGCGCGCGCCGAGCGGTGCGAGCGCCGCGATGGCCCGATCGGTCAACTCGGCCAGTTGTTTGCGCGAAGCGTCCATGCCGAGAATGGCGGGATACGTCGGCTTCGCGTTCGCAACATCCTTGCCTGCAGTTTTGCCGAGCGTGGCGCTGTCGCTTTCCACGTCGAGGATGTCGTCGCGGATCTGAAACGCGAGGCCGATGCAATGGCCGTAGTCTTCGAGCGCGGTCAGCACGCTTGCGTCCTTGCATCCGGCGGCAAGGGCGCCGAGGCGCACGGAGGCGCGGATCAACGCGCCGGTCTTGTATACATGCATGCGTTCGAGCTGCTCGGGTGAGAGCGCCTGGCCGACCGCGGCCAGATCGAATGCCTGTCCGCCGGCCATGCCGTGCGCGCCGCACGCCGCCGCGAGGGTGCGCAACATTTCCACATGTATACGCGGGTCGTGCGCGGTGTCGGCGGCGAGAATTTCAAATGCCAGTGCCTGCAAGGCGTCGCCGGCGAGGATCGCCATCGCCTCGCCGAATGCGACGTGGCAGGTCGGCCGGCCGCGGCGCAGGTCGTCATCGTCCATCGCCGGCAGATCGTCATGCACGAGCGAATACGCGTGGATGATTTCCACCGCCGCCGCCGCGCTATCGAGGCGATCCGGCGCGGCGCCGAGCGTCTGCCCGGTGACATGGACGAGCACGGGCCGCAGGCGTTTGCCGCCGCCGAGCACGGCATAGCGCATCGCGCGGTGCAATTCGCCTGGCGGCTGATCCTCGCGCGGCAGCACGCGCGCGAGCAATGCGTCGGCGCGCGAACTGAATTCGATCAGCGATGCCGGAGCTTCAGGGTGTGTCCGGCTCAAAGTCTTCCGCGTCGTCGGGATTCTGTGGGTCGGACAGCAGTTTCACGCGCAGTTCGGCCTGTTCCAGTGCGCTCTGGCAATTGCGGTACAGGGCGATGCCGCGTTCGAATGATTTGAGCGAGTCGTCCAGACTCTGTTCGCCTTCTTCCATCTTGGCGACAAGTTGTTCCAGTTCGTCGAGCGACTTCTCGAAATCGGCGATCTGATTGGGTTCGTCGGGTTTGGTTGTCGGCATGGCGCGAAAAGTAGCGCAGCGCCGTCAAGGAATCAATGGACGCGCACGAATCGCGTTCCGCGTGCCGCGCACCACTGCGTGCCGGCCTCGCTCAGAAACAAATCGCCGACAGCCAGAAGCTCGGCGCCGTCGTAGATCAGTGGCGTTCGTTCGCGCTGCCACGGTGGAATTCCGGCTTCCTGCAGCAGCGTGCGCAGCTCGCGTGTGTGCGCGCCACCGGCCGGTTTGAGCTGCTCGCCGCCGCGCCGATAGCGTACTCGCAGGCGGCCCGCAAGCGGCACGTCGGGCCGCAGCAACAGTCGACCGCCGCCGGGCAGGTCAAGCGGCGCGCCATCCCAGTCGGTTTGCCAGTCCGGCGGAAAATCCGGCAGCGGTCGCATCGCATGGAGCAAGTCTCGATAGCGCCGCAATTCGGTTTGTGAAAAAGCGACGCAGGGCGCACGATCCGGTTCGGCGCGCAGTTGCCGTTGCAGTTCGATGACGTGAAAGTGCGCGGGTTCATCGAACCCAAGTTCGCGCAGCCACAAGCGCAGCACCGGATCGCGCAGCGCGTCCGCCAAGGCGAGCCAGTCGCGCCAGCGCAGCGTTGTGGCGCTGGGGCCACGCAGCCGCGCCAGAGCCTCGCGCGCCTGAGCGCCGATGAAATCCGCGGCGGCGCGCGCCCAGTCCGCACTGTGCGCGAGTGCGGCGGTAGCGTCGGGCCAACGCTCGGTGAGGCGCGGCAGGATTTCGCCGCGCAGGAAATTGCGCCGCAACCGGGTATCGGCATTGCTCGGATCGTCGATCCAGTGCAGGCCATGTGCCGTCGCGTATTCGTGCAGCACCCCGCGCGAAATGTCGAGCAGCGGGCGCCACAGGTATCCTTGTGCAAATTGCCGCAATGTGCGCATGCCGCCGAGACCTTCCGGGCCGGCGCCGCGCAGCAGCTTGAGCAGGATGGTCTCGGCCTGGTCGTCGCGGTGCTGGGCGAGCGCGAGGATCTCGCCGTGTTGCAGCGTCTGCTCGAAAGCCGCGAATCGCGCCTGGCGGGCCGCGTCCTCCAGGCCAGTGCCGGACGCGCGATCGACATTGGCCTGAAGCGAAGACGCTGGCACGCCGAGTTCGCGCGCAAAGTTTGCGCAATGCGCGCTCCAGCGCTGGCTGTCTGCGTGCAGCGAGTGGTCGACGTGGATCGCGCGCAACCCGCGCGCGCGCACCGCGGGCAGGTGGGCGAGCGCGTGCAGCAACGTGCTCGAATCCATGCCGCCGCTGAATGCCATGGCGATCGGGCCATCGGGCAGGTCGATCAGGCGGCGCTGCAGGATTGCGATCAAGGGCATGCGCGCATGGTGCCAGAAGTGCTTGCACGCGACAGCCCGCTCGCGCTAGCTTGGAAACTGCGCAATCCTGCGCGGGGAGGGGAACTCATGGTCATCAAACGTGTTGCCGTGCTGAAGCTCGCGATTTTCCAATCGGCTTTGATGGCGGCGTTCGGTCTTATCGCGGCACTGATTTTCATGCTGTTCGGCGCGATGTTCAGCGGTCTTGCCGGTCACCAGGCCGCGGGCGTCATGGGTATCGCCGGCATCGCCATGCTGATCTTCCTGCCGATCATGTACGGCGTGATCGGTTTTATCGCCGGCGCGATCGGCGCGGCGTTATACAACCTCGTTGCCGGGATAGTCGGCGGAATCGAAATCGAGGTCGAGTAAGGTCTAGGCGGCCTTGAACGCGCCGTATCGACGCAAGCGTTTGTAGCGCTGATCGAGCAGATTCGCCACGTCGCCGCGTTCGACTTCGGCGAGTTGGTTGAGCAGCACGGCTTTCAGTCGTATCGCGATCGAATGCGGGTCGCGATGCGCGCCGCCGAGCGGCTCGCGCACGACTTTGTCGACAAGGCCGAGTTCGAGTAGTCGCGGCGCGGTGAGGCCGAGCGCTTCGGCCGCGTCCTTGGCTCTTTCCGAACTCTTCCACAGGATCGACGCGCAGCCTTCCGGCGAGATGACGGAGTACGTCGAGTATTGCAGCATGATCGTACGGTCGCCGACGCCGATCGCGAGCGCGCCGCCGGAGCCGCCTTCGCCGATCACCGTGCAGATGATCGGCACGCGCAGCTCGGACATTTCCAGCAGGTTGCGGGCAATGGCTTCGGACTGGCCACGCTCCTCGGCGCCGACGCCCGGATACGCGCCAGGCGTATCGATGAAAGTGAAGATCGGCAGCTTGAATCGCTCCGCGAGCTTCATCAGCCGCAGCGCCTTGCGATAGCCTTCCGGACGCGGCATGCCGAAGTTGCGCTTGATCTTGGACTTCGTATCGCGGCCTTTTTGCTGACCGATCACGACGAACGAGCGGCCGTCGATGCGCGCCAACCCGCCGACAATTGCCGCGTCGTCGGCATACGCGCGGTCGCCGGCCAGCTCGTGGAATTCCTCGCAGATCGTCTGCACGTAATCGAGCGTGTACGGCCGCGCCGGATGCCGCGCGAGCTGCGCGATCTGCCATGGCGTGAGGTTCTTGAAGATGTCCGCCGTCTTGCGCTTGAGCTTGTCCTTGAGCTTGCCGACTTCCTCTTCGATGTTGAACGCCTGCCCGTGGCTGGCGTGGCGCAGCTCCTGGATCTTGCCTTCCAGCTCGGCGATCGGCTGTTCGAAATCGAGGAAGTTCGGGTTCATTTCATGCCGCAAACGGGAAGATGCCCGCACAAAGGGCGCAAGTATAGCGAACTCGGCCGATCGGGGCGCGGCTCACGCCGCTCCGGTCTTGCCCAGCACGAGCTCCGTTGCCAGCACGCCTGGCAACGCTTCCAGCGCGCGCTTGAGGTCGGCCGTGGCGCGCACACGCCATTCGGAACCCAGTTCGATATCCGCGTTGCCGCTCGCGTTGGCGTAACTCAGGCGCAACGCCGTGTTGCCGCCGCGGAAACCGCTGAGCGCGCCGCGCAGCGTGGCCGGGAAATTCGCGTCGACCCCGTTGAGCTTCACGCGCAGCAGGCGCGCGTTGCGTTCGCAGGCGTCGTTGAGCGTGAGTACGCGGCGCGCACGGATGCGCAGGGCGCCGGCGAACTCATCGAACGCGAGCCCGCCTTCGACGACGAGGATGGCATCGCGCGTGAGCAATTCGCGGTACTCGAAATACGCTTCGCGGAACAGGCTGATCTCGATGCGCCCGCTCCAGTCCTCCAGCTGCACGAACGCCTGGTTGTCGCCGCGCTTGCGCAGATCGACGAGCTGGCCGGCGGCGATCCAGGTGGTTTCCTGCGGACGCCGGAAGCGATTGCCGTCATCGTCGCCGCGCGTCTTCTGCGCGGGCGTGTAGCGCTGCGCAATGTCGCCGAGCGGACACGTCGCCAACTGGGTCAGCACGTCGCGCCAGGATTCGGTCGGATGCCCGGAAAGGTAATAGCCGAGCGTATCGCGCTCGCCGGCCAGGCGCTGTTCGACCGGCCACTCCGCAACCGATATCAGCTGCAGCGCCGGCGCAGGGGTAGCGCTGGCGGCGCCGAACATGTCGTTCTGCCCGGCGGCAGCGTCGCGCGCGCGCTGCTCGGCGGCGCGCAAGGCTTCGGGCAGCTGCGCCATCAGGCTCGCGCGGTTTTGCGCGAGCGCGTCCATCGAACCGCTGAGGATCAGTGCTTCCAGCACGCGCTTGTTGAGCTTGCCGGTGTCGATGCGTGTACAGAAATCGGCGAGGTCGCGGAACGTGCCGCCACGCGAGCACGCGTCGACGATGCTTTCGACCGCGCCGCGGCCGACACCTTTTACCGCGCCGAGTCCATAGCGGATCGTTTTCGCGTCGATCGCGTCGAACATGAAACCCGAGGCGTTGACGTCCGGCGGCAGCACGCTCAATCCGAGCGCACGCGCCTCGCCGAGGAACGTCACGACCTTGTCGGTGTTGTCCATGTCCGATGACAGCACCGCAGCCATGAATTCGGCGGGGTAATGCGTTTTCAACCATGCCGTCTGATACGAGACGAGTGCATACGCGGCCGCGTGCGATTTGTTGAAACCGTAGCCGGCGAATTTTTCCATCAAATCGAAAATTGCGTCGGCGCGTGCGGCCGACAACCCGTTCGTCGCCGCGCCATCGCGAAACACCGCACGCTGCTTGGCCATCTCGGCCACGTTCTTCTTGCCCATCGCGCGGCGCAACAGGTCGGCGCCGCCGAGCGTGTAGCCGCCGACGATTTGCGCCATCTGCATCACCTGTTCCTGATAGACCATGATGCCGTAGGTCTCTTTCAGGACGGGCTCGACGCGCGCATCGGGATACTCGATCGCTTCGCGGCCCTGTTTGCGCGCGCAGAAACTCGGAATCAGTTCCATCGGTCCCGGCCGGTACAGCGAAACCAGGGCGATGATGTCCTCGAAGCAGTCGGGCCGCGCGTCCTTGAGCATGCCCTGCATGCCGCGGCCTTCGAGCTGGAACACGGCGACGGTTTGCGCCTTTTTGAGCAATGTATACACTGCCGCGTCGTCGAGCGGCAGCGTGGTGATATCGAGCGGCAATTCACCGGCCGCTGCACGGCGAACGTTGATCGCCTTCACCGCCCAATCGATGATCGTCAGCGTGCGCAAACCGAGGAAGTCGAACTTGACCAGGCCGACGGCTTCCACGTCGTCCTTGTCGAACTGCGTGACCACGCCGTCGCCGCCGCCTTCGCTATAGAGCGGGGCGAAGTCGGTCAGCGCACTTGGTGCGATGACGACGCCACCGGCATGCTTGCCGGCGTTGCGGATCAGGTCTTCGAGGCTGCGGGCTAGATCGACGAGTTCGCGCACGTCGTCTTCGGCCTGGTAGCGCGCGCGGAACTCGGCGACGATGCGATCGGGCTCCTTGCGCGCGCGTTCGCTGAAGCCCAGCGCATCGTCGAGTGACAGCGGATCGGTCGGTTTGAGCGGAATCAGCTTGGCGATCTGATCGACCTGGCCATAGCCCATGCCGAGCACACGGCCGGCGTCCCGCAGCACGGCTTTCGCCGCCATCGTGCCGTAGGTAATGATCTGGCTGACCTTGTCGCGGCCGTACTTGTGCGCGACGTAATCGATGACTTCGTCGCGGCGGTCCATGCAGAAGTCGACGTCGAAGTCGGGCATCGAAACGCGTTCGGGATTCAGGAAGCGCTCGAACAGCAAGCCGTAGCGCAACGGATCCAGATCGGTGATGCCCAAACTCCAGGCCACGACGGAGCCGGCACCGGAACCGCGTCCCGGTCCGACCGGAATGCCGTGACCTTTCGCCCAGTTGATGAAGTCGGCGACGATGAGGAAGTAGCCCGGAAAACCCATCTTGACGATGACATCGAGCTCGCGTTCCAGCCGCTGCGCGTAATCTTCGCGGGTGAAGCCGGTGGCGATTCCCTGTTTGTCCAGACGCACTTCCAGACCGGCGCGGGACTGGCTGCGGATGTAAGTGTCTTCCGTGTCGTGCGCCGGCACTGGAAACGCCGGCAGATAATATTTGCCGAACGAGAGTTCCAGATTGCAGCGCTTGGCGATCTCCACGCTGTTGGCGAGCGCTTCGGGCAGATCCGCGAACAGCGCCGCCATCTCTTCAGCGGATTTCAGATATTGCTCGGCCGTGTAATCGTGCGGCCGCTTCGGATCGTTGAGCAGGCGGCCCTGGTGAATGCACACGCGTGCTTCGTGCGCTTCGAAATCTTCGCGTGCGAGGAAACGCACGTCGTTCGTCGCCACGACCGGGCAATCGACCGTGGCGGCCAGTTGCAGCGCGGCTTCCAGATAACGTTCCTCGTCCGCATGCCGAGTGCGCGTAATCTCGACGTACCAGCGATCGTCGAAGTGGGCAAGCCATTCGCGCGTGCGCGCGAGTGCTGCATCGTGCTTGCCCGCGAGCAGCAAGTGGCCGACATCGCTGTGACGCCCGGCCAGTGCAATCAAGCCTTCGCTGCGTCCTTCGAACCACGCCGGATCGACCAACGCATGTTCGCCGTGACGGCCTTGCGTGAAGCTGCGCGACATCAGTTGCGTCAGATGCAGATAGCCGGTGCGGTTCTGGCATAGCAGGGTCAGGCGCGTGGGCCGGTTCGCCTCGGCGGCGTTGGCGATCCACAAATCCGCGCCGGCGATCGGCTTGATGCCGTGCGTCTCCGCAGCACGATAAAACTTCACCAACGCGAACAGGTTGCTCTCGTCGGTCAGCGCGAGCGCCGGCAGACGCAACTCGACCGCGCGACTGACCAGATTCGGCCGCGGCGCCTTTGCCGGATCGCCGTATTCAGGCTTGTCCGGCAGGCGGATCGTCGAATCGACCAGCGAATAGTCGCTGTGGATGCGCAGGTGGACGAAGGGAGGGTGCATGGCGACCGGGGGCTACGGTTGCAGAGTAGCCCCCGCTCACGCATGCGGCAAGACTTGACGGCGGCGACTATTCGAAATCGCCGGTGAACAGGTGTTCTGCGAGGTGAACATAGCCGCCGACGAGGTCGATTTGCGGGTACCAGCTTGCTGCGGGCGAGCAAGGGGACGTGCAGTTCTGCACGTCGCCGCTCGTCGCGGAAACCGGCGTGCCGTAGGGCAGCGGCCCGACGCCGTCGTACGCAAACGGATAGGTTCCATTCGGGTACGCACCGGCGCCTTGCATGCCCATGTTGCTCAGCGATGAAAGCCCGCTGAGCGCGGTCGCATGGCGGTCGACCTGGATGAACAGCTTGCCCGTGGTGGCATCGGCGCTGACCGGCACAGTCGCGTCCGGAACAAAAATTTGCTGGGTGTCGTCCCAGTGATTGATGTCGGCCTGCAGTGATTGCGCAAGCGGCAGGCTATCGGGCGTGCACGTCGAGGCTTGCGGGATCGTGTGGGCCTCGACGATCGTGTCGAAGCCGCCGGAGCCGGTGGTCGGATTGTTGTCGATGTCGAGAATCGCCAGCCACTGCGAATCGACAAACGTATTCGCCTGCGGATAACGGCACAACGACATCGTCGACGGCAGGCCCGCGGTGTCGAACTCGAAATACACCGTATCGGCGCCGTACATCGGCACCGGTATCGTTGTCGTCGCCGACGCCCCGAGCAAATCGACCAGGCTGTACCACGAAGCCGACGAACCGCACGGCGAGCTGCATTGCTGCACGTCGCCGACGGGGTCGGTCGTGCTGCTCTGCGCAGTGAACGCGGCAGCATTGTCGTACGTGTACGTCGGACTCGACGCTGTCGGCGTGTAGGTTCCGAACGCCGCGGCTTCCACGCTGGCGGCGCCCTTGAGATTCGCCAACGCGCCGACGAGCGGCGCCGTCAGCGTCAGCGTTTTCGCCGTGAAGTCGAAGCTGACGTTGACCGGAATGTCCGTGGGCGCATAGCTCTGCGCCGCCGGATCCCAGGACGCCAGGCCGCCAACGATGCTCGATGACGTGAACGCAGTCGACGCAGAGCAGCCGGCGCTTTGCGGCAACGTTTCGACGAAGAGCATAACCTCCGCTCCACCGGAGCTTCCGCCGGGGGTGGCGGCATCGGCATCCACATCGACGGCGACTTGCCATTGTTCGTCGGTGCCGAAAGCCTGGATCGCCGTGGCATCCCGGCACAACGTGATCGTGGCGGGCAGATCGCCGAGTTTGAGCGTTACCGATAGGGAATTGGGCTGCGCCTCGAGCGGTGTGATGAACCCGACGAGGCAGCAGACGAACGCGGCGAGATGGACGAATGGCGCTGGCATGCGGTGTCTCCGGTGTGAGCTGGACAACTGTCACTTCCGGAATTTCCGCGGCGGATTACAGCGTGAACAAATCCTGCTGACCGCACTCGCGCACCGGCGCAAAGCTGCGCCGATGGATGGAGCAAGGCCCGAGTCGTTGCAGTGCTTCGAAGTGTTCGGGCGTGGAATAACCCTTGTGCTGGGCGAAACCATAGCCCGGGTGCAGTACATCGAGTTCGCACATCATGCGGTCACGCGCGACCTTGGCGAGAATGGAGGCGGCGCTGATCGCCTTTTCTTTCGCGTCGCCGTCGACGATTGCGCGCGCCGGACAGATGAGCTCTTTCGGCAATTGGTTGCCGTCGATCAGCGCGAACGTTGGTGCCGGCGCCAGCGCGGCGAGTGCGCGCGACATGCCGAGCATCGTGGCGTGGAAGATATTGATGCGATCGATGTCGCCGACTTCGATGGCGACGACGCTGAATGCGATCGCTCGCTCGCGGATGCGCGCGTCGAGCACTTCACGGCGCTCGGCCGTGAGCACCTTCGAATCGGCCAGGCCGTTGATGCGGCGCGCAGGATTCAGGATTACCGCAGCCACGACCACCGGCCCC
>Ga0207674_10002245_pt1 | contig 24481 bp, 19 predicted proteins | sample KBSCornC72_FD_184303 | JGI IMG/M metagenome (GOLD analysis project Ga0207674, IMG submission 184303) | Corn rhizosphere microbial communities from Kellogg Biological Station, Michigan, USA - KBS Corn C7-2 (SPAdes) (version 2) | ecosystem: Host-associated > Plants > Roots > Rhizosphere > Soil ...
CGGTGACCGCGCTCGACGGGAACGAACTTGCCCATGCGCATCGCCGTGCCCAGGATGGGGATGCGCATCAGCTCTTTCTTGAGCAGCACGGAGCAGTGGCCGGGGAGCAGCGGCAGCACCACCGGCGGGTCGAGGTTCGAGACGTGGTTGCACATGAAGATGCATCGGCGGTCGGCGGGGACATTCTCCAGCCCCGAGATCTCGACGCGGATGCCGGCGGCGCGCACGCCCGCGTTGGCGATCCACATGGCCACGCTGTAGAGGCGGCTGATATCGCCGACGAGCAGCGAATACGGCATGCCAACGATGCCGGCGATGGGGCCGAGCGCGGTGTAGACGAAGAGCAGCTTCAGGGTCGCGAACATTCTGAGCTAGGCCCGTCCCGCGGAGGCAGTGAGATGGGCGATTGCGCGCGGCAGTTTTTGATAGATGCTGCCGAAGCCGCCGTTCGAGAGGATGGCGATGACGTCTCCCTCGGCAAGCTGCGGGGCTATGGCCTCGACGATGGCGTCGGCGTCGGCATAGACCGCTGCGGGAGTGCCGGTCTGGTTGAGGCGGGCGACAACATTGCCGGGCACCAGCCGCTCGGCCATGGGGATGCTCTCGGACTTGAAGACGTTGGCGAGGACGACGCGATCGGCCAGCGCGAGACTGTCCGCAAGGTCGGCCTCGAATACATTGCGGCGCAGCGTGTTCGAGCGCGGCTCGAGCACCGCCCAGAGACGGCGGCCGGGGTAGGCTTCGCGAAGGGCGCGGAGGGTCTCGCGGATGGCCGTGGGGTGATGCGCGAAGTCGTCGATGACGGTGATGCCTTCGACCTCCGCACTGACCTCGAGCCTGCGCTTGACGCTCTTGAAGGTCGCAAGCGCCTCAACTATGGCCTCGACGGGAACTCCCTGCCCGGCGGCGAGGGCAGCGGCGGCAGTGGCGTTGAGGGCGTTGTGCTCGCCTGCCATGGGCAGGCTCAGGTCCGCGAAGGGTGCACCGGCGCGCGTGAGCGTCCATCGGCTGAGGGACTGGTCGTGGCGGAGATTCGCGATGCGCCAGTGCGAGTCGGCGGCGAAGCCGTAGCGCTCGACTGCGCAGAAGGCGTTGGCGACGCACTCGCTGACGTTCTCCGCGCCGTCGAAAGCGACGACACGGCCGCGGCGCGGAATGAGATTGACGAAACGTTTGAAGGCGGTCTTCACGGCGGCGAGATCGGCGTAGATGTCGGCGTGGTCGAACTCGACATGGGTCAGGATCGCCGCGTCGGGAAAGTAGTGCAGAAACTTCGGACCCTTGTCGAAGAAGGCGGTGTCGTACTCGTCGCCTTCGAGCAGAAAGGGGCGCGTGGGCCGCACCATGAAGCTGGTGCCGAAGTTTTCCGCCACGCCACCGATCAGGAAAGACGGGGCAAGCTCGGGATTCGTCTGCGAGGCGACCTCGTAGATCCAAGCCAGCATGCTGGTAGTCGTGGTCTTGCCGTGGGTTCCGGCGACGACCAGCGACTCGCGGCCGGGGAGAAATTCGTCGTGCAGGATGGCCGCCATGGAGCAGAAGGGGATGCGCTGGTCGAGCACGTACTCCAGCTCCGGATTGCCGCGCGAGATGGCGTTGCCGACGACGACGAGGTCGGGCCGGGGATTGAGATTACTCTCCGCGTAGGGTTCATGGATGGGGATGCCCAGCCCGGCGAGCAGATCGCTCATCGGCGGATAGGCGGCGGCGTCCGAGCCGGTGACGCGGTGGCCCTGCTGCTGCAACATGCCGGCGAGCGACGCCATCGCCGTGCCGCAGATGCCGATCAGATGAATATGTTTATTTTTTTGCATGATTGCCAGAAATTAAGGCTAGACCTTAACCGCCGCTTCTAAGAAGTGCATCCGCGGGTTCCCCGCTTCGGCCAGGTCCAGTTTAACAGCAATGCCCAATGGCAGCGTGATGTTGGAGCCGTCCACGTGACCGCTCGGCATGCCGATGGCGATGGGGCCGTCGAAGTCGCGGAGCGCGTGCAGGATGGCGCGCTCCAGATAGTCGTGCTCCGCGGCGGCGGCGCACTGATGCATGTTGCCGAAGACGATGCCGCGAACACCCTCCAGGACACCGGCGTAGCGCAGGTGCAGGAGCATGCGGTCCCACTGGTAGGCCTTGGTTCCGATGTCTTCGAGGAAGAGGATGCTGTCGGCGATCCGCGGGGCGTAGGGCGTTCCCAGGGACTCGGCGAGGATAGAGAGGCAGCCGCCCTGCAGCGGGCCTTCGGCGACGCCCGCGCGCAGCACACGCAGGCCGTCGGCTGCGCCCAGCGACCATGCCGCATCGCCGCCAAGGCTATGCGTCCAGCTTGCCATGTCGATGCCGCCTTCGCGCGCGAAGTCCGCGGCGACCATGGGACCGTGGAAGGTGACGAGGCCAGCCTCGTTGTGCAGCCAGGAGTGCAGCGCGGTGTGATCGCTGTAGCCAATGAACGCCTTGGGATTGGCGCGGATCAGCGCCGCGTCGAGATAGGGCAGCAGTTCCGCCGATCCCCAGCCGCCGCGCGTGCAGACGATGCCGTCAATCGACGGATCGGCGAAGGCGGCGTGGAGGTCTTCGAGGCGCTGCTCCAGCGTGCCCGCGTAATAAAGCGGTCCGCGATCGAGCGCATGTCTGCCGAGGACGGCTCGATATCCCAGTTGCTGCAAGCGGCTGACGCCGCGCTGTACGAGATCGGGCTTGGGTGTGCTCGCCGGAGACAGCACGGCCACGGTCGCGCCGGGAGGCAGCGCGGCGGGCTTCACAACCGGCCTCGGCGGGGCGGTCACAGTGCGTAGACCTCGCCCCGGCAGATGATCTCGGCCGGTCCGGTCAATCGCATCACGGCGTCCTTGTCCGGCCAGACGGTGCGCTGATCGCCGCCCTCGGCCCTGGCGGTCAACGACCGTTCCGTCCCACGCAATGTCATCGCCGCCGAAGAAGAAGCGCAGGTGCCGGTGCCGGAGGAGGTGGTGGGGCCGCAGCCGCGCTCGTAGATGCGGAAGGCGATCTCAGTGGGCGAGAGGACGCGCACAAACTCCACGTTGGTGCCGTGTGGGAAGAGCGGGCTGGTACTGATGAGAGAGCCGAGCTGCTGCCAGCTTTTGCCGTGCGCGCTGAAGTCATCGGTGTCGACAAAGAGGACGAAGTGCGGATTGCCGACGTTGACCATCGCGCCGGGAATGTTGCCCACGCCGGGCAGCTCGATCGTCCGCTGCATCACGCGGGGCACACCCATCTCGCTCTCAATGAGGTAGCGCGGATCGGCGGCTTCGATGACCTTGCAGGTGCGCAGGCCGCCGTGCGTGCCCAGCGCCGCCTGCTGCATGCCTTCACTGCTGGCGAGCCATGCCGCCACGCAGCGGGTGCCGTTACCGGAGAGCTCGGCTTCGCTGCCATCGGCGTTGAAGAGGCGGAGGAAGAGCTCGCCGTTCGGCCTGCGCTCCAGAAATTCGATGCCGTCGGCGCCGACGCTGGTATTGCGAGCGCACAGCTTGCGAGCGAGATCGGCGTGACGCCGCTGGGCCAATGGCTCTTCGATAATCAGGAAGTCGTTGCCGCAGGCGTGCGCCTTTACAAAAGGAATCATGATTCTTCTATTCTGCCAGCATCGCGGGCGATGCAGCGACGTTATGGCGTCTTCGGGTGCGAGCCGTAGATATCGGACCGATAGATGCGCGCGCAGGGCTGGCCCGTGGTGCAGAGGACCATCAGTTCGGTAAGGCCCTGAGAGTTGGCGTCGACGGCCTTCGAGACCGGGTCCCCCTTGATGGCGATCACATAGGCGGCGTGTTTGGCCGGATCGTCCAGCGCCGCCTTCCAACTGACGTAGTCGCCCTCGTTCAGGGTCTGCTTCAGCGGGATTCCCGCGTCCTGCAAGGCACCGACGTGATCGGAGTTGTACATCAGGATGGGCACGCCGGGGGGGAACATCTGCAACTCGCGTGCGATGCCCTTCTCGAGCGATATCCGGGTCGTCGAGTTCACTATCCCCTCCTTTAGCACCAGGGGGACGAAATACATCATGACCACGGTATTGAGGGCGATCACGGCCAACGCAATCGGATGCAGAAGGGATGCCTTGCGCGGCTGCGACCGGCTCCAGCGAAGCTGCATCCACTCGACGGCGAGGAACATGGAGACGGCCAGCGCGGGCAGCAGCTCCATGCCGTAGCGCGCGTTGTAATAAGCGTGCGGCCACAACTGCGGGATGAAGATGGGCACCGAGCCGTAGGCAATGGCGTAGACGTAAAACGGCAGCGGCAGCCAGAGCAGCAGCCAGGGCAGCGCCAGACGGCGGCGAATGGCGAGGATCAGACCGGTGATGGCGGCGGCCATGACGGCGAAGCCGGTCTCCCACGCGGCGGCGTCAACCTGCGCCGTGCGGGTGAAGAAGAGCAGCGCCCAGCCGGGATTGTGCCATCCGCGATAGTGATGGGAGCCGGGAGGCGACGTCTTCTTCTCAATCGCGGCTGCCGAGTAGGGTCCGCGCAGAAAGTCCAAAGGATCGTGGAAGAAGTGCTGGTTGTAGGCGAGCCAGCTTAATGGCCCCGCAATCGTGAGCAGGGTGAAGATGGTGAACGACGGAACCACCTTGCGCCAAACCTCGCGGTTCCGCGCCAGCGACCAGGTCACGATGCACCATGCCGCCGCGCCCAGCACCCAGCCGTCGTAGCGGGTGAAGACCGCCGCCAGGATGAGCAGAGCAATGAAGAACAGCTTGCGCGAGACCACGTGATCCTGCGCGGCGCGGATGGCGGCGACGCACTCCATCGTCAGCAGCGTCAGCCAGATCAGTTCGGCGAGAAACAACGGCTCGGTCATGGCCGTCGTCGAGAGGTAGAGCAGGTTGGGATTGAGCGCGTAGAAGGCCGTCGCGGCAAACGCCCAGCGTGGCGTCATGATGCGGCGTGCAAGCCGGAAGAGGCCGACGACGCTGACGATGAAGCAGGCCAGCGAGGGCCACGCGCCGGCCAGGCCGTTCTGCCACCACTCCATCTTCTGCACAAAGGGCAGGATGAGCAGGTGCGGCAGCGGCAGCCAGACGCCGCCCAGTTGTGCGAGGCCAGGGTTGCGCGAGTCGAAGATGCGGCGCGCGATGCCGAGGTGCGCGACCGCGTCGCCGTAGAGCAGAAGATATCCGTGCCGGTAGCAGAGCAGAAGCGCGATGAAGGCGAGGACGACCCCGATCAGAGCGACGGGGAAGGTCTCTTCCCTGGTCGCTGGACGCACGACGTCGGGCGATTCCGCGGTGGAGGCAGCCGGTTCGAGTTGCAGGGGGCTGCGCTTCAGTCTGCGCTCCGGTCTAGGCTCCTTCAAGATGCGAGATCTCCTTGAACAGGTTGAAGCGTTCTTTGATCTCTTCGCGCGTAACCGATTGCAGGCGCTCGGTTCCGAAACGCTCGACCGCAAACGACCCCATGACACCGCCGTAGAACATCGCCGTACGGAAGGCCGCGGGCGTCAGCTTGGGCTGCGATGCGAGGTAGCCGTAGAAGCCTCCGGCGAAGGAGTCGCCGGCGCCCGTCGGGTCGACGACCTCGGCCAGCGGCAGCGCGGGGGCGCGGAAGGGGCGCGAGATATTTGTGCCTTCTCCGAAGGAGCGGTCGCTGAAGAACGCCGTCGCGCCGTACTCTCCGTGCTTGACGACCAGCGTCTTCGGGCCCATCGACAGAACCTTCTCCGCGGCGACAACAAGGTTGCGCTCTCCTGCCAGCATGCGGACTTCGCCGTCGTTAATCAGCAGTACGTCGAGATCGCGCAACACCCTGGCGAGGTTCTCGCTGTGGTCGGCGATCCAGTAATTCATGGTGTCGCCACAGACCATGCGGACCTTCGGCATCTGGCTGCGGACTCGCGCCTGCAACGCGGGATCGATGTTGGCGAGGAAGAGGAACTCGCTATCGGTGTATGCGGCGGGGATCTTCGGTTCGAAGGTCTGGAAGACATTGAGATCGGTGCCGAGCGTCTTCGCCTCGTCCATGTTGCCCGAGTAGGAGCCGGTCCAATGGAAGCTGAGTCCCTTGGCCCGCTCGATGCCCTGCGTGTCGACGCCGCGCTTTGTGAGCACGCTCTCGTGCTGCTCGGTGAAGTCTTCGCCGACCACCGCGATGACGCGCACCGGCGTGAAGTAGCTGGCCGCCAGCGAGAAGTGCGTGGCCGCGCCGCCCAGGCAATGATCGACTGCGCCGCAGGGCGTCTCGATGCTATCGAATGCCACGGAACCTACAACAAGAATGGACATAAACTCCTTTTCCTACCGTTGAGTGATTTCGAACTTACAGATATTTGTCGAGCAGCAGCGCCAGCCGCTGCCGCGTCTCGGCAGGGATTGCCTTGCGGTCGGTGAGGATGGCGTACTTCAGCGCGTCGGCGCAGGCGCAGGTCTTTTGCGTCGGCATCGCAGCCACGGCGGCGCGAACCACCTTGGCCGCGTTGTCGGCGTTCTGGTGCAGTACGGCGACGATCTGGTCGATGGTGACATCGTCGTGACCTTCGCGCCAGCAGTCGTAGTCGGTCACCATGGCCATGGTGGCGTAGCAGATTTCGGCTTCGCGGGCGAGTTTCGCCTCCTGCAGATTCGTCATGCCGATCACGTCGGCGCCCCAACTGCGGTAGAGGTTCGACTCGGCGCGGGTGGAGAACTGAGGGCCCTCCATGCAGACATAGGTGCCGCCGTTCTTGCCGACGACACCGACCGAGGTGCAAGCCTGCTCGAAGGTCGAGGCGACGGTCGCGCAGACCGGATCGCCGAAGGCCACATGAGCGACGATGCCGTCACCGAAGAAGGTCGAGACGCGGGCGAAGGTGCGGTCGATGAACTGGTCAGGGATCAGGAAGTCGGTAGGCTTGTGCTCCTCCTTGAGCGAGCCGACGGCGGAGACGGAGAGAATCCTATCCACGCCCAGCGCCTTCATGCCGTAGATGTTGGCGCGAAAGTTCAGCTCGCTGGGCAGCAGCCGATGGCCGCGCCCGTGCCGCGCCAGAAAAGCGACGTTTCGCCCCTCAAGCTCGCCCAGGATGAATGCGTCCGAGGGCGCACCAAAGGGCGTTTCCACCTGCTCTTCGCGCACGTTCGTCAATCCCGGCATGGCGTACAAACCGCTGCCGCCGATGATTCCAATCTCCGCCTTCTTCAAATGCCCTGCTCCTTTTACAGAATCTGGTTTCGATGACTTTACTGAACCTGGTTTGGACGACCTTCAAAAGTATATCGTTGCGGGACGCCTGCCCGGATGATTCCGAACGATGAGAGCGTGCGCGCCAGCCCCAGCGACAGCTCATGCGGCGGCTGCTCATGCGTCCCGATCCGCGCAATCTGCAACGGTCCCTGCGGCTGCTCGCTGACGATGCGGTCGCGCAGCTTGCGCGCCAGCGGAAGCTCGAAGCCCTCGCTGATAAAGACGCCGTCGCCGGAGAGGGAGAGCAGAACGTCGCCTTCACTGGTCGAATAGACTTGCTCCTCACCGTCTCCCGTGTCGGCTTCGTCGTGCGAGCGCCGCACGACGCCCGAGTATTTGCGCGGGATCTGCGAAGCATAGATGCGCAGAAACGACCGCGCCGAGTCCGCGTTCTTCCAGCGCGAGTAGTAGAGCAGGCCTATCGAGGCCGTCGACGCCTTCTCGGCCGCGGTGACGGCTGATTTGCGCTGCGCGGCGTAGTAGATGCCGCCATCCCATGCCGGAGCCAGGGCGGTGGCGATCTGCCGCCCGCCAAAGAGTTCGGCTAGGATGCGGACATCGAGTTCACCCATCACGCCGACGTCGTAGGGCGTGTACTCGGCATCGAGCAGAGAGTGAATATCGGGCAGCCGCACCACCGGCACCGGTGTGTGCGCCATGTACGCCTTCGGGTTCATGATCTCGAAGCTCGAAGAGGGCGGCTTGGCCAGCACGCCGGCAAACGCGGCCTTGACTCCCTTCTTCACCAGAATCGACTGCTCGAAGCTGAGGCCCGCGCTGTAGGGAAACAGCAGCGACTGCTGCAGCAGCAGCGGCGCGCGCGACATCATGGGAGAGCCGCTCGAGTCCGCGATCAGATCGTTCAGTCGGTCGGCCAGCTCGGGTGCATCAGCGAGCGTCTTGCCGCTGGGTCGCAGCGTGTAGTCGACGAAGACCGCCATGGCCTGTCCCTCGGCAACCGCGTCGCGAGCGGTGTTGGCCTCGTCGAGCTCGATGTGATGGTTGTCCTCGTGCACGTCGTGAGCCGTGCCTTCGGGGGTTACGTCGGACCACTTCGTCAGACCTACGCGCTGATCCTGCAGGGCGTGCGTCAGCTCGTGCGCCAGCACCGGCTTCTGCTGGTCCGGCGGAATCCAGCTCAACAGGTTCACCGTCTTTGTCTGGTTGTCGTAGAAACCGGCGATCTGCTCGGTGAGCAAGGATACGAGGAAGGGGCGAAGGTTGAAGTCGCGGTCGAGCAGCCCGAACTTCTTGAGCACAATCTCGGAACGTTCGAGCCGCTTCGTGTTCTCGTCTTCGTCGAACTTTTTCGTCAGATAACGATTGACCTGGTCGCGCGAGACCAGCTTCCGCTTGACCGGGTGCTCGATGGGCAACTGCGTATCGCTGCTTACAAACTTCAGGATGGTATCGACGGAACGGAAGAGCTCCTTCGCCTGATCCTTCGTCATCGGCGTCTGCGTATCGGAATCTACCGCCGGGGCCGACACATTGCTCGAAACCGCCTGCCTGGCGTGCATGTGTGCGCAGCCGGCGAGCAACACAACTGCTAATAAGGGAAACACTCGAATCTTCCCACCTATGCCGCAAAGTCCTCGCTGCAACCTATCCTCCGCATCCGCCGCTATAATCTCAAGTGTACGCAGAGTTTCCTTCGATCGCCTCCATGCCCACCTCCATCCAATCCGATTCCGTTAACGCCGCCGCGACCGGCCCGTCGGCGCAGATCGCCTCCCTGCTGCATGGCGCGGGGATCTCTCCGCTGGCTAGCACCGGGTGGATTCGCGTGAGCGGCAAGGACCGCGTGCGCTGGCTCAACGGCATGGTCACCAACTCGGTCAAGGAGTTGCAGCCCGGCAAAGGCTGCTACACCTTCATGCTGAGCGCGCAGGGCCGCATCCAGGGAGACGCCTACATCTTCGCGGAGGCAGAGGCCTTTCTCCTTGAGGCCGCAGCGGACCGGGTACCGGTGCTGATTGCCCTGCTCGGCCGTTTTATCATCATGGATAAGGTTGAGCTGGCCGACGAGAGCGGCACACGCTCCGGCCTCTCCTTGTCCGGCCCTCGCGCCGCCGAGTTGCTGGAACAGATCGGCATCCCGGCCGCCTTGTCGGGCGAGTTGGAGATGCAGACCGCGTCGTGGAACTCCGCCGAGATCACCGTGATTCACGCGCACAGCCCGCTGGTTCCGCGCTTTGAGATCTGGGCGCAGGCTGCGACGATCGAGGCACTCTCGAAGGCGCTGCTCGAAGCCGGTGCTACAGCCTGCGGAGCCGAGGCTCAAGAGTGGCTGCGATTGCTCGAAGGCACGCCGCGCTACGGCACCGACATCCGCGACCGCGAACTGCCGCAGGAGACGGGGCAGATGCGGGCGCTGCACTTCACCAAGGGCTGCTACCTGGGCCAGGAGATCGTCGAGCGCATCCGCTCGCGGGGCAACGTGCATCGCGCCTTCACCGCGTTTCGCCTCGAAGGCAGCCTTCCCGATGCGGGCACGCTGCTTGAAGCCGACGGCAAGCAGGTCGGCGAGTTGACCAGCGTCGCGGCGATTCCGCTGGCTGGGGCTTCCGGCGAGGCCGTCCAGTTCGCCTTGGGCTATGCACGCCGCGAGGCGCTCGAACGTAATCTTCCACTGCTGTATCCCGGCGGAACCGCTACCCCTGTTCCCGTTCCTTTTACGGCCGTTGAACCTCTGCGGCCAGCATCGGCATCTGAATCTTCTGAGAGAGTGTAACCATGTCCGAGCAGAACAAGCCCTTCGTTATCACCGATCGCCGCAAGTTCACCAGCGACGGCGAGCCTCGTCCTGATGCCGATCCGTCGCCGGAGAAAGAGCGGAACGATCCTCCTCCCGCGCCGGCATCCACCGCCGGGCCGGTTGCCGTGGAGAGCCCGTCCTCTGCTGCTGCAACACACGATGCCGCTTCGCCGGAGTCTGCGGATTACGCACAGGCCGACGAGCCGCCGGCGCTGACCGCCGAACAGAGCAATCAGGCCCGGTCTGCTTATCAGCAGACCGCCGATAGGCTCGACACCGCGATCCGAGCCGCCAATCCCGGCATGGACCACCCGCCGGCGATGAGCTTCGAACAGATCGTCCACTCCGTCTATATGTCGGCCATCATGCAACTGGGTGGAGCTACACCCGAGGGCCAGCAGCCGCAGGTGGACCTGATGGGAGCACGGCAGAGTGTGGACATGCTCGGCGTGCTGGCCGAGAAGACCAAAGGCAACCTCACCCCCGACGAGGCCCGCCTGCTGGACAGTGCACTCTTCGAGTTGCGCATGGGCTTCCTCGAGATCACACAGGCGCTGGCGCGTTCGGCCGCGGCAAAGGGGCCCGGCGGCAACGGTCCCGGGGCTGGTCCCGCTCCGGGACGGCCCAGCATCGTCCGCTGAACGGCTGAATGGATGGAGGCTACGCTCACCTTTCTCGGCACCGGCACCTCGATGGGAGTGCCGACGCTCGGCTGCGACTGCGCCGTCTGCGCCTCCGCGGTTTCGCCCGACGGTGACCCGCGCAACCGTCGGACCCGGACCTCTGTCCGCATCGAATATGCGGGGCACACGGTCCTCATCGACACCGGCCCGGACTTCCACGCGCAGGCCATCCGCGAACACATCCGCCGCGTCGACGCCGTTCTTTATACGCACTCCCACGCCGATCACGTGATGGGCATGGACGATCTTCGACCGCTCAGCTTTCACCACAAGGGGAATCTGCCGCTCTATGCGGACGAAGCGACGGCAAGCGACATCGAGCGCATCTTCAACTACACCTTCAACAAGGGAAATCGTTACCCCACCAGCGCCCGCGTGGAGATTCACCGCATCGATTCCGCTCCCGGCGCGGGCTTCGATCTCTTCGGCGCACGCTTTGAGCGCATCCCGGTTACGCACGGCGAACAGGAGATCACCGGCTATCGCTTCGGCGGCGCGGCCTACCTGACCGACATGAGCGATATCCCGGCGGTGAGCGTGCCGCTGCTGCAAGACCTCGACATCCTCATCCTCGACACGCTGCGGCGCAAGCCGCATCCCAGCCACTCGCATTTGGAAAAATCCATCTCCATTGTCGAACAGCTCAAGCCGCGCCGCGCCTTCTTCACCCACATCGGCCACGACCTGGACCACGCCGCGACCGAAGCCATCCTTCCACCGAACATCCGCCTGGCCTATGACGGGCTCCAACTCAACTTCGAGATCGCCCGATGAAGATCTACCGCCACCTTTCGGAAGTCCCCGCCGACTTCGGCCCGTCGATCGCTACGATCGGCAACTTCGACGGCGTTCATCGCGGCCACTGCTGGGTTATTGCCGAGGTGGTCGAGCGAGCGCGCGCCGCAGGGGTTGTCTCGGTCGCCATTACCTTCGATCCTCATCCGGCGCGGGTCATCCGGCCGCAATCGCGCCTCCCGCTGATCACGCCGCTCGATCAGAAGATCGAACTGCTGGCGGCGACCGGCATCGACACTCTGCTGGTGCTGCCCTTCACCTCCGAACTTTCCCGAATGACAGCGCGCAGCTTCGCTACGGAAGTCTTACAGCACGCGCTGCATGTGACCGAGTTGCACGAGGGAGAGAACTTCCGCTTCGGCTACCAGGCCAAGGCCGGCGTCGATACGCTGGAACGGCTGGGACAGGAACTCGGCTTTAACGTGCGCGTCTATGCTCCGCGCATCGTTCGCGGCGAGGCCGTGTCCTCGAGCCGCATTCGGCAGAAGATCGCCGAGGGCGATGTCAGCCATGCGCGGACGCTGCTGGCGCGGCCCTTCGCCGTTGCGTCGACGCCGGCCTCCGGGCGCGGCTATGGCACTCGCTACACCGTTCCCACCATCAACCTTGCCCCCTATCCGGAACTGCTACCGGCAAACGGCGTCTACATCACGACGCTCGCCGTGGGCACGGGCGCGTCGCGGGAGATCTTCGACGCCGTGACCAACGTCGGCAACCGGCCTACCTTCGGAGCCGATTCCTTCGCCGTCGAATCGCACCTTCTGAACTTTCATCCCATTGAGTTGAACGAACAGACGCCGTTGACGCTGACCTTCCTCAGACGTATTCGCGCCGAGATGCGCTTCCCCAGCCCGGAGGCGCTGCGCGAGCAGATCGGCCGCGACGTGCTCACGGCGCGGCGCTACTTCACTTTATGCCTCGCGGTGGCTTCGAGACCCAGAAACTCCGGTCCGCGACCGGCTTTGCCGGTTTCGTAGCGGGGTTCGCGTCTGCATTAGCGGGCGCAGCGGCCTTCACGGGAGCGCCGTTATTCTCGGCGATTGCCTTCTTTGGCGCGTTGTCCGCCGCGAAGGTCTCGTTCGGCTTCTCCGCGATGGCGGCACGCATGAACTCCGACCAGATGGGCAGCGCCGCTCGCGCTCCCGTCTCTTTTTCTCCCAGCGACTGGCGATTGTCATATCCCATCCAGGTCCCGCAGGTGACCGACGGCGAGAAGCCGATGAACCAGGCGTCCGTATAGTTGTTGGTCGTTCCCGTCTTGCCGCCGAGGGGATGCTTCAATTGCGCCGCCGCCGTCGCGGTTCCGCCACGAACGACCGCTTCGAGGAGCTGCATCATCTCCCGCGCCGTGTCGATCGAGATCACCGCGCTCATCTGCGCAGGCTTCTGGTCGAGCGGCAGACCGTTCGCCTGTACGACCCTGCGAATATAGTGTGGCTCGATGCGGATGCCGTCGTTGGGGAAGACACTGTAAGCGCCCACCTGCTCGTAGAGCGTCAGGTCCGCCGCGCCGATGGCCACGGGCAGAAACGCGGGCATATCGCTGGTGATGCCGAAGCGGTGCGCCGTGGCAATGACCTTGCGAATGCCGTAGCGGTTGGCCAGCTTCAGCGCGGGGATGTTCCGCGACTCGGCGAAGGCGTTCGTCAATGTCATCGCCCCCAGGTAATTCTTCTCGTAGTTGCGCGGCGTATACGGTCCGCTGGGCGTGGAAAACGTCGTCGGCCCATCGACGACGATGTCCGTCGGCTTCGCACCCTCCTCCATCGCCGTCGTATAGACATACGGCTTGAAGGACGATCCTGCCTGGCGCTCAGCCTGCGTGGCTCGGTTGAACTGCGAGAGCGCGAAGTCGCGGCCGCCGACCATCGCCACCACCTCACCGGTCGCGTTGTCCATCGCCATCAGCGCGGCCTGCGCGCCGGAGTCCTGTTGCAGCGAGGCGCGCAGCGTGCCGTCCGGCCGGGTGCCCTCGATGCGCAGATAGACGATGTCGCCGTTGCGCAGAAAGCTGTCGCCGTCTGCGTTGGTCGTCCACGCCCAGTCCTCGGGCGTCAGGATCGCCTGCTCCTTGCCCAACTTCACTACAACTTTCTTCGCGGAGACCGCCGTCACCATGCCGTGAACATAGCTTCCCTTGTCCATCGCCTGCGTCCAGTCGGGATGCTGGTAGCTCTCCTTGTCGAAGCCGGAGAGGACGACGTTCTTCAGATTGCCCTTCCACCCCTCCCGCCGCTCGTAGGAGGCCGCGCCGTCGAGCACCGCCTTGTTCGCCGCCATCTGCAACCCGAGGTCGAGCGTCGTGTACACGCGCAGCCCCGCGCCGTGCACCTCCTGCACGCCGTACTCCTTCTCCAGTTGCCGCCGCACCTCCTCGACGAAGTAGGGCGCGACGCTGTTGGCCGGCGGCTCGATGTGCAGTCCCAGAGGAGATTTCTTCGCTGTATCGGCCTGATCCCGCGTGATCTTGCCGTCCTGCAGCATCTCGTTGAGAACCAGGTTGCGGCGCTTGAGTGCGCGCTCGGGATAGCGCACCGGCGAGTAGGACTCCGGCCCCTTGGGCAGCGCGGCCAGCAGCGCGGCCTCGGGCAGCGTCAGGTCGCGGGCGTGTTTGCTGAAGTAGTACTCCGACCCCGCCTCGAAGCCGTAGGTCCCGCGCCCGAGATAGATCTGGTTGGCATACAGCTCGAAGATCTGCTGCTTGGTGAACCGCCGCTCGATCTGCATGGAGAGAAAGATCTCCTGCAGCTTGCGGCCATAGGTCTTCTCCGACGAGAGGAAGAGGTTCCTCGCCAGTTGCATGGTGATGGTCGAGGCCCCCTGCGCACGCTCGTTTGAGTGCAGGTCGCGATAGGCCGCCTCGACCGCCCGCACCAGGTTCACGCCCCAGTTACTCTCGAAGCTCTTGTCCTCGATCGAGATGATCGCCTCTCGCAGAACCGGCGCAAAATCGGCGTAAGGCACGACGACGCGGCGTTCCAGCGCGAACGATCCGAAGACCTTTCCGTGGACATCCAGCAGTTCAGTGGTAGTGTTGGGGCGGTAGCGCGCCAGGTCCGCCATCTGCGGCAGGTTGATGGAGTAGATCAGCATCAGCCCGCACATCGCGCCAAAGACTGCCGAGGCTCCAAGCAGCACGAAGAACGTCATGCGCCGGGCGATGCGGCGGCTGGGGTAGTCCGGCCCGTTCAGCGTGACGCGGCGCAGAAGCCGCTGCCATGCCGGTTCAGTTTCGACCTCGGGAGGCCGGGGTCCACGACTGAGTGAGCTCTGCACGACCCTTTCACCATAGCACGGCTGAAGCAGCCGCCGCGCTCCCACCATGATGTCGAAACCAAGGCGTCAATAGTGGTGCGTCAACAGCAGTTCAGAGTGGTCAGGCAGTCTTGCCTTTGAGCAGGTCGAGTGCCTTGGTGAGCTGCTCGTCCACGGTTACAGTGGGCTTCTTCGGCGCAGCGGCCGGCGTACCCTCAATCGCATCCTCGTCGATATCCTCATCCTGATCGGGGAAATTCGACGCCACCAATACTCCAGGCGTAACCGCGTCGTCCTGTATCTTCTTGCCCGAAGGCGATTCGTACTTCGCCACGGTCAGAATCAGGGCTGCGCCATCGGGCATTTCGAATGTCTTCTGCTGCGCGCCCTCGCCGAAGGTCCGTTCTCCCACTAGCTCGGCACGCTTGTTGTCGAGCAGCGCCGCGGCCACCAGTTCCGCCGGGCCTGCCGTTCCGCGATTGACCAGCACGACAACCGGAGCCGTCGCATTGATGGTCTTTGCCGGATCGACTGAGAAGGTCTGCTTGGCAACCTTCTGCCCTTCGAGCGTGGCGATGGTTCCGCTCGGCAGCAGGAAGTTCGCCAGTCGCATCGCATCCGTCATATCTCCGGCGGCAACATCGCGCAGGTCGAGCAGCACCTTCTTATTCCCTGCCTTCTGCATCCCCTTCAGCCTGGCCTCGACCTGCTGCACATGCTCGTGGTCCAGCACCTCGGGCTTCAGATAGAGGATCGAAGAGTTCTCGTAGATCGTCTCGGAGACCGCAGGGTAAGTCACCAAGGTCCGCGTCATCGTGATCTTGTTGGGAATAGGCTTCGGCGGGCGCACGACAGAGATGGTCAGCTCGCTTCCGGACTGGCCTTCCAGCAAACGGCGAATCATGGCAAGGGAAAGGTCGCGCGTATCCTGCACGCCGATAGCCTCAATGAAGTCGCCATCGTTCAGATTCGCTTTGTCCGCGGGGCTGCCCGGAACCACGGAGACGACCGTGGCATAGCCACCGCGCTTGGAGACGTTGATGCCCACCTGGGCGCTGCCCGCCTTGTCGGTCTTGTAGATCTTGTATTCTTCCGGCGTCAGGTAGCTCGAGTCCGCGTCCAGAGACTCCAGCAAGCCGCGCATTGCGCCGTCGGTCACCTTGCCGATGTTCGGATCGACGACATAGTCGGACTGAATGTGCCGCAGCACCTCGGTGTAGACATTGATCTGGTTATAAGCGCCGTCCTGGTCCGAGGCCGCGTTGACGCCGCTCGAATTCATGCCCAGAAAGACCGTCAGCACGAGGGCAACCGAGACCACCAGCAGCAATATCTTAGAAATCTTGGGCATAGGGCGAAACCATCTCCAGGGGCAGCATCGGCGAACAGGGATTAGACGTTCCCCGCTGTCGAAATGATACTCTCGAACCATGATTGCGCGATGCCGTGCGCGATACGACATTTGGTGGCGGTGGGCAGAATCGAACTGCCGACCTACGGGTTATGAGTCCGTCGCTCTAACCATCTGAGCTACACCGCCCTAATGTGTATTGGCCGCGCCAGGCTGGAAGTGTCGCGCAACGAGCAAGTTCAGGGAGAACCGTCGCGGCACAGCCAGTTCCAATCATACTTGATTCGAGGCAGGGCGAAAAGCAGCCTCCCGCCACCGTCCTTGGCGTCATCCCGGCGCGGCTGGCCTCGACCCGGCTGGCGCGGAAGGTGCTTCGCTCCATCGCCGGCAGGCCGATGCTCGCATGGGTGTACGAGGCGGCCAAAGCCTGCCCCCAGCTCGACAGGGTTCTGATCGCCACCGACTCCGACGAGGTGGCCGCGCTGTGCGAGCAGAACGGCTGGCCGTTTCAACTCACCTCGTCCGACCTGCCCAGCGGCACCGACCGCGTCCACGCCGTCGCGCAGATCGTCCACGCCGACATCTACGTCAACATCCAGGGCGACGAGCCGCTGCTAAAGCCCGAGCACCTGACCGCGCTGCTTCGTCCCTTCGCCCAGCCGTACGTCGAAGTCTCGACGCTCAAGGTTCTGTGCACGCCCGAGAACATCGCCAACCCGAACGCCGTGAAGGTCGTCACCGCCGCCGACGGCCGCGCCCTCTACTTCTCCCGCTGCACCATTCCCTACGACCGCGACGGAGTTGCGCCTCCGTACTGGAAGCACATCGGCATCTACGCCTATAGCAAGAACGCGCTCGAGCGCTTCCCCACGCTTCCCCATCGGTTCCTTGAGCAGACCGAGCGGCTGGAGCAACTCCGCTTCCTCGAAAACGGCGTCAGCCTCTACGTCGAGCCCACCGACTTCGACACCATCGGCGTCGATACCGAAGACGACCTCAGGCGGGTCGAAGCCCTGCTTCGGGGATAGATCGGGTGAACAAATCGAGCGAACGGAGATCGTTCCCGGTTCTCCGCCAGCATCCGGCCTGCAAAAGATCCCGCCTGCAAAACTGATAATTCACTCCTGCAACAAATGGTGCGGATTCGCTTCGCGTGGTGTAGATTAGCTTCGCGCTCCTTCATGGGCGCCGGTGCTGCAAATGCACCAGACAGGAGTGCCATGACTGACAGAAGCAGCATCCTAGCATTGATGTGCGCAGTCTTGATCGCGTCTGGAGCAGGCGGAAGAGCAGCGGCTCAGCAGGCTCAACAGGTTTCGGCCACCAACCTCTCGCCCGCAACCATGTCGCGCGTCGGTGCGGTCGATCCGCGCTTCCAGTCCTACAACATCGAGATGGTCGAGGTCATCGGCGGCAGATTCTGGAAGCCCTACGCCAGCACCGCTGCCGCCGCCAAGCAGGAGACCGCCGCCGCTGCCGCCAACAAAAATCAGCCCACCGGCATGGACCCGAACCTCTATCAATACCGCTCGCCGATCGATCTCTCCAATCCGCGACTGCGCAAGCTGGCCGCCGCCCTGGGGCCGGCCTATATGCGCGTCAGCGGAACCTGGGCCAACAGCGCCTACTTCCAGGACTCGGATGCGCCCGCGCCCGCGACTGCTCCCAAGGGCTTCAATGGCGTGTTGACGCGGCAGCAATGGAAGGGCGTCGTCGACTTCGCCCACGCAACCGATGCCGAGATCGTCACCTCGTTTGCGACCAGCGTCGGAACCCGCGACGCCGCCGGTGTATGGAGCCCCGATCAAGCGCGCCAGCTTCTTGCCTACACCAAATCCGTGGGCGGCAGCATCGCCGCGGCGGAGTACATGAACGAGCCGACCTTTGCCGCCATCGGAGGCGCTCCCAAGGGCTATGACGCCGCAGCCTACGCCCGCGACATCAAGGTCTTCCTTCCGTTTATTCGCAAAGCTGCACCCGACATGATCTTTCTCGGTCCCGGCGGCGTCGGCGAGGGAGGCACGCTGATTCCGGCGGGCATGAACAAGGGCATGATCGCCTCGGCGGACCTTCTCAGGGCGACCGGCCCGGTCTTCGATGCCTTCTCCTACCACTTCTATGGCGCGGTCTCGAAGCGCTGCGGTGTGATGGGCGGATCGTCGCAAACGACGGAGGCCGACGCGCTCTCACAGGAATGGCTCTCCCGCACCGACGCCATCGAGAAGTTTTATGCGGGCGTGCGCGATCAATATGAACCCGGCAAAGCGCTCTGGGTCACCGAGACCGCCGACGCGGCCTGCGGCGGCAATCCCTGGGCCTCCACCTTCCTCGACACCTTCCGCTATCTCAACCAGCACGGCACCCTCGCCAAACGCGGCGTGCAGGTCATCATGCACAACACGCTCGCCGCCAGCGACTACGGCCTGCTCGACGAGAGCACCCTCGCTCCCCGGCCCAACTACTGGGCGGCACTGCTGTGGCACCAATTGATGGGAACCACCGTGCTCGACGCCGGCGCTTCCCCCTCACCGGATCTGCATCTTTACGCCCACTGCACGCCCAGCCATCCCGGCGGTGTCACGCTGCTGGCCATCAACGCCGACCGCAACTCCTCACATCAGCTTGCAATCCCGGTTCAATCCGACCGCTACACGCTGACTGCTCACGAGCTTACCGATAAGACTGTCGAGTTGAATGGAGAGGAACTGAAGCTGAACTCCAACGGCGGCGTGCCCTCGCTCACAGGTGCGTCAACGCCTGCCGGAGAGGTTACGCTGGCTCCGGCAAGCATCACGTTTCTTTCCATGCCCGACGCAAAGAACAGCAGTTGCCATTAAGAAGCATCGAGGCAATCAGCGGACGAGGCAGGGCCGCTTCGGGTCGAACTTCCAACCCGGAAGCAGATACTGCATCGCCGCCGCGTCGTCGCGTCCGCTGAGACCGACCGCGTTGTAGAGACGATGCGCCTGCTCGACCTGCTCCATGTCCAGTTCGACGCCCAGCCCCGGACGCTCCGGCACGCGCAGCTTGCCATCCGCGATCTTCAGCGGCTCTTTCGTCAGCCGCTGTCCATCCTGCCAGATCCAATGTGTATCGATCGCCGTTACATTCCCCGGAGCGGCGGCGGCGACATGGGTGAACATCGCCAGCGACACGTCGAAATGGTTGTTCGAGTGCGACCCCCAGGTCAGCCCCCACTCGCGGCAGAACTGCGCCACCCGCACCGAGCCCTCCATAGTCCAGAAATGCGGATCGGCCAGCGGAATATCGACGGCATGCAGTTCCACGGCGTGCCGCAGCTCGCGCCAGTCGGTTGCGATCATGTTGGTCGCGGTCGGCAGCCGCGTCGCCCGGCGAAACTCGGCCATGATCTCGCGGCCGGAGAAGCCCTTCTCCGCTCCGCACGGATCTTCAGCATAGGCCAGCACACCCTGCCTGCCCTCGCAGAGCCGGACGGCCTCATCGAGTGACCACGCACCGTTCGGATCGAGCGTGATCCGCGCCTGGGGAAAGCGCTCGGCCAGCGCCGTGACCGCTTCCATCTCCTGCGTTCCGGCTAACACGCCGCCCTTGAGCTTGAAGTCGTTGAAGCCGTAGCGCGCACGGGCCGCGTCCGCCAACCGCAGCACGGACTCGGTGGTCATCGCCTCTTCATGCCGCAGCCGCAGCCAGTCATCGTCCGCGCCTTCATCGCCGAGATAGGCCAGGTCGGTCTTTTTCCGATCTCCGATAAAGAAGAGGTAGCCCAGCACATCGACGCTCTCCCGCTGCTGCCCTTCTCCCAGCAGTCCGGCCACCGGCATATCGAGAAACTGTCCCAGCAGGTCGAGCAGCGCGGATTCGACCGCTGTCATGGCATGAACCGTCGTCCTCAGATCGAAGGTCTGCAAGCCTCTGCCGCCAGCGTCGCGGTCGGCAAAGCGCGTTCCTATCGTGCGCAGAATATCTTTGTACGAGCCGATCTTCTGACCAATCACAAGTGCGCTGCACTCTTCAAGTAGCTTGCGAATCTTCTCTCCGCCGGGAACCTCACCCACGCCGATGTGCCCGCAGTTGTCGGTCGCCACGACAAGGTTGCGCGTGAAGTAGGGCGCGTGCGCTCCGCTGAGGTTCAGCAGCATACTGTCGTGACCCGCCACCGGGATCACGCGCATCGCGGTAACTGCGGGAGAACCGTGCGGCATCACAAATTCCGTCATGCCACACCGCCCTCGGGCTGCGGGTACTTAAGCTCTGCACGCTTGATCTCGCCGACGATCGGCAGATAAGCGACGATCGCCATCAGCGCTGTCGCGGCCACAAAGATCAACGCGTCGTTGAACGATCCCGTCCGTTTCACCAGGTATCCAATCACGATGGGCGTGGTGATGCCCGCCATATTGCCGATCAGGTTGAACAGGCCGCCGTTGATTCCCACCAGTCCCTTCGGCGAGGTGTCGGCGATCACCGTCCAGCCCAGCGCGCCGAATCCCTTGCCGAAGAAGGCCAGCGACATCAGCGCGATCACCACCCATTGTGCATTCGCGTAGTTGCACCCGATCATCGTGACCGACAACAGCATTCCACCGACGATGGGCGCCTTGCGCGCGAAGGTGAGACTATGCCCCAGTTGCAGCAGCTTGTCCGAGACCACGCCGCCGAGGATGCCGCCCACCGATCCGCACAGCGCGGGCAGCGCGGCCACGATGCCCACCTTAACAATGGACATATGCCGCGCCTGATTCAAATAGACCGGGAACCAGGTAATGAAGAACCACGTCAGCGTCGTAATGCAATATTGGCCGATGTAGACGCCGACCAGCATCCGGTTGCTGAGCAGCATCCGGATGGCGGACCACGTCAGCTTGTTCGCCGGCTTTGCCTGCGTCGTCGTCGTGCCCGGCTCGATGGCGGTCAGGCCGCCGCCGCGCTCGATATGGTCGATCTCTCCCTGGTCGATGCGCGGATGACTTCTCACGCCGTAGATCACCTTGCTCCAGATGGCGGCGAGCGAGAGGCCGATGATGGTGAGAAACCAGAAGCATGATCTCCAGCCGAGGGTATGCGTCAGCCAGCCCATGATGGGCGCGAACAGCACCAGCGCGAAGTACTGCGACGAGTTGAAAATCGCCGACGCCCGCCCGCGCTCCGCGGTGGGAAACCACGCCGCCACGATGCGCCCGTTGCCGGGAAAGATAGGCGAGTGCGCCAGTCCGGCCATCAGCCGCAGGCCGAAGATCACGGCAAAGGCAAGGGCCGCGGGAAGATATCCGGCAAAGCCTACAAGAAAGGCAAAGAACGACGAACAGACCAGGCTGAGCCCGTAGACGCGCTTCGAGCCGTAGCGGTCGAGCAGGCCGCCCGCGGGTAACTGCGCCACCACATAAGCCCAACTGAAGCCGGAGAAGAGATAGCCCAGCTTCACGGCGTCCATGTGCAGTTCTTTAGAGAGGGCGATTCCCGCAATGGACAGGACAACGCGGTCGCCGTAGCTGTATGCGCTGGCGGCAAACAGCATGGTAACGATCAGGTACCGCACACGGGTTCGTTTGTGCTCGGGCATTTTCCCTCGACGCCTTCACCGGCCGCAGAGAGGCCCGGATTCACAGAAGACAGCTTGCGATGACAGATGACAGACTCAAGAGCATAGCAATCGAAGGGATAGGAAGACAACTTCGCCCGCAACGATGAGAGCGATGAGGCCGGTGAGAACGATCCTCACCCAACAGGAGTAAAGCGCAGCTCCAGCCCGTTCGCGCCGGAGGTCACTGTCAGATCTTCGAGCGATGCCGCGATCCAGTCCGCCTGCTTCAACTCTTCGGCCGAGTGCGTCCCCAGCACCGCGAGCACGCGAGCGCCCGCAGCCTTCCCCGCACCCACGCCTGACGGAGCATCTTCGACCACGATGCATTCGCTGGGCACAAAGCCGAGCAGTTCCGCCCCGCGCCGGTACGGCTCCGGATCGGGCTTGCCGCGCTGCACCATATCGCCGCTGATGATTCGTTCCGGGATCGGCAGGCCCGCCGCCTTCAGCCGCGCCAGCAGCAGGCGTCGCGTCGCCGAGGTCACAATCGCCCAGCGTTCCAGCGGAAGCCCCTGGAGCAGCTTCTTCACCCCCGGCAGCACGGTCAGGTCGGCCATGTCCTCGACCTCCATGTCCTCAATCACGCGCAGCCCTTCGACGGGATCGATGTCCGGCCGTAGCGACTTCACGATATCGACGGCGCGAACCCCGTGCGGCACCATGTAGGTCTCGGCATTGGGTACGCCGTAGATGGCCGCCCACCGCTGCCAGCAACGCACCACCGACCCGATGGAGCTGATCAGCACTCCATCCATATCGAACAAAATTCCCTTAGTCTCAACGCAAATCGACTTGCTCAAACAGCGCTCCCTTGCAACACAAACTTCTGCGCCGCTTCTAATATCTTTGCCACCGACTCAACCGAGCAGCTCTCGCAATAGACGCGCAGCAGCGGCTCCGTGCCCGACGCGCGCAGCAGCAGCCAGGTCTCGGCGGCGTTGGGCTTACTCGCGCAATCCGGGTTGTCGAGGAAGAACTTGATGCCGTCCATCATCTCGACGCGCAGCACCTTCATCCCGGCAAACTCCGCGACACCGGCCTTTGCTCGCGCAATCGACGACTGCTTCACCGACTCCTCGATGTGCATGTCCACGCGGCCATACTGGTGCTCGCCAAACTCCGCCTGCAATGCAGCTACCAGTTGGCCGAGCGTCTTCTTCTCGTCCGCCATCACGTTGGCGAGCAATAGTGAGTTCAGCATCCCGTCGCGCTCCGGCAGATGGCGGCTGATGCCGACGCCGCCCGACTCCTCGCCGCCGATCAGGATCTCCTGCTCGAGCATCAGCTCGCAGACGTACTTGAAGCCGATGCCGTGCTCATGCAGCCGCCGCCCATACTTCGCGGCGATGCGGTCGATCATCTTGGTGGTATTGAAGGCCCGCGTCACATCGCCAGGCCACTGCTTCCGTTCGAGCAGCCACTTCAGCAGCACGGAAAATATCTTGTGCGCGTCGACGACGTTGCCATGCTCATCGACCGCGCCGATGCGGTCCGCGTCGCCATCGGTAATCAGCCCGGCATCGCAGCGCTCGGCGACAACCGCCGTCTGCGTCTCGCGAATGTTCGGCAGAATCGGCTCGGGATTGATGCCCGGAAACGCCGGGTTGATCTCGTTGCGCATCTCGACAAACGGAATTCCGGCCCGCGTAAAGATGCCCGCAACCACGCCTCGCCCCGCGCCATACATCACGTCGAGCAGAAATTTATATCCCGACGACCGAATCGCATCGAGATCGACAAACTTCGCGATCGCCGCAATGTACCCGGTGTTGAAGTCCACCTCTTCGATCGCCGCCGGAACCGCGCTCTTTCGCAGCGGCTTGCCCAGGTGGCTCTCAATCGCCGACATGATGGAAGGCAGCCCCGACCCACCATAGCTGGCCTTATACTTCACGCCGTTCCACTCGGCCGGATTGTGGCTCGATGTAATCATCACCCCGCCCGCCGCCTTGCGCTCGCGCACCGCGTAGGAGAGCGCCGGGGTCGGCGTAATCTCCGTGGCCAGAGCCACCGGAATTCCCGCTCCCGCCAGCACCTCCGCGACCACCTTCGCGAACGAGCGCGACCCAAACCGCGTGTCGTAGGCAACGCAGACACCGGCAGTCGCATCCTCGTCGGCCAGCACATAGTTCGCAATCGCCGCCGCCGCCACGCGCACATTGGCGTAGGTAAAGTCGTCGGCGATGATGCCGCGCCACCCATCCGTCCCGAACTTCACCGCAGTCTCTGCCATCGCTCCCCGCCGTCTCTAAATATCGCCTGCTAAATTAAGTCTTCCCTGCCAGCCTTCTTCAACTCCGCGACCACCTTGCCAACCTCCTGCGAGCGGTCCCGCGTCGTAATCAGCAGCGCATCCTTCGTCTGCACCACTACCAGATTATTCACGCCAACCAGCGCGATCACCTTGCCGGGCGCGTAAACGTAGTTGCCGTTCGAATCGATGGAGACACAGAGCGGATCGGTCTCGTCGAAGACATTCGCAAATGCCGCCTGCTCTGGCGAGCAGTCCGCCATGTTCTCATGCAGCGTCGACCAGCAGCCGAGGTCGTTCCACTCGAAGTCGCCGGGCAGGCAATAGATCTCCGCGCCCGCCTCGCCCTTCTTCGAGCGCGGCTCCAGCACCGCGTAGTCGATGCTGATGTTCTCGCACTGCGGATACAACTCCGCGAAGACCCGGGTGAATTCGTCCGTTCCGTAGGCTGCGGCTATCGCTTCGAGCAGCGGCGCCATCGCCGGGCAAAACTCGCGAATCGCTCCCGCCAGCGTGCGCGCGCTCCAGAGGAAGATTCCGCTGTTCCAGCCATAGTTGCCCGAAGCGACAAACTCTTCCGCCCGCGCCTTGTCCGGCTTCTCGGTGAACCGCTTCACGCGCCGCGTTACAATTCCACCGGCAATCTTCGT
>Ga0207674_10002249_pt1 | contig 24455 bp, 26 predicted proteins | sample KBSCornC72_FD_184303 | JGI IMG/M metagenome (GOLD analysis project Ga0207674, IMG submission 184303) | Corn rhizosphere microbial communities from Kellogg Biological Station, Michigan, USA - KBS Corn C7-2 (SPAdes) (version 2) | ecosystem: Host-associated > Plants > Roots > Rhizosphere > Soil ...
CCTCGTGCACCGCCTTGGCGATATCGATGATCTGCGGCTCGAACAGGCCGCAGGTGTTGGGGTTGGTCAACATGATCGCCGCGACGTCGGGGCCAAGGGCCGCCTTGACCGCCGAGGCGTCGACGGTGCCGTCCTCGCGCGCCGGAATCGGCTTGACCGTGTAGCCGAGGAAGGCGGCGGTCGCCGGGTTGGTGCCGTGTGCACTCTCCGGGACCAGAACGACGTTCCGGTGGCCCTGCCCTTTGGCCGCCTGCGCGGCGCGGATGGCCATCATGCCGCACATCTCGCCATGCGCACCGGCCTTGGGGGTCAGCGCCACGGCGGCGGTGTTGGTGAGGGTCATCAACCAGTGAGCGAGCTCGTTCATCAGCTCGAGCGCGCCCTGCACGGTCGAGACCGGCTGCAGCGGATGGATGTCGGCAAAGCCCGGCAACCGCGCCATCTTCTCGTTGAGACGCGGGTTGTGCTTCATGGTGCACGAACCGAGCGGATACATGCCGCTGTCGATCGAGTAGTTGAGCCGGCTGAGGCGGACATAGTGCCGGAGCGCCTCGGGCTCGGTCAGGCCGGCGAGCTCGAGCGGCAGCTTGCGCTTGAAGCCGCCGAGGAACTCGTCGCTCACAGCAACGTCGGGCAGGTCGACGCCGGAGTGCTCGGTGTCGCCGATCTCGAACAGTAGCGGTTCGTTGGGGAGCAGCGACGAGCCGGAGGTTGAGGCAGTGGCGCCGCTTCCGGTTCCGGTCGGGCGGCCTTGCGTGTTCATGCTCATTTCAGCGCCTCCGTCAGGCATTCGGCGAGCATCTCGATGTCGCTGTCGGTGGTGAGTTCGGTGGCCGCGAGCACGATCAGGTTCTCGACCTTGGGGTCGTTCGGGATGAGACGGCTGACGGGCACGCCCGCCAGCACCTCGGCCTTGGCGAGCAGTTCGATCACCGGGGCAGCGGGGACCGGCAGGCGGATCGTCATCTCGTTGAAGAAGCTCTTGTTGAGGAGCTCGATGCCGGGGACGGTCTTCAGCATCCGCGCGAGCTTGACCGCATTGGCATGATTGAGCTTCGCCAAGCGCGTGAGGCCGGCTTCACCCAGCAGGCCCATGTGGATCGAAAAGGCGAGCGCGCAGAGGCCGGAGTTGGTGCAGATGTTGCTCGTCGCCTTCTCGCGGCGGATGTGCTGCTCGCGGGTCGAGAGCGTCAGCACGAAGCCGCGATTGCCGTCGGCATCGACTGTTTCGCCGCACAGGCGCCCGGGCATCTGCCGGATGAATTCCTTCCTGGTCGCCATCAGCCCCACATAGGGACCGCCGAAATTGAGCGAATTGCCGATCGACTGGCCCTCGCAGACGACGATGTCGGCGCCAAGTGCACCAGGCGCCTCGATGAGGCCGAGAGAGACGACCTCGGTGACAACGACGATCAGCAGCCCGCCCTTGGCGTGCACGGCCTCAGCGGCTTTCTCGACGTCGCGGAGGTGGCCGAAGAAGTCAGGCGTCTGGATGACGATCGCGGCGGTGTCATCGTCGATCTGGCTCAGGATATCGCCCTGCCCCTCCGGCGAGGCCGGCAGGCGGATGAGGTTCGGGGAATTGTCGAGGTAAGTCGAGACGACATCGCGGTAGTGCGGGTGCAGGCCACCCGAGAGGATGATCTTGTCCTTGCGGGTGAGGCGCCGGGCCATCAGCACAGCTTCGGCCGTGGCGGTCGAGCCGTCATACATGGAGGCATTGGCGACCTCCATGCCAGTCAGGTGCGCGACCTGGGTCTGGAACTCGAACAGCATCTGCAGGGTGCCCTGCGACACCTCCGGCTGATAGGGCGTGTAAGCGGTGAGCCACTCGCTGCGCTGAATCAGGTGATCGACCGTCGCGGGCACGTGATGGCGATAGGCGCCGGCACCGACGAAGAACGGACCATCGGCGGCCGCATGATTCTTGGCGGCGAGCGCCTTCATGTGCGCTTCGACAAGGAACTCGGGGGAGTGCGCGGGCAGGTCGACCGGCCTGGTCAGCAGCGCCCCCTTGGGCACGGCGCCGAACAGCGCCTCGGCAGAACCTGCGCCAATGACGGCCAGCATGTCGGCGCGTTCGGCGGCGGAGTGGGGAAGGTAACGCATCGAACGTCCTTAGGCGGTGTGCTTGGCGTAGGCGGCGGCGTCCATCAGGCTGTCGAGCTCGCCGGCATTGTCGAGGCGGAGCTTGTAGATCCAGCCATCGCTATCTGGCGCCTGGTTGATGAGGCCCGGCTCGCCAGTGAGCGCCATGTTGACCTCGATCACCGTGCCGGACGCCGGCGAGTAGATCTCGGAGGCGGCCTTGACGGATTCGACCACCGCGGCCTCGTCGCCCTTGCTGAGCTTCTTGCCGACGCTGGGCAGCTCGACGAACACGATGTCGCCCAGCTGATCCTGTGCATAGTTGGTAATGCCGACGACGCCGATCGCGCCATCGACGCGGATGTATTCGTGGTCCTCGGTGTATTTGGTCGTCATGTGCTGGCCTTCCGGACGTAGCGGTGGGGAACGAAGGGGAGTGTGGTGACTTCGGCTGCCTGCATACGGCCGCGAACCTCGACCTGCAGCCTCGTGCCGGGCGCCGCGTGCTGCGGATTGACGAAGCCGAGCGCGATGGCCCGATTGAGCGAAGGCGAGAAGCCGCCTGAGGTGACGCGACCGATACCGACCCCATTCGCGTCGAAGATGGTGGTGTTCTCGCGGGCCGGCGCCCCGTCGACGAACAGTCCGACGCGAATGCGGCCGAGATTGCCTGCGATCTCACTGAGGATGCGGCTCGCGCCCGGGAAGTCACGGGCCTCGCGGCGACGCTTGCTGACCGCGAAGTTGAGCCCGGCCTCGATCGGCGAGACGGTGTCGTCGAGGTCGTGCCCGTAAAGTGGCAGGCCGGCCTCGAGGCGCAGGCTGTCGCGGGCACCAAGGCCAATCGGCTTGACACGGGCGTCGGATAGAAGTTCGTTCCAGAGAGCCGCTGCCTTGCCGGCTTCCACCAGGATTTCGAGCCCATCCTCTCCGGTATATCCGGAACGGGTGATGATGAGCGAGGTGCCGCGCCAATCGAAGCTGCCGCCGGTCATGAAGCCAAGTCGGGAGACACCGGGGATGATCGCGTCGGCGATCGCCACGGCCTCGGGACCCTGCAGCGCGATGAGCCCGCCATCATCGGCGCGATGGAGCGCTGCGCGGCCTTCGGTGGCGGCCTGGATTAGGGCCCAGTCGGCGTCCTTGGTCCCGGCGTTGACGATAATGTAGAGCGCGCCCGCCCAGGCGGAACCTTCCGGCCGCTCGATCATCAGGTCGTCGCGTGTGCCACCCTCATCGTTGAGCAGCAGGGTGCAGCGCATCTGGCCGGGCTTGAGCGCGCGGATGTCGCCGACGATGAGCGGCTCGACCAGTGCGGAAATCGTCGCGTGATCGCGCTCGGGGTCACCGGACTTGTCCTTGAGGATCAGGAGGCTCGGGCCCATGTGGGACACGTCGAACAGGCCGGCGTGCTCGCGCGTCCACTTGTGTTCGGCGATGATGCCCGTGGGATATTGCACCGGCAGCGAATAGCCCGAGAACGGCACCATGCGGCCGCCGAGCTTGATATGTTCGTCGTTGAGGACGACAGACTTGAGAGGTTCGCTGCTCTGCTCTGACACGGGACACCCAAGGGTCGGTTGCACGAATGCCCGCGAGGCTGCCCTCGCGCGCCGTGCCCCCTCTGTCCGCTAACCTGAGAGATTTCCCGGAGAGCCTATGCTCCGGTTGCTCCTTCGGTGGAGTGTTGCCACTCGCTTTCCAGAGTTCAGTTTGACTGCGGTCCCTTTTGCCTGAGAGTTTCCGGGGCGGTTGCTCCTTCGGCGCCACTCCGGTCGGAACCGGAGCGGTCTCTCCCGCAGTCGACTTATCCTGACGATTGCCGCGGCAGAGTCAACGCCGCGGTCCCAAAGCTCAGGACTTCTTCTTGGCGCCGGCGTCGAAACCGACCCAGATGGTGATCTCGTCGCCCTGCACGTAGGGGATCTGGATGTTGTCGACGACCTTCACGAAATCGCCCGCCTGCGCGGGCGGCGTGATGGCGACCGGAATCTGATAGAGCTCTGAGTAAAGGGGTGTGGCGTCGCCGCGCTCGACCGCGAAGCGGAGCGGCAGGTCGACGCTCTGCTGGTTGCCGGCGGGGCCGAGCATCAGGCGTCCGACGACACCCATCTTCACGGTGATCAGTCCATTGGAGACAGTGCAGTTGCGCGACTGCTTGTCGATGACGGCCTGGTACTGCAGGTCCTTGGGATTACCGACCTGGCCCTTGCCGTAATAGTAGACAGCCTCGGCGCCCGGACGCACCTTGATCGGCGGGCATTCCGTGGCGATGGCCGGCAGCGCTGGATTCATCGCAGCAATCTGCTCGGGCGTGGCGGTTGCATTCTGCAGCGCCTGGGTGCTGGCCGAGGGCTTTGCCGCGCTGCCCCCGAACATACCGCCCATCGAACAGGCCGACAGCATCAAACCAAGCGCCGCAACAGCGGCGACACGAGCAGCAAACACGCGTCCGGACACTGAACCACCCCCCAACAAACTCACGAGACTGCTTCCCCCTGCAGCGCCAATAGAATGGCAGGCGCGCCGCTGACTGTCACGCCCGCGACGTCCTGCACGAAGAGCTTTTCGACCGTTCCGTCCCGGACAATCATGGCGAAGCGGGCGAAGCGCGGCTCTCCCGCCCACGGAAAATCCTTCGCCAGCCCAATAGCTTGCGCGAATTCACCCTTGGCGTCGGCAATGAACTCGATGCTCCCCAGCGCCTCGCTGCGCTCGGCCCAGGCCTTGGTCACATGATGATCGTTGACGGTGGCGCAAACGATCTTGCTGATCCCCGCCGCCTTGATCTTGTGTGCGTTGGCAACGAACCCCGGAAGATGGGCGGTATCGCAGGTGGGGGTGAACGCGCCGGGAACGCCGAACAGGACGATGCGGCCGTGGCCCAGAATGTCTTGTGTCGTGGCGTCGGTCACGCCGGCGGCATCGACCAGTTTGACGCTGATGGACGGCAGCCTATCGCCGGGTTGGATCATCTGAATTCCGTTTTGCTGGGGACTGTCAGTTCGCCGGCGCGGCGATCTGGCGGGCGACGAAATAGGGGCCTGAGCGCGTCATGAACGTCAATTGAATGCCCCGGCCCTCCAGCCCCGTCGCCGCTGCTCCCCCGAGCAGCTTGGCGGTCCATACGGTTTCATCCGGGCTTTTTTGCGGCGTTTCGAAGAGGATAGCCGGGTCGCCGACGTCGACGATCAGTGAGCTGGGGTCGATCGAGTGATCGAGTCCGTCCAACTCGATGCCCCTGGCAGTCGCGGTCACGGTCCGCACGGGCTCGCCAGGCTGGTCCCAGGCGATCGGCACATTCGCCTGGGCTTGATCCAGCCTGATGGACTGTCCCGGATCGGCCTTACCGAAGCTGATCGGGAGAGAAAACGACGCCGTCACCGGCACGCACATATCGGAGCAGACACCCATTGTGGCCTTCACCACCAGCGTCGCGCTATCGCCCGAGGGCCTGAGCGCTATCGGCAGGACGATCGACCCGCGATAGATATAGTCGAGGTATCCCCCCTCCCGGTTGATCTCAGGATAAGGCCACGAGACGGCGGGAGTTCCAACGCCCGACGACCCGGCAAAATCGATCTCAGTTGGTATCCCCGTCTCGCCGGGGATGCGCCAGTAGATGTTGGTCCCCCGCGGCAGATCGAGTTCGAGGCCCGCCACTGCGGTGCCCCCGGTCACTACGTCGGCCGAGATCAATCGCGCCTTCACTCCGGGCGCGATGGTCTGCCAAGGCGTCGCGCCGGCCAAGGCGGGTCCGGCGGCGAGCGTCACAAACAGGAATGGGGCAAGTCTCAGCATCGGCGATCCCGATACATGAGAAGAGCGCGGCAAAGAAGGCACATCCGATCAGCCATTCGTGACCGGCATATTGCCGCCACAGCGTCGTGGAGTAGAATTGGCACACGGAGACGTTCGATGATTTCCCTCAAGGGCCAGTTTCTGGTGGCGATGCCCGACATGGGCGATGAGCGTTTCCACGGAAGCGTCATCTACATGGTCGGCCATGGCGACGAGGGCGCCATGGGCCTCGTCATCAACCAGCCGGTCGAGGATATGCGCTTCATCGACGTGCTGGAGGAGCTGGGCATCACCGAAAGCGACCAGCCCATACAGATGCCCAATCGGGAGGTGCTGCGCGGCGGACCGGTGCAAAAGGGGCGCGGCTTCGTGCTGCATTCGCCGGACTATTTCCGCGAGGGTACGTCGTACCAGGTCAATGACGAGATCTGCCTGACGGCGACGCTCGATATCCTCAAATCGATGGCCTTCCATAACGCTCCGATGGATGCGGTGTTCGCGCTCGGCTATTGCGGCTGGGCTCCCGGCCAGCTCGAAAACGAGATCGCCCTCAATGGCTGGCTCACCGTCCCCTACTCCCGCGAGCTCTTGTTCCGCTCGTCGCTGGAGCGGCGCTACGACATGGCACTGGGCCAGCTCGGCATCACTCGCGCGACGCTGAGCGGCGCGGCTGGTCATGCGTGAGCATCAGCGGGCCTAGCGCCCCAGCTGGGCTGCGAGCTTCTTGGTGAACTCGGCGCCGCTCATTGCGGCGCCGAAGGCGAAGCCTTGGGCGTACTGGCAGTTGAGTTGCTGCAGGCGCTCGATTTCCTCGAGTGTCTCGACGCCCTCGGCGATGACGAGGAGGTCGAGCTCGTTGGCGAGGGAAACGATGGAGCGGATGATCGGCACCTGGGTATGCGACAGGCCGCTGTCGTCGGCTATCTGTACGAACGGCGCCGGGATCTTGATGGTGTCGACCGGGAAGCGGTGAAGATAGCTCAACGACGAATGCCCGGTGCCAAAATCGTCCAGCGCCAGGCGCAGGCCCATCGCCTTGAGTGCGTTGAGCATGTAGGCGGAGTGCTCGGGGTTGCTCATCACCTGCCCTTCGGTGATCTCAAGCTTGAGGTGGCTCGCCACCTGGCGGTTCTCGTTCACCAGCGCGCGCATGTCGGAGAGCAGCGTTTCAGTCTGCAACTGACTGGGCGAGAGATTGACCGAGACGAAGAACTCCTCGGGGATCGGCAAGTGGCGCAGCCAGTCGCGGGTCTGCGCGGCCGCCTGCTCGAAGGCAAGCCGGCCGAGCCGCTCAATCATGCCGGTACGCTCGGCGAGCGGCACGAACTCCTCGGGGGCGACGACGCCGCGCGTCGGATGGTTCCAGCGCATCAGCGCCTCGGCGCCGGCGATCTCGCCCGAATGGATGTCCATGATCGGCTGGAACTGCACCTCCAGTTCGCCGTGCCGCAAGCCGCGATCGAGATCTTCTTCGCTGGCGCGGGTGTAGGCAGCGATCGAGCGCGCCGAGGCGCGATAGGCTTCGATGCGGTCGCCGCCCAGGCGCTTGGCGTAGTACATTGCGAGCTCGGCATCTCGCAGCACGTCATCGGCGGTCGCCGGGTTGCCGTCATAGATGGTGACGCCGATCGAGGCGGTCAGCGACAGGTCGCGCTCGCCGAAGTTGAATGGTGACTTGAGCGCTTTTCTAATCTGCTCGGCCGTTTCGGCGATCTTGCCGGCGGCCGCCTCCGACCCCAGGATCACCGCGAACTGGTCGCCGGACAGGCGGGCCACCGTGTCGAGCGGCCGCATGATGCGGGCGACACGGCGAGAAATCGCCAGCAGGACCGAGTCGGCAGCGGAGTGGCCGACGCGCTCCTCGAGCTCCATGAAGCGATCAATGTCGATCAGGAACACCGCCGGCTTGATGCCGTTGGGCAGCTTCGCCCGGGTGAGGGAGCGTTCAAGGCGATCGAGGAAGAGCTGTTTGTTGGGGAGGCCAGTGAGGCTGTCGTGCACGGCATCGTGCAGCAGGCGGTCCTTGCTGGCGCGATCCTCGTTGACATCCTGCAGCGTGCCGACGATGCGGTTGACCTGGCCATCGCCGCCGAGCACCGGCTTGACGCGCATGCGGAAGGTGCGGTGGCTGCCATCGTGCGCGGCGAGGCGGATATCGGTCGAGACCTTGCCGCGCCGCAGCTCGACCAGCGTGTCAAATGCCGTTCTAAAGCGGTCGCGATCGTCGGGGTGGATACGATCAAGCCAGCGTTTGATGGCGCCGCGCAAGGCGCCGCGCCGTTCGCCGAGCCGGATGCAGAGTTCGTCGGACACCGCGACGCGATCGCGCTCGATGTTCCAGTCGAAGACGAAATCGCCCGAGCCGGTGAGGGCAAGGGCGCGGCGCTCGACTTCGCTCAAGGTGCCGATCGACACCTGGCCTTCCGAGAAGGCGTGCTGCACCGAGGTAAAGCCGAGCAGCATGACAATGAGCACGAGGCCGCCGGCCACGGCGGGCTGCGCCACGTCGTTCGAGACCTGCCCGGTGATCACCAGCCAGCCATAGAACAGCCAGGCGATGTAGATGATCCAGGTGGGAACCAGGAGCACGGCACGATCGTAGCCGCGCAACGCCAGCAGCAGGATCAGGAAGAAGCCGGTGATGCCCAGCAGCGCCAGCACTAGGCGCGCGATGGTGGCCGCGACGGCCGGCTGCAGGAAGGCGAAGCCGAAGAGCGCGAGGAACACGACCGTCAGCGCGAGCGCCAGCGTGACGAAGCGGAAGTGCCAGCGATGCAGGTTCAGATAGACGAACAGGAAGGCGAACAGGGTCGTGGCGATGCCCGCCTCCGAGGCGGCGCGGAAGGGCGCCGTCACGCCATTGGAGAGGCCAATCAGCGGACCAAAGACGCCGAAATCGACGAGCAGATAGACCAGCACGGCCCAGGAGAAGGCGGCTGTCGTGGGGAAGATGCCGCGGCCGCGCACCACGAACATGATGGTGAGGAACACCGCGGCGAGGCCGGCGACCCCCATCACCACGCCGCGGAACAGCGTGAAGGAGTTGACGTAGTCGCGGTAGGCGTCGGGCTTCCAGAGATAGAGCTCGGGCAGCGTGTTGCCCTTGAGCTCGGCGACGAAGGTCACGGTGGCGCCGGGGTCGAGCGTGACCTCGTAGACATCGGCCTCGCGGTCGGGGAGGCGCACCGGACGGATCCCCGCGCTGGGCGTGAGGGCAGTAATGCGTTCCGAACCGAGGTCGGGACGGAATACACCGGAGCCCGGCAGACGGAAGAAGGGAGCGACCAGCAGCCGATCCATCTGCGCATCGGAGTCGTTCTTGAGCGCAAACAACGCCCAGGTCGGATTGGTGCCGTTCTGGCTCGCCAGCACCTCGACGCGGCGGATGATGCCGTCTTCACCGGGAGCGGTCGAGAGCTGGATCTTGCCGTTATTGCCGGGAGCGACTTCCACGGCGGAGGTGAGATTAACCGCGTTCACATCCTCGGGCGCGGTCACCACGTCGAAGGCGGATGCCGGAGCCACTCCCGCCAGGCCGACGAGAATGACGAGCGCCAGGGCGAGAAGGTGCCGTATTGAACTGATGGTCATTCTGCCCGGGAGATTTCGCCGGTGATCTAGGTATCGGGGTTTCCCCCTTGCGACAAGCATTCAGCGCCCGGCTGTCCGATCGCGGGCGTCCCAGCGCTCGCGAGTGAGGGCAAAGAGCACATGGTCGGCCCATTTCCCGTCGATCTGCAGGTAGTTCTCGGCGTAGCCCTCTTCCTTGAATCCGTTTTTTTCAAGGACGCGTCGACTGGCGATGTTGTGGGGCAGGAAGGCCGCATGCAGGCGGTGCAGACCCAGACCGTCGAAGTAGAACGGGAGCAGAACGCCGACGGCTTCGGACATCAGCCCGCGCCCGGCGAACTCTTCGCCCATCCAGTAGCCGAGGTTGGCGTATTGCGCGGCCCGACGGCGGATATTGGAAATGGTGAGGCCGCCGACCAGCGTTTCACTCTTGCCGGTCTTCTCGAACAGCAGGAACGAGAAGTCGGTCCCGCGCTTGGCCTCGCCACGACCGCGCAGCAAGCGCGCGCCGAAGGCCTGGCGATTGAGGTCAGCCTCGGTCCAGCGCGGCTCATAAGGCCTCAGAAAGTCGCGGCTGCGGCGGCGCAGCGACCGCCATGCGTCGAAGTCGCGCGAACGGGCCGGCCGCAGCACGACCCGATCACCGGTCAGGACCGGCGTCGGATCGCGCACGAACCAGTTCAGCATCACCATCGAGGCTTAGTTTTTAAGCCGCGACGTGATGACGTCGTAGTTGGGAAGCTTGCCCACCGGGCCGATGCCGGCGAGTGAAACGTTGCCCTTGTCGAGCACCTGCCGGGCAATCTGCTTCACGCGATCGGCGGTGATGCGGTTGATGCGATCGACGGTTTCCTGCAGCGGGATCGGCCGGCCCCAGAGGATCTGCTGGCGGGCCAGCTGCCCGGCCCGCGACGATGGACTCTCGAGCGACATCAGCAGGCCGGCGCGGATCTGATTGCGGACGCGAAGGACCTCCTCATCGGTGATTGTCTGGGTGGCCTTCAGCAGCTCGTCGAGCACCACGGGAAGCAGGTCGTTGACCTCCTCTTCGCCGGTCGAGGCAGCGACGCCGAAAATGCCGCTGTCGGCGAAGGCCCAGTGGAAGGCATAGACGGAATAACAAAGGCCGCGCTTCTCGCGCACCTCCTGGAACAGCCGCGAAGACATGCCGCCGCCGAGGATCGACGCCAGAATCTGGGCGGCATAGAAGCCGTCGGAGTTGTAGGCCCTGCCCTCGAAGCCGAGGACGATATGGGCCTGCTCATGATCCGACAGCACCCGCTGCTCGCCGCCCACATACTGGGCCTTCTGCGGCACCGGGGCGCCGTCGGCCTTGAGGTCATGGAAGCGATTGTTGGCAATGTCGACGAGCGCATCGTGATCGACGTTCCCGGCAGCGCAGACGACCATCTGGTCGCCGACATAGTTGCGCTCCATGTAGTCCCGGATGGTCGTGGGCGAAAAGCTCTTCACCGACTCGACCGTGCCCAGGATCGTGCGGCCGATCGGCTGGTCGGGATAGGCGGCCTGCTGGAACAGGTCGAACACGTGGTCGTCGGGATTGTCGCGCGCGGCGCCGATCTCCTGGACGATGACCTGCTGCTCGCGGTCGAGCTCGGATTGGTCGAACAGCGAATTCTGCAGGATGTCGGAGAGGATGTCGCCGGCCAGCGGCACGTCTTCCTTGAGCACGCGGGCGAAGTAACCGGTGTGCTCCACCGAGGTCGCAGCATTGAGGTCGCCGCCGACATTCTCGATGGCCTCGGCGATCTGCAGGGCGTTGCGCGACTTCGTGCCCTTGAACGCCATATGTTCGAGGACGTGGCTGATGCCGTGCTCGGCCTCGGTCTCGCTGCGCGAGCCGGCCTTTACCCAGATGCCGAGCGAGGCACTTTCGAGGTGCGGCATGTCATCGGTGATGACAGTCATGCCATTGGCAAGGGTTGTGGTCCGCACGCTCAACTTCAGGTCCTCCCGGCCCGGGATCGCGCGCGGACATAGTCTTCCACTGCGCCCAGGTCGTTGGCCAGCCTGTCGTAACGCTCAGGCCGTTCATAAAGATCAGACAACCATGCCGGCAGGGGCGGTTCAATGCCCGTCGCCGCCTTGACCGCCGCCGGGAATTTCGCCGGGTGCGCGGTCGCCAGGGTAATCACCGGCGCATTGCCGAGCTCGAGGCCGTTGCCCACGGCGACGCCGACCGCCGTATGCGGATCGAGCAGGTAGCCGGCCTCGCGCTGCGTCTTAGCGATGGTGTCGGAGGTCTCCGCCTCGGTGGCGCGGCCGGACGCGAAGCTTTCGCGGATCGCAGCAATGGCCCTGGGCGGAATGGTAAAGTGACCCGATTGCTGCAGGCCGTTCATCAGACGCTTGAGGCCGTCGGCATCGCGATCGAGAGACTCGAACAGCAGGCGCTCGAAATTGGACGAGACCTGGATGTCCATCGACGGACTGATGGTCGGCACCACCGTGCCTGTTTCATACGAACCCGTCGCAAGGGTACGGGCCAGGATGTCGTTGGAGTTGGTGGCGATCACCAGGTTGGCGACGGGCAGGCCCATGCGCTTGGCGGCATAGCCGGCGAAGATGTCGCCGAAATTGCCCGTCGGAACGACGAAGTTCACCGGCCGATAGGGAGCACCCAGAGAGACCGCAGCGGTGAAGTAGTAGACGATCTGCGCGACGATGCGGCCCCAGTTGATCGAGTTGACGCCGCTCAGATGCATCTGCTCGCGGAACGCCGGTGCACGGAACAGGCCCTTCACGATGGTCTGGCAATCGTCGAAGGTGCCGGCGAGCGCGATGTTGTGAACGTTGGCATCGGACACGGTGGTCATCTGCCGGCGCTGCACTTCGGACGTGCGGCCGTCGGGATGGAGGATGAAGATGTCGGTGGTGTCGCGGCCGCGGAACGCCTCGATGGCGGCTGAGCCGGTATCACCCGAGGTGGCGCCGACGATCGTGGCCCTGCCCTTCCGCTCGCTGAGGATGTGATCCATGACGCGCGACAGGAACTGCATCGCCACGTCCTTGAACGCGAGCGTCGGCCCGTGGAAGAGCTCAAGCACGAACCGGCCAGGGGCAAGTTCGACCAGCGGCGTCACCGAGGGGTGGCGGAACGTCGCGTAGGCGCCATCGATGATGGCCTTGAGCTTGTCCGCGGGGATCTCGCCATCGACGAAGCGCGAGATCACGGCAAGTGCCACCTCGGCATAGGGTTTACCGGCGAAACGGGCGATTTCGGCGGGCGTGAACTGCGGCCAGGTTTCGGGGAGATAAAGGCCGCCATCGCTGGCCAGCCCAGTGAGCACCGCGTCGGAGAAGCCCAGAACTGGCGCCTCGCCGCGGGTCGAGACAAATCGCATCAGGGGATGCCCCATTCGAAAGTTGGCGGAACTTATTGAAACAAGGGGGCGGGGGCAAGGAAATAGGCCCTGCCCGCGGCCCCCGCCGCTCCTAGGCCGCGGCCTTTGGCCGGAACTGGCGCCAGACCCAGAATGCCAGCAGGCACGGGGTCAAGATGGCGAAGCCGAACCAGGTGAACGCGTAGCCGAGGTGATTGTTGGGGAAGTCGACGGTGGTTTCTCCGCCCTGCGGCAGCGCGCCCGGAGCGGTGGCCGGCGCGTCGATGGTGAGGCCGAGCACGATTCCGGAAATATCGGCGAGTGTGGCGAGGCGCTTTGGGTCGCGGACCCACTCGACGCGCTTTGCCTTGTCGGGCCCGGGGGTGAAGGCGCCGGCCTCCTCGGGGGCGATGCCGATCCCCGTCACCGTCTGCGGACCCTGCGGCAGCGGACCGCCATTGGCGAAGGCCGGGGCGCTGGCCTGCGGGACGAAGCCCCGATTGATGAAGGCGAAGCCGCCGCCTGCGTCTAGGGGCACCATGACCCAGTAGCCAGGCCCGCTGTATTTGCCCTTGGCGTCGGAGAGGCTGGTGAAGACCAGCACGGTCTTGTCGGGGACGTATGACCCGGTCACGGTGACGGGGCGATAACCCAGCTCGTCCAGATGCACGAACTCCCAATGGTCGGGCGGTGGCAGGACGTAGGGCGCGGCGGTCATCCGGCTGTCGACTTCGGCGATCAGCGCTTCCTTCCAGGCGAGGCGCTGCACCTGCCACACGCCAAGCCCGACGAAAAGTCCGGTCAGCGCAAGCATCAGGACGATGAAGGCCCAGAAACCGACACTTTCGTACGGCCGGCGCGCGGCGGCCGAAGCGCTCAACGGGCCGTCCCCTGGCCCGCGTCGCGCTGATATTGCAGCGCGATCATCGTCGCCTTGAACGGACGGAGAAACAGCAGCGACAGAATGATGATCGTCGGGATCCACAGCACGAGGTGCATCCATGGCGCCGGGTGGAACAGCGCTTCGACGATGAAGGCAAGGACGATGACGATCGGAGCGACGGCGAAGATCACGAAGACGGCAGGGCCGTCGCCGCTGTCGGCGAATTTGAGGTCGAGGCCGCAGCTGTCGCAGACCGGCGCGACCTTGAGGAAGCCCGAGAACAAGGCCCCCTCCCCGCAGCGCGGGCAGCGGCACGCCCAACCGGCGGCGAAGGGGGAGACGAGGCTATCGACCATGTGGCCTTCTTGGGTGTGATGCTCTTTCCGGACACCGGAAGACCACGGTTCGCTGCGCGGGCCTTCGGTTCGGGATCACGCCTAGTATAGCGTGGCCTTCAGTCGGGGCGGTAGCTCGCGGTCATAGGTTTCGGCATCGATGCGATCATGCGTCACAGCTGCGAGGATCTCGCCGGTCGAGGGCAGCGCCGAGCGCGGCAGCTGCCTGTCCGGGTTCCACAGCTCCGAGCGGATCAGCGCCCGCGAGCACTGAAAGAAGACGCTGTCGATCTGGATGCGCAGCAGCGAGCGTGGCGGCCTGTCGTGAACGGTAAAGCGGGCGATCAGCTCGGGGTCGATGGTGATCTCGGCGCGGCCGTTCACGCGCAAGGTCTCGCCGATGCCGGGGACCAGAAACAGCAAGGCCACATAGGGGCTCTGGAGCACATTCCTGAGGCTGTCGATGCGGTTGTTGCCGCGGCGGTCGGCGAGCAACAGCGTCTTGTCGTCAACGATCTCGACGAACCCCGGGCCGTCGCCACGCGGACTGGCGTCGAGGCCGTGCGCGCCGGCCGTGGCGAGCACCGCAAAGGGCGACGCCTTGATGAAGGCGGCATAGCTCGGATGGAGGTAGGTGATCTCCTTCAGCGACGACGTCTCGTTGACAGCGCCATAGAGCGCCTCGAGCGCGGCGACGTCGCGGATGATGTGGTCGTCGGTCATCTCAGATCCCCAAAACAACAAGGGCGCAGCTAGCGCCGCGCCCTGTCAGAATCCAATGCGACGTTGGTCGCTAACCAGCGTGCGGGATGCCCCAGCTGCCCCAGACGTAGATCGAGGCGAAGAGGAACAGCCAGACCACGTCGACGAAATGCCAGTACCAGGCGGCGAATTCGAAGCCGAGGTGGTGCCGCGGCGAGAACTGGTCGGCGTTGGCGCGGATCAGGCAGACGATCAGGAAGATCGTGCCGATGATCACGTGGAAGCCGTGGAAGCCGGTCGCCATGAAGAAGGTGGCGCCATAGATGTTGCCCGAATAGGGGAACCCGGCACGCGAGTATTCCAGCGCCTGCACGCAGGTGAAGCACAGGCCGAGCGCGATGGTGAGCGCCAGGCCCCAACGCAGGCCCTTCTTGTCGCCGTGGATCAGCGCATGGTGCGCCCAGGTGACAGTCGTGCCCGAAGTCAGCAGCAGCAGCGTGTTGAACAGGGGCAAATGGAAGGGATCGAACAGTTCAACGCCATGCGGCGGCCACTGCGTCCCCATGAACTCGACGCGAGCATACTGCTCGACATCGTTGTGCCGGAAGAACTGGTCGAAGTAGGCCCAGAACCACGCAACGAAGAACATCACCTCGGAGGCGATGAACAGCATCATGCCGTAGCGGTGATGCATGCGCACGACGGGCGTGTGGTCGCCCTGCTGGCCTTCCTTGATGACATCGCTCCACCAGGCGAACATGGTGTAGAGCACCCCGGCCAGGCCAATCAGCAGCACCCACGGGGTGACATGCTTCATGAACATGATGCCGCCAATGGCCATGATGAAAGCCGAGACGGAGCCGACGGCCGGCCATGGGCTCGGATTGACCAGGTGGTAATCGTGGTGCGGCTTGGCGTGCCCGTGATCGGCAACGGTGGTGTCGGCCATGGTCAGCTTCCCTTATTTTTCGAAGCGTAGAAGGTGTAGGACAGCGTGATGTCTTTGACTGTCCGCAAGTCGCTGTTCTTGTCGATATCCGGATCGACGAAGAATGTCACCGGCATCTGCACGGATTCACCGGGCTTGAGAGTCTGCTCGGTGAAGCAGAAGCACTGGATCTTGTTGAAGTAGCTGCCCGCAAGCTCGGGCGCGACGTTGAACGCGGCCTGACCAGTCACGGTCTTGTTCGAGAGATTGCGGGCCGTGAACACGACCGTCTCGACGTTGCCGATCTTGTCGGTCACGGGCTTGGCCGCCGTCACCTGCCAGGGCAGCGAGCCATCGATGTTGGAGTCGAAACGGACTGTCATCTCGCGGGCGATGACGCCCTTGGCGTTGCCCGTGGAGACGCGGGTCGTGCCGCCATAACCTGTCGCCTGGCAGAACATCTGGTAGAGCGGCACGGCAGCATAAGCGGCCCCCACCATGCCGACGGCGAGCAGCAGCAGGACAGCACCGACATTGCGGTTCTTGCCGGACGGTGCGGCGTGCAGCGCATCCTGCGTCATCAGAGGTCCCTCTGGGTGAAGACGTTGGGACCCATTTTGACGATCGTCAGCATGTAGAAGATGGCGACAAGCGCCGCCAGCACGATGCCGAGCGCAATGTTGTTGCGGCGCTGTCGGCGGCGGCGGGCTTCGTCATCCTGCGGCACGATGGGACTGCTCACTTGATCCACCCCGCAAGCAGCGCGACGTGGTCGACCAGCAGCGCAAAGAAGATCACGGCGAGATAGCTCAGCGAATAGGTGAAGAGCGCGCGGGCGACCTTCTTCATCGTGAGGTTGTCATGGCTGCGGTAAAGCCGGGCCGCCAGATACACGAACGAGGTTCCAGTCATTGCGGCGATCACGGTGTAAAGCCAACCGGCCTGATGCAGCGCCGACGGCAGGAAGGTCGTGCCCACCAGGATGATCGAGTAGAGCAGGATCTGGAACTTGGTGGCGGACTCGCCGGCAACGTTGGGCAGCATCGGGATGCCGGCCGCGCCGTAGTCGCCCTGCTTGTAGAGCGCCAGCGCCCAGAAGTGCGGCGGCGTCCACAGGAAGATGATGAGGAACAGCACGATCGAGGGCAGCGTGATGTCGCCGGTCACCGCCGCCCAGCCGATCATCGGCGGAAAGGCGCCGGCGGCGCCGCCGATGACGATGTTCTGCGGCGTCGAGCGCTTGAGCCACATGGTGTAGACGACGGCATAAAAGAAGATGGTGAAGGCAAGCAGTGCCGCCGCAACCCAGTTGGTCGCAAGGCCGAGGATCGCCACCGAGAAGCCCGAACAGATGATGCCGACGGCCAGCGCTTCGCCACGGGTGACGCGGCCGGCCGGGATCGGGCGATTGGCCGTGCGGCTCATGATCGCGTCGATGTCGGCGTCGTACCACATGTTGAGGGCGCCGGAGCCACCGGCGCCGATGGCGATGCACAGGATCGCGATGATGGCGACGACCGGATTGATGCCGCCCGGCGCCAACAGCAGGCCGATGATGGCAGTGAAGACGACGAGCGACATCACCCGCGGCTTGAGGAGCGCGACGTAGTCTTCTACGCGCGCTCCGCCTGCCGTGGCGATATAGCCTTTACTGTCGTCAACGAAAGCCACCGGCCCGTGCCTTTAGTGTGCGTCCGTTCCGGCGTCGATGCGCGGCAGCGTCTCGAACTGGTGGAACGGCGGCGGTGACGGCAGGGTCCACTCGAGCGTGGTCGCGCCCTCGCCCCACGGATTGGCCGGAGCCGGGATGCGCTTCCGCGCCGAGTCCCAGAGCAGGTAGAGGAACAGCAGCAGGCCGGCGAAGGTGATGTAGTAGCCGGTCGACGAAACGCGGTTCCAGAAGGCGAACGCATCCGGGTAATCGACGTAGCGGCGCGGCATGCCCGACAGACCCAGGAAATGCTGCGGGAAGAACACCAGGTTCACGCCGACGAAGGTGATCCAGAAGTGCCAGGTGGCCAGCGTCTCGCTGTAGAGGATGCCGAACATCTTGGGGTACCAGTAGTACCAGGCCGCAAAGATCGCGAACACGGCACCCAGCGACAGCACGTAGTGGAAGTGCGCCACCACGTAGTACGTATCGTGCAAAGCGCGGTCGACGCCGGCATTGGCGAGGATCACGCCGGTCACGCCGCCGACGGTGAACAGGAAGATGAAGCCCATCGCCCACAGCATGGGCGGACGGAAGGTGATGGAGCCGCCCCACATGGTGGCGATCCACGAGAAGATCTTCACACCCGTCGGCACCGCGATGACCATCGTGGCGGCGACGAAGTAGCGCTGCACGTTGAGGCTCAGGCCCGTCGTGTACATGTGGTGCGCCCACACGATGAAGCCGACGCCGCCGATGGCGACCATGGCATAGACCATCGCCATGTAGCCGAACACCGGCTTCTTGGAGAACGTCGACACGACGTGGCTGACGATGCCGAAGCCGGGCAGGATCAGGATGTACACTTCCGGATGCCCGAAGAACCAGAACAGGTGCTGGAACAGCACCGGGTCACCACCGCCGGCCGGATCAAAGAAGGTGGTGCCGAAGTTGCGGTCCGTCAGCAGCATGGTGATGCCGCCGGCGAGCACCGGAAGGGAGAGCAGCAGCAGGAACGCCGTCACCAGGATCGACCACGGGAAGAGCGGCATCTTGTGCAGCGTCATGCCCGGGGCGCGCATGTTGAAGATGGTGGTGATGAAGTTGATGGCACCCAGGATCGAGCTCGCACCGGCGAGGTGGAGCGAGAGAATGGCGAAGTCGACGGCCGGGCCGGTCTGGCCGGAGGTCGAAAGCGGCGGATAGATGGTCCAGCCGCCGCCGACGCCGGTGGCACCGGCTTCACCGGCGGGCATGAACATCGAGATCAGCAGCAGGCCGATGGCCGGCGGCAGGAGCCAGAACGAGATGTTGTTCATGCGCGGGAACGCCATGTCCGGAGCGCCGATCATCAGCGGCACGAACCAGTTGGCGAAGCCGCCGATCATGGCGGGCATGACCATGAAGAAGATCATGATCAGCGCGTGGGCGGTCGTGAAGACGTTGTAGAGGTGCTTGCCCTGATCCAACGCCTCGGCGCCAGAGGTGCCGTAGACCATCGAGGCCAGACCATGGAAGATCTGGATGCCCGGCTCCTGCAGCTCGAGGCGCATCATGCCCGAGAGCAGTGCGCCGATCACGCCGGCGATGAGGGCGAACACAAGGTACATCGTGCCGATGTCCTTGTGGTTGGTCGAATAGACATAGCGGCGCCAGCCGGTGGGATGCCCATGATGCTCATGCGCGGCGTGCGCGGGAGCCTCGTGAGCCTGGAGGGCGTGGGTGTCGGCCATTTGGCGTGATCCTCTCTAAACTCTTGGCGCCTTAGGCGGCCGGCTGCTCTGCCGATAGCGGCGGCAGCGTCTTGTTGGCGTCGTCGACTGTGCCTGCCTTGAGGGCGTTCATCCAGGCGTTGAACTGGTCCTGCGTCACGACCCGGACAGCGATCGGCATGAAGGCGTGGTCCTTGCCGCACAGCTCGCGGCACTCGCCGTAATAGACGCCTTCCTTGCGGACGTTGAACCAGGTCTCGTTGAGGCGGCCCGGTACGGCATCCATGATAACGCCAAAGGCCGGGACCGCGAAGGCGTGGATGACGTCGGCACCGGTAACCTGCACGCGCACGGTGGTGTTGACCGGTACGACCAGCATGTTGTCGACGGCGAGCAGGCGCGGCTGCACGGGGGTCTGCGCCAGGCGGGTCTTTTCGTCGAGGATGTTGCTGTCGAAGTGCTTGCCCTGGTCGACATACTCGTAGGTCCAGTACCACTGCGAGCCCGTGGCCTTGATGGTCAGGCCGGGGGCCGGAACATCGACCGAGCCGAACGAGAAGATGTTCGAACCGAGGTATTTGCGGACGCCGTCGGGCACGGTCACCTGGTCGGTGAGCACGGCGAAGGACGGGATGGCGATGATGACCAGGATGATCACCGGCAGCGCGGTCCAGATCACCTCGATCAGGGTATTGTGGGTGAACCGCGCCGGCGTCGGATTGGCCTTGGCATTGAAGCGCACGACGATGATGACGAGGAGCGCGAGGACCAGCAACGAGATCAGGATCGCGACCCAGACGAGGACGTTGTCGTGGAAGGCATGGATCGAGTCCATGATCGGGGTGACGGAGCCCTGGAGGCCGATTTCACCGGGGGAAGGCTGACCGGCGGCGGCCAAGGCCAGACCCGGCGGGAGGGCTGCGAGAGCGCCCAGCGCGATCCCAAAATTACGGAGAATCTGACCGGCCACCTATAACCCCCTTGAGATCCCGTTCTGCGGCGTCTGCGGCGGCCGTGGAGTGGGCGGGAATATGCGGCATAGCTAACGCCGCCCCGACTCAACCCCCCGGAGCGCCAAGTGCAGGTGACCTAAATCATATCGGGGGGGCCAGCGCAATTCCGCCACACCGCTGCGCCGTGCGTCAAAATGTGCTGAGACGGGCGGAAATCGTGCCTCACGGGTGCCTTGTTTGTCGCTGCTTTCTTGCCCCCTGCGATTGCCAGCGGCAGTGGTCGCGGGTAACACATCGGCAGCCCCGAATTGGCGGTGCCGGAGGCAAGGAGAAGTGCGTCACGTGAGGTCGACGTTTATCAGCCGTGCAGCGGCGCTGCTGGGCTGCGCGGCGCTGTGCGCCCTGCCCTCTTTTGCGACCGCCCAGGGGGTGGTCAAGGCCCAGTACGGCGACTGGCAGATGAGCTGCGACACCCCGCCGGGCGCGAGCTTCGAGCAGTGCGCGATCATCCAGAACGTCACGGCAGAAGACCAGCCCAATGTCGGGTTGAGCGTGATCGTGCTGAAGACGGCCGATCAACAGGCCCGGCTGCTGCGCGTTTTGGCGCCTCTCGGAGTGCTGCTGCCCAACGGCCTGGGGCTCAACATCGACGGCACCGACATGGGCCGCGTCGCCTTCGTGCGCTGCCTGCCCAATGGCTGCGTTGCCGAGGTGGTGATGGACGACGCGCTGCTCAAGCAGCTCAGCAACGGCAAGACGGCGATCTTCGTGGTGTTCAAGACGCCCGAGGAAGGCATCGGTATCCCGGTGTCGCTCAAGGGTTTCGCCGACGGGTTCAAGCAGCTGCCTTGATCCGGATCGAGGTCGATCCGGCTTTACCTCAGGATGAACTGGACGCGCTGTGGCGCTCGGCCTGGAGCGCGCCGGCGGGCGACTATGCGCAGCGCGTACTGTCCCGCAGCCTGGCCTATATCGGGGCGTTCGAGGCGGAGCAGCTGGTAGGGCTGGTCAACGTCGCCTGGGATGGCGGCGTGCATGCCTTCCTGCTCGATACCTGCGTTCACGCCGATTTCCAGCGGCGCGGGATCGCGACGACCCTGGTGCGGCGGGCAACTGCGGTGGCAAGAGAGCGCGGCGCCGCGTGGCTGCATGTCGACTTCGAGCCGCACCTCGAGGGGTTCTACCGGGCATGCGGCTTCCGGCCGACAGCGGCAGGGCTCATCGATCTCACGGCATGAAAAAAGCCGGGTCCGAAGACCCGGCAGTCGTCAGGAAACAGGCCGGCGGGTGCCGACCGATCCGGGCTCCCGGGCGGATGGGCCACCCGAAAACACGAAACTCACGGATTGAGCTGATCGCCCTGGCGGATGGAGCGGCGATCGGCGAGGAGCCTGGTCGGACGGCGCTCGACGAGCATGGCGTCGAACAGGTCCGCGCGCTCGATGCCGAGGTCGCTAAGGCGGTGCGGCTCGAGATCGAGAAGGGTTTTGAGGGCCACGCGCTGGCTGCGCTCGGCGCGAAGCTGGGCAAACCAGTTTGCAACCATCCGGATGGGATTGAGCGAGGATGCGGCGGCGGCCGGCCGCTCGCCCGAAAGCACGAGCGCCATAACACTTCTCCATTTTCAAAGGGCTGCCAGGGAGTTGGCAGCGGGGAACAGCAATCGTCGATTGCCGATGCAGCGCTTCTAGGGCTCTGGACATCCATTCGTCCAACAAATAGATTTCATCCCGCTCATCAAATTCGGTGATGGAGACGTCCATGTCCGTTCCACTCGATCTCGACCAGTTGCAGAGCTTCTGCGCCATTGCCGATTGCGGCAGCTTCACCGAGGCGGCGCGACGGGTGAACAAGACCCAGTCGGCGGTCTCGATGCAGATCAAGCGGCTCGAGGAGCGTCTTGGGCATGCACTTCTGTCACGTGATGGCAGGACGGTCGCACTCACCCAGCATGGCGAGGCGCTCTATTCGCGGGCGCGCAAGATGCTCAAGATCAATGCCGAGATCATGGACGAGTTCTCGGACGAGGACCTGGCGGGCGCGATCCGGTTCGGGCTGCCCGACGACTATGCGGTGCGATTGCTGCCGGTGATCCTGTCGAGCTTCCAGCGGACGCATCCCAAGATCATGATCGACGTGACCTGCGCCTCGTCGCAGACGCTGCTCGACGGCATGAAGCGCGGCAAGTACGACCTCATCGTCTTCACCCAAGGCACCAACCACGAGTATGGCGAGCTGTTCCGGACCGAGCCGATGTACTGGGTGGCGGCGCAGGGCGGACAGGCGCTGAACATGGATCCGCTGCCGATCGCCGGCGGGCAGCCCTGCTGCTGGAAGGACAATGCCGTGGAGGCGCTCGACCGCATCGGCCGCGACTATCGCGTCGCCTACACCTCGTGCAATGCGCTCGGCATTGCGAGCGCCGTTCTAACCGACCTTGCGGTGGGCTTCCTGCCCGAAAGCGCGCTGCAGCCGGGCATGCTGGCGATCGCCGAAGACCGCAACCTGCCGCGGCTGCGCGACGCCGAGATCGCCCTGATGCGGGCGAGCCACGCCTATGGCGGCATCTTCGATGCGCTGGCACGGCACATCACGACCAGCATGGGCAATCTCGAGACACACGAGCCACTTTCGGTGGCGGCCGAGTAAGTGCTGTCGCTTCGGCCGCTCGTTGCTGCCGACCTCCCGGTTATTCAACCCTGGTTCGACGATGAGGAAACGCGGCATTGGCTGGGCGGGCGAGACTGGCCCGTCAAGGGCCTGAGGCTATCCGGCGCCGGCCGGCACGAACTGCTGGCGATCGCCGATGGCGCGCCCGTCGGCATGGTCGACGTCGAGATCGAGCACCGCCGCGCCGCCTTTGCGGTGGTGATCGCGCCTCACGCGCGGCGAAAAGGCCTTGGCAAGCAGATGGTTGAGGCGTGTATCGCCGTGCCGGCCTTCGCCGATGTCGAGGAATGGTTCGCCGGGGTCGAGCGCGGCAACACCGCAAGCCGCCAGCTGCTGGAGGGTCTGGGCTTCCTGCGGATGACCGACGAGGATGCCGACGGCTTCACCTATTTCGCCCGACGTCGCTCCGGCTGGGCGGACTCCCCCTGGCGGCCCTACGCCCTGCAGGGGCAAACCCGGGTTGGACTGCTGCGGAAGCTGGGGTCGGCGAGCTAGCTCTTGTCGACGTCACCGGTGCGCAATTGCGCCGCGATCGACGGGGCGAGCCTGCGGGCTGCCTTGTCGTAGGCGCCGGCGGCTTCGAGCCGCTGCTCAGCCGTCGCCGCGTCGATGGGGAGATGCTCCTTGAGCAGTCGCGCGCGATGACCGTTGATGTAGATGCCTGCCCGCAGGAAGAACGTGATGGCCTCGACGTCCCGCACGGTGAGGCGCGACATCGTTCCCTGGAACATGTCCTCCATGTTGTAGAACAGCTTTTTGGTGATGGCCGTCATCAGCGGCGTGAGCTCGATGAACACCTTCCGCCGGTCGGATGCATCGCGGACCCGCTGCAGATACCCAGCCGACTCCAGCCGGTCGATCACCGCCGTGACGGCGCCGGTGGTCAGGCCGCTCTCGGTGGCGAGTGCGCCAGCGGTCATTCGACCGTGCCGTTCGACGATGTCGAGACAGCGCCCATCGGTGCGGTTGATGCCAAGGAACAGCGCCACGTGATCGTCGACGATTTCGTTGGCGATCTGCTCCTCGCGCACCGCAGCAACCAGGTTCTGCGCGAGCTCGCGCGGAATTCCCCTTGACGATTGATTATCTTGATCCATAAGATAATTATACTTTGAGATTTCGACGGGCGCAAGCGTGATCAAGCTTGTCGCCCACGCGCATCCTATTGGACGTATGAGCGAGACCCACATGACCGTTCATTCCCCTGCGGCAGCGTTCCGGCCGATCCGGAGCATGCGGCAACAGCAGCACGAGGACTTGATGGCGACGGCAATGATCGAGGCCAAGGGCCTCAAGCGGACCTACAAGGCGCGCGGCAAGGACATCGAGGCGGTGCGCGGCATCGACCTCAGGGTCGAGGCCGGCGAAATCGTCGGCTTCCTCGGGCCGAACGGCGCCGGAAAGACCACGACCCTCAAGATGCTCTGCACCCTCCTGGCCCCCACCGGCGGCAGCGCCACGGTGGCGGGCAGCGACCTCAGGCGGGACTCGGTGGGGGTGCGGCGCAAGATCGGCTATGTCAGCCAGGCGGGCTCGACCTCGCCCGAGGCGGTCGTCGGCGACGAGATCATCAGTCACGCCCAGCTCTACGGTATCGACAAGGCGACCTCGTCGGCGCGCGGCAAGGACCTGCTGGCCGCCCTCGACCTCAGCGAGGTGTGGTCACGCACCTGCGGGTCGCTGTCGGGCGGCCAGCGGCGCCGGCTCGATATCGTCATGGGGCTGATCCACCAGCCGACGCTGGTGTTCCTGGATGAACCCTCGACCGGGCTCGACCCGCAGAGTCGGGCAAATTTGTGGACCCATATCCGCTCCCTA
>Ga0207674_10002253_pt1 | contig 24438 bp, 27 predicted proteins | sample KBSCornC72_FD_184303 | JGI IMG/M metagenome (GOLD analysis project Ga0207674, IMG submission 184303) | Corn rhizosphere microbial communities from Kellogg Biological Station, Michigan, USA - KBS Corn C7-2 (SPAdes) (version 2) | ecosystem: Host-associated > Plants > Roots > Rhizosphere > Soil ...
ACGTGCGTGACCACCGGCATCGGCAGGTTCTCATACTTGAGGTATTTCTTCTCGTAGTCCGCCTGGTATTTCTCGAAATCGTCCGACGTCTCGTAGCGGTTGAGAACCTTGATGTTGTAATAGCCGTAGGCGCCGGTCGCGATCATCGCGAGCGCGGCGACGGCAATGATCGAAAGCGATGTCGCGGAGGCGTAGCGCCCCATCCGGCGCAGCCGCACGCGGAGCGAAAGGTCGGTCCCCCGCGGCCATAGCATGTGCGCGATGACGATCAGGATTGCGCCAAAGCACAGCCAGTAGAATTGGAAGACTGCCGATCCGAACCAGAAATGCCCTTGCCCGACAAAGTCGCTGAGCGGCACGCTCGGCCCTGCGCCGTAACGGTAGAGGGGGTCCGAATAGCCGAGGTTCGACAGGAAGATGCCGGCCACGAACCAGACGAACAGGATTGCCCATCCGGCATATTTGTTCGGCGTCAAAACCTGGACGAAGACGGCGAGGATCGCGAGCTGCAGTCCGTCGACCGCTGCCGGAAGGATGAACCAACCGAGATAAGAGCCGATGCCAAGCTCGTGCGCGCCTTTGATCAGCTCGTAGGCGAGCCCGGTCAGCATTCCCGCGATATTCACCGCCAGCAGCACGACGAAGATCGCGAGGACCTTCGGCACAGTGATGATCCAGCTTTCGACCGGCGTTGAATCGATGATCTCGTTGATGTTGCGGTCGCGCTCGCGCCACACGAGCTCGCCGCCATAGAAAGCCGCGATCAGCAGGATCGTGATGCCGAAGCCACCACGAACGATCTGCAGTGTCGCCGACACGGTTGGATGGTCGGGCGTGCCATAAGCCGACGGTCCGAACCACAGCAGCACGGCGCTGAGACCCATCCCGAACAGCGTCAGGATGATCGTTCCGGGGCTCGTCAGGACCTGGCGAACCTCGACCTTCAGCCGAGCCAGGAATTGCGCCCAATGCGACGGTCGCGAGTTGCGCGCGAGGACCGCTTCTCCGCCGAGTTGCGGAGGCGCTGACGCGAGCTGCTCTTCGCGCTTCTGACGCTTCGCGAGACGCCGCAACCTCCACTTCGAAGGCGCTCGCTCGGTCATCGTGAACTGCCAGAGCGTGAGCCCCAGGAATGCGATGCCGATGACAACCGCAAGCGCGCGGTTGAACAGGACCGCTCCGGTCAAATCGACCAGCCGGCTGTTCATTTCCGATTGGGTCCAATAGCGAGTCGCCTCGCCGAACGCGCTCGTTCCGAGCGGCTCGTAGCGAGCGACGATGTCGCGATATTCGATCTTCTGCCCGACGACGCTGCTCGCGATCAGATAGCCGATCACGATCGCCACAGTGCCGATATAGGCGGCCATCATCGATCTCAGCTTCGTCGCGAGTGCGAACAGAATGGCACTCATGAAAAAGATGTTCGGGATCGCGAAGATCAGGAACGGCCAGGCGTAATAAGAAAATAGCTGCGGTCCGACTGTCTCGGTGTCGACCCACGGCATGACTGAGCCGGCCCACATGCCCACGGGAAGCGCGAGATAGCCCAGCCACGCCACGGTGAGGCCGCCGAGGAAACGCCCGAGGATGATCTGTGAGCGGGTGATCGGCGTGGCTCGAACAATGGGCGCGAAGCCGCTACTGTCATCACGGATGATCGCGTTCGCGACGAACGCCGTAATGACGAACAGGTAGAAGAGAGAGAAAACCGATACCGCGATGGCGATCGCGTACGGTGCATTCTCGTGCACGGCGCCGGGCGTCCCGATGCGGACATTCTCGCTCGCCGTGACTCCGAAGCCCATGAGGAAGAAGATCGCGATCGCCACCCAGAAGACGGGGTTGCGGAGCTGGTACCGGATCTCGAACCCGGTGATTCCGAAGAAGGTCCTCATGTCAGGCCGCGCGGCGGAGGGTCGACAGGGTCGAGAAATAGACGTCCTCGAGCCCGCCCTCGACCGGCTCGAAGCCCTCGGGCTGTTGGTCGGCGAGGACGTGGATGATCGTGTTCCCGGCGAACAACCGGGTTGAGATCACCTCATATTTCGCCTGGTAGCTCGCAAGCTCGTCATGCTTGATCGCCTTGCGCCACACCTTGCCGCGGGTGGATTCGATGAGGTCGAGCGGCTTGCCCTCGAGCTGCAGTCGCCCGTTGGCGAGCACCGCCATCAACGGGCAGAGGTCCGCGACATCCGCGACGATATGGGTGGACAGGATGACGACGACATTGTCGCCGATCGCCGCAAGCAGGTTGAGGAAGCGGTTGCGCTCCTCGGGGTCGAGACCGGCGGTCGGCTCGTCGACGATAATCAGCTCTGGATTGCCGATCAGCGCCTGGGCGATCCCGAAGCGCTGCCGCATGCCGCCCGAGAAACCCGCGATAGACTTGTTGCGAACGCCCCAGAGGTTGGTCTGGTTGAGAAGCGTGTCGACCACGCTCTTGCGCTCACCCGCGCCGGTAATGCCCTTGAGCAGGGCCAGCTGGTCGAGCATCGCGTAGGCGGACACGCGCGGATAGACGCCGAAATCCTGCGGGAGATAGCCGAGCGTGCGCCTGAGGCGCTGCGGCTCGGCCAGAACGTCGATCTCGCCGAACTGGATCGATCCCGCCGTCGGCTCCTGGAGCGTCGCGACCGTCCGCATCAGTGTCGACTTGCCCGCTCCATTGGGCCCGAGAAGCCCGAACATCCCGCGCGGAATCGACAGGCTGACGTTATCGAGAGCAACGGTCCCATTCGCGTAAGTATGCGAAAGATTAGCAATTTCGAGCATGAATCCCCCTTCGATCCCAAGGGCTAACGGCTGCAGCTCGATCCATCAACCGAACATTCGACCGGTCGACGAATGGGGGACCGTGGACGGTGCAGCGGACGCGTGCAAAGCCCTAGGTCGACGCGACTATGACGGCCCAGATGACTGCTCCGATCGTCAGCAGCGCATAAGCGAGGAGTCCGGCGTATTGGCGAAACGGGGGGCGCACCTTGGACCGATGCTCTTTGGAGAAGCGATCGAGCCTGGGGGCAAGACCTTCATCCGAAAGCATCAGCGCCGTGTCGAGGGCGGAGAGATTCCGGTACAGGTTGATGAGCCGCGCCAGCTCGGTTTCGCTTAGATTGGGATAGCGGCTGACCAGCTCGCGGACTTGATTCGCCGGAGCTGCAGCGGGCGACCCCTGCTGGGCCGACTGGCGCGAATTGGCTTCGAAACTCTGAAACATGATGCTCGTCCTCGATACGGGAAACGAGCCGAAAAATATGGATGATGGCGCGCCAGCCTCGAACGGCTCCGCTCCACAGTCCCTTTCTCCCTAGGCCGGGTCCGGCTCGTGGGAAGAGTCCCGGCCAGGGGCGCCCAGTCGTGGAGTGCTGCTGCCCGGATGCAAAAGAGTGGCGGTCACCATGACCCCCATATGGGGGCGAGCGGCGAAACTTCAAACGATGCCGGGGCTGACGGTCAGCGCGCTTCGGCGCTTGGGTGATAGCGCCTGACGCGGTGCAAAACGTTCTTGTCGGTGTGGTGCATCTCCTCACCCGTGGCCGCGAGCTTCAGCAGCAGATCGGAGGTGTAAGCGAGCGTGCCGTCGTCATTGACCGTGAACTTGCTCTTGAAGTCACGAATTTCCGCGCGCTCGAGCAGATATTTGTTCTGCAGCACCCCATAGTGAGCCTGGCCGGGCTTCGCGTCGAATGTCAGGACCTTGTCGTCCGGCTTCGCGCTGCTGCCGGCGAGGATGGCGATGCCACGCCCGAACACCACGGTCCGCATGACCTCGCCATGGGCCTTGTCCCACAGCAGGAAGCCGACCTCGTCATGAAAAGGATCCATCGCCTCCTCGCCATGCCGCCAAGCGGTCATGCCGTAATGGAGGCCCCACAGAACCTGCTGGCCGTTTTCCTGGACCGGTATGGGTTTGAACCACGCTTTCTCGAAATAGGTGGTCTCGGTCGTCCAGTCATCCTTGTTGTGATAGGATCGATCAACCCCTGCGTCGCCCTCCCATTCGCCGACGAAAGGCGTCAGCGGTCCGAGCTTTCGCGAATAGGGAATGTTGTTCGGCATCCTTGCAGGGTCCTCTTTCTGGTGTCCGGGGGCGAGCGACACGGCTCCGGCGGCGTTGGCTAATGTCATGTCCATCTATGTTATCCTTGGAAGCGTCGAGAACTGGTGGAAGGGCGGAGGGCTCGACAGCGTCCATTCGAGCGTCGTCGCCCCTTCGCCCCACGGATTGGCCGGAGCTTTCCTGCCCGCGGCAAGCGACCAGAACAGATTAACGAAGAAGATCGCGACGCCCGCGATGGTGATCATGTAGCCGACCGTGGCGAGATGATTCCAATGCGCGAATGCCGGCGTGTAGTCCGGGATGCGCCGAGGCATCCCGTCGAGGCCGAGGAAATGCATCGGGAAGAAGATCACGTTCACGCCAATGAACATGATGAAGAAGTGGAGCTTGCCGAGCGCCTCGTTGTACATGCGGCCGCTCATCTTCGGGAACCAGTAGTAGAAACCCGCGAAGATCGCGAAAACCGCGCCGAGGCTGAGCACGTAATGGAAGTGCGCGACGACGTAGTAGGTGTCCTGCATGTAGGTGTCGACGCCGCCGTTCGCGAGAGCGACGCCCGTGACTCCGCCGATTGTGAACAGGAACACGAAGCCGATCGCGAACAGCATCGGGGTCTCGAAGGTGATCGAGCCGCCCCACATCGTCGCTATCCACGAGAACACTTTGACACCGGTGGGAACCGCGATGATCATGCTCGCCGCGGTGAAATACATGCGCTCGTCGACGCTCATGCCCGTCGTGAACATGTGGTGCGCCCAGACGACGAAGCCGATCAGCGCGATCGCGACCATCGCATAAACCATGCCGAGGTAACCAAAGACCGGCTTGCGGCTGAACGTGGAAACGACGTGGCTAACGATCCCGAAGCCCGGAATGATCATGATGTACACTTCGGGGTGGCCGAAGAACCAGAACAGGTGCTGGTAGAGGACGACGTTGCCGCCGCCGCTGGCGTCGAAGAAGGCCGTGCCGAAATTGCGGTCGGTGAGCAGCATCGTGATCGCGCCGGCGAGAACCGGCAGCGAGAAGAGCAACATGAATGCCGTAACCAGCACCGACCACACGAACAGCGGCATCTTGTGCATGCTCATGCCCGGGGCGCGCATGTTGAAGATTGTCGTGATGAAGTTGATCGCGCCGAGGATCGAGCTGATGCCCGCCAGGTGAATTGAGAAAATCACCATGTCGACGGCAGGACCCGCCGACCCGGACGTCGATAGCGGTGCGTAGAGCGTCCAGCCGGTTCCGGCGCCGAGCCCCGAGCCGCCCGAGACGAATGTCGAGCCCAGGAGCAACAGAAATGCCGGGACGAGAAGCCAGAAGCTGATGTTGTTCATGCGCGGGAAGGCCATGTCGGGCGCGCCGATCATCAGCGGCACGAACCAGTTCCCGAATCCGCCCATCATCGCCGGCATCAGCGTAAAGAAGATCATGATCAGCGCGTGCGCGGTGACCAGCACGTTCCAGTGATGGGTCCATTCGTCAAAGTTGGCGGTTCCCGCGCCGATCGGCCAGGCATGGTTCAGGACCTGGATGCCCGGCTCCATCAGCTCCCAGCGCATGACGCCGGAAATCGCGCCGCCAATGACGCCGGCGATGATCGAGAAGATAAGGTAGAGCGTGCCGATGTCCTTGTGGTTCGTCGACATGAACCAGCGGACGAAGAAGCCGAGCTTGTGCGCGTCGGCCAGCGGTTGCTCAATTGGGTTCGCCGAATAGGCGAGCTGCGTCGCAGACGAACTGCTCACCATCGTTGACCCGGATCAAAGAGGGGCACCAGTTGCTCCAGTCAAACCTGCAAGAATTCCCGGACAGGATTAGTTTTCGTGACGAATCCTGCTGGCGTGCTCGTTCGACGCGCCAATCGGGAACAAGTCGGAAATCGGCCTATGGACCGGAACGGTCCGCTGCTCCGTTCCCAACAGGGTAAAGCCACGTTCGGCGCGGGGCGTCGGCTGTACGGCCGCCAGAAGGAGTCGCCCGAATTTCTTGAGCTGGAGCGCGGTCCACGCAAGCGCGAGCGACCACCTCAGGCCAAAATCCATGCGACCCTGATCCGCGGGATCGCCGTCATAAACGCGGCTTCCGTGATAGTTCGTTTCCTTGAGGAATGACATTTCCGACCTCCTTTCTCCGGAGCTCGGCAAATGGGCTGCTCCGCGAGCAGTCTTGAATATGGTAGGCCGCGGTTATACAAGCAAATGAATAGAATTTGCCTTTTATACAAATAAAGTTGCACTGAAAAATTGGACATCAACGCCGCCCGGACTTTCCTTGAAATCGTCAAGACGGGCAGCTTCGTCCGCGCGGCGGGCAATCTGAACATCACCCAGACAGCCGTCAGCGCGCGAATCCGGGTTCTCGAGGATCAGCTCGACCGCCCATTGTTCATCCGCAACAAAGCGGGCGCCCGGCTGACCGCCGGCGGCGAACAGTTCCTCAAATATGCGACGACCCTGGTCCAGGTGTGGGAACGCGCTCATCACGAAGTGGCGATGCCCGCGGGCCGCGAGAACGTCCTCGCCATGGGGGCCGAGTATCGACTGTGGAATCCACTCATCCGGGACTGGCTCATCTGGATGAGAAACGAATGCGCGGATGTTGCGATACGCGCTCACATCGGCCTTGCGGACGAGCTCGTCGAGCAGGTGCAGGACGGGGTCGTCGATCTTGCGGTCGTTTACGCCCCGCCGCAGCGGGCCGGCGTCATCTCGGAGCTGCTGCTCGACGAGAAACTGGTGGCGGTCTCGACAGACAGCGACCGTCGCGAACTCATCGGCGAGGATTACATTTATGTAGATTGGGGACGGCAGTTCGGAACCAACCATCACGCCGTCTTTCCCGATGCGCCGAGCCCTGTACTGACCGTCGATCACGGTCCGCTGGCAATCGAATATCTGCTCGCCGTCGGCGGCGCGGCCTATTTGCGGATGGGCGCCGTCAGGCCCTATCTCGAGCACGGTCGGATGCACCTCGTCAGCGGAACGCCGAGCTTTTCCTATTCCGTGCACGCCGTCTACTCCGCCAAGGCCGACGAGCAGCTGATGGATCGTTGTCGCGAGGGACTGCGAGTGGTCGCGCGCGATCCGCTGAAAGGCTGAGCGCGGCGACGGCCTCCGCTGGCATGTTTTCGCGATCTTCCGGAATTGCCGCGGAACATGCTTGCCTTGAACATTGCCTTCTTGCGATCCATATCGGCAGTATGATCGAGCGCTCCCAGCTCCGGCGTTCAGAAGTCCATCCGGGCAGCAGCACGGGACGTCATTAGGCCCGCGCCAGGCCCTTCATTCGGTCTGTCGTCGGGCATTGAGATCGCCGCGATACGACTCATCGCGGACCTCCCCACAAACTTTTGAAGACCGCGCCGATGCGGTCAGCGCGCCGTTCCGCGCGTCGGAGTTCGTCATGCGCAGAAATCACCTTCCACCATTGCCTAGCGACGAGCCGCGGCCACTCGAAGAGCGAGCGTCCGATGTCCTCGCCGACTGGTGGAGGCAAATCGACCGATGGGTGAACGAAGGCGGCGCCGATGGAGGAATCAGGCGCCCCACGCAGCGGAGACCCGGGAGGCAGGAACCGTGACCGACAAGAACCTCACGCTCACGACTCTCGAAACGGTGCGGACGCTGGAACGACGCCGGGTCGAGGCCACGGGCGCAAATGACGTCGCCTCGCTCGCGCCGCTGCTCGATGACAGCCTCATTTACATCAACAGCGTCGGCGACGTTTTTGACAAGCAGCAGTATTTGCATGCGCTCGAAACCCACCGCCTCGCGTACGACAAGGATTTCGACGTTCGCGAAACGCAATCCCGCGCGCTCGACGGGCTCGTCATCCTGGTCGGCGTGATGCTCGGTCACTCGCGTCTCGATGGCGAGCAACAGGTTTTCCACTTTCGCTGCATCAGCGTGTGGCGTGAATTGAACGAAGAGTGGCGGATGGTCGCGTGGCAATCTTCGTCGTCGTCCTTCACGGACGCTTTCCTGCCCATGGCGGCGCGACGGTCGATCGCCGCGCGTCATGACCTCCCCGGCTGATTCGGCAGCCTCGCCGCTGAACATGGTCACGCAGGATTCCGGAGGATGGCATGAGCGAAGCGCTCGCAAAAATTGAAGATCCCGATTTCACCGATGGCATACCCCTCTCCCGGTTGAGAGACGGCGACATGCTCAAGGGGCGCGTCCGCGGAGAGCGAGCTGAGGTCGAGTTCGAAAGATGCATAGCTCGTCGAAACGGCCGCCGGCCCGATGAGGCCTCCGCATCGGAGGAGATCTAGTCATGGGCACAAGGGTCAAGGGCGGCGATGTCCGTCTCAAGCGCGCCTACGAAGCGCCCGATCGCGGGGACGGCCGCCGCGTCCTTGTCGATCGGTTATGGCCGCGCGGCGTGTCGAAGGCGGAAGCCGCAATCGACGAATGGTTGAAGGACCTGGCGCCGAGCACGGACCTTCGCAAGTGGTTCAGTCACGACCCCGATCGGTGGGCCGAGTTCCGGCGCCGCTACACGGAGGAAATTCATGGTCACGCCGAGCTGCTCGCGCACCTCCGGGAGCTTGTGCGCGAAGGTCCGGTCACGCTCGTCTATTCCGCACACGACGAGGTTCATAACGATGCCATCGTCCTCCGCGACCTATTGCTCGGACAGGTTTCGATCGGCGCTTCAGGAGAATGACGATGCCCGATGATCTCTACCCAGCCGCAAGCACCCACTTCTCGCAAAAGCGCCGCGAGCTCGCTCCCGACGTTGCAGCCTCGTTCGCGGCATTCAGCAAGCAGGTGTTTGCCGACGGCGCGCTGCCCGCGAGGACGAAGCAGCTGATCGCGGTTGCCGTCGCTCATGTCACGCAATGCCCCTATTGCATCAGAGGCCACACCAGGGGAGCGCTTCGAGCCGGGGCATCGGAAGCGGAAGTCATGGAAGCGATCTGGGTTGCCGCCGAAATGCGCGCGGGAGGAAGCTACGCGCACTCGATCATCGCCTTGTCGGAGATGGATCGCGTCGAGGGCAGCGAGGCCGGAACCTGAGTGAAAGCGGCGGAATTCGAATCTTTGCTCGGGGAAGTGCGCTCGTGCAGCGTGTGCGCGGACCTGCTGCCGCTGGGTCCCCGGCCCGTTTTTCAAATATCGCAAACCGCGACGCTTCTGATCGCGAGCCAGGCGCCGGGCAGCAAAGTGCACGCTTCGGGAATTCCGTTTTCCGATGCTTCCGGAGACCGGCTTCGCGAATGGACTGGCCTGTCGCAGGAGCAGTTCTACGATTCGAGGAGGGTCGCAATCCTGCCGATGGGGCTTTGCTATCCCGGCCGCGCGACAAATGGCGGCGACGCTCCCCCACGTCCCGAGTGCGCCTCGCTCTGGCGCAGTCGGCTGCTCGCCGCGATGCCGTCCGTCCGGCTGACGTTGCTGGTCGGTAGCTATGCGCAGGCCAGTGTGCTGGGGCCCGGCGCGGTGAGTCAGAGGGTGCGGGATTTCCGAAGCTACCTGCCACGTTACTTTCCGCTGCCGCATCCGTCCTGGCGGTCGCGGATCTGGTCGGATCGCAATCCCTGGTTTGAAGGCGAAGTCCTGCCCGCGCTGCGCAGGGAAATCGAAGCGGCGCTCGATCCGAAGTCGAACGAGCAACCCGGATGAACCGGGCGACTGCTCTCGACCAATTGTCTTTTGCCGGTCGATGGAGGATTCTGGCGCGGGGGGGACCGAAGTCCGTGTCGAGGATATCACACGCGTTCCGAAGGCTGCCGCGCGATCGGCCGCGACTGGGAATAGCAGCGGGAGCCGCATTCTTCGTCCTCGCATCGGTTTTTCGCTGGCTCCTGGGCGGAATTAGCGAAGGCTTCGGCCCGATGACCTTCCTCCCGGCAATTCTCCTGGCCGGCCTGTTCGGCGGAATCCGCATCGGGATCGCCGTCGCCGTGGTTTGCACGCTGGTTGCGTGGGTGATGTTTTTCCCGCCTTACGGCTCGTTCATCCTCGCGACGCCGCATATCATCTCGATGGCGGTGTTCGTCGTCACGGCAGGGCTGGAGCTGTACGTCATCCGAACGCTCAACCTCGCGATCGACCAACTGTCCGAAGCGCGCGAAAGATCGAACGTGCTCTTTCGCGAATTGCAGCACCGGGTCGCCAACAATCTTCAGTTTGTCGCTGCTGTCCTGATGCGGCGCAGAAAGTTGCTCCAATCCGACCCTGTCTGCGCCGAAGCCCTGCAGACGGCGCAGGCGCGTCTTGAAACCATGTCCCGAGTGCATCGGCGGCTGCATGACCCGACCTCTCTCGACCAGCCCTTGGAGGCCTATCTCGAGGCGTTGTGCACAGACCTGATCGCCGCAAGCGATACACCGAACATCCGCTTGACGGTCGACAGTCCCGCGATCGTCTTGAGCCTCAACGGCCTGATGTCGCTGTCGCTGATTGTGGCCGAACTGGTGACGAACAGCTTGAAGCACGCGTTTCGCGATCGATCCAGCGGGTCAATTGCAGTCGCGATCACCGGCGCGCGAGGCGCCTATGTCTTGTCGGTGGCGGACGACGGTCCCGGCTTGCCGAAGGATTTCGGAAGAACGACGCAAGACAGTCTGGGCCAGGGAATTCTCCAGAGCCTTGCGGCCCAGCTACACGGGACACTCGCATTCGAGTCCGGTCGCGGAACGGTCGCAAGGCTGGCTTTTCGCACCTAGCCGGATTGCGGATGCTCCACCCGCATGACCCTGATCGGACGCTCGTTGCCATCCAGGTCCGGCCAGTTGATGCATGCACCGTCCGCCAGGCCGTAAAGCGCCGCGCCCATCGGGGTCAGGATCGAAATCCGGCCTTCGGCGATGTTCGCGTCAGACGGTAGCACGAGCTGTACGTCGCGGACCTGAGCCGTCTTCTCATCGAGAAACTGAACATGCGAGTTCAGCCGCGCATGGTTTGGCGGCATGCTCTCTGGATCATGAAGTTCGGCGCGTTCTATTTCCTCCAGCAGCATCGCGGCAACGAGCGGCTGACTTCGCTCCGACTGTAGCGCAAGGCTTGCGACAAGGTCCGATTCTGACGCCAGAAGATGGATCGGTGGGCGCTCATGGCCGCACGGAAAGTTGATCATGTCTAAACTCCTATTGAAAACGATATTGTTCGAGTTTGCCGCGCTCAGGCCGTTTCCGCGACAGCCAGGACCGCCTCCGCCAACGCGCCCCAGATCAGCCACGCGGTGATAAGCATCACGCCGAACGCCGCGGCGATTGCGATGCTGTCGTTGCGCCAGTTCGCCGAGGATTTCGTGCGGTACTTCTCTACGAGCGAGTCCGGCTTCGACCCGCTGCGGGCATCGCTGGCCAGGAGCTGCCGATCGGTGCGCAGGAATGTGGCAATTTCCCTGGCTTCATTTTGCGTGACGCCCGGATAGCGGCTTACCAGCTGCGCCACGCGGCCGCTGTTCGTGCGCGTCGTTGCGACAATCTTCCCGGCGTGATGTGGATCGTGATAGCTCATGTTGCATATCCAAATGATTTGATTGGAAGGAGGGACTCGTCGCGCGCGTCAGGCGAGAGAAGGCCCCCGCTGAATTGACGGCCTTGCGCGCGGCCGGTGCCGGGCCATCCTTTTCAGGTGACGCTCGATAACGCGTGCGCGTGGAAACAGCTGGCCATCCATCTGATCGAAATCATCGTCGGATGCGTAGAACATGAAACCGCCGGGGACGCGGACGGCAATGCCGACCGTTCGGCGGTCGTACTCGACAGTAAAGCGTTGCATGATGATTGGACTCTGCTCTCGGCGAGCAGCCGCACGCGCCTCTCTAGTTGCGCTTGCCGTTGCTCACTGACTTGATGAGGAAGTCGCGCTCGCTCGAAGCGAGGCGCTGCTCATTGCGGCGGCCCTAAGCATTCGCCCGACCGCAAAGGGTCGAGCCGCTTAGGGCGTTAGAGCCGTGCCGTGCTGCTACCCGAATGTAGCTCAGGCTGTCCGAGGTGAGACCATCTGAACATCGTACGACCGATATGGGACCGGTTTGCACGGGGTCAAGGCAGCGGGAAAACAGACATCTCGCAAGACTTGAAAGCGCCGCTCGATCATCTACCTAGAGTCCATGCACCGGCCTCTCTTTCGCCGATTTCTCGTGCACGCGGGACAGCTTCTCGCGGTTTTCTAACCCCGGACCCGCAGGCCCTTAGCGGGCTGTGGGTCGCTTCTCATGGTGCACTGTTGCCATTCGTCAGCCGACCAGTTCAATTGAGCCTCGATTCCGGAGCACACCGCTCCCGGAGCGGCCCATTGGCCGCGGTTCGAGGCCAGTCGCGATCATGACAGAAACCAGCACTATGACTCCGATGAGCGACGGCGTCGTGACTCGCGGCGAACAGATGCTCGCTCTGCGGCGGCGGCGCGAAGCCTCCTCCTATCCCTTCTTCCGTGGTGGCTTCCGCCCTTTCTTCTTCGGCGGCGCGGCCTGGGCGGTCATCGCGCTTGCGCTGTGGATTTGCTCGTTCGCTGGAGCGGTCACGCTGCCGAGTGCCCTTGAGCCGCTTGCCTGGCACCGCCACGAAATGTTGTTCGGGTTCGTCGGCGCGGTCATCAGCGGATTCATCCTGACGGCCGTGCCGAACTGGACCGGCCGTCTTCCGATAGCGGGCTGGCCGCTCGCCGGCCTGTTCGGGCTTTGGGCGGTGGCGCGGGTCGCGCTGCTCTTCTCCGGAATCACTGGCCTGTGGCTCGCAGCCGCTCTCGACGTCGGTTTCTTCTTCGTCCTCGGCTTTGTCGCGGCGCGGGAAGTGCTCGAAGCGAACAATCGCAATCTTCCGGTAGTCGGAATGATCATGTTGTTCGGAGTAACGGACGCCGTCGACTATCTGGCGACCAGCGGAGTCATCCCGTTCAGCGACCTTGGCTGGCAACTCGCCATTGCCATCATCGTCATGCTGATCTCGGTGATCGGCGGACGCATCATTCCGTCGTTCACGCGCAACTGGATGGTGAAACAGGGCATCAAGACCGGCCTGCCGACCCAGCCCGGCAAATTCGATCGGTTCGTGATCGGCGCCACCGCCGTCGCGCTTCTCGCTTGGCTCCTGGGGCCGGCCGAAACCCCGATCGGCTTCGTTCTGCTCGCCGCCGCGGCACTGCAAGCCGCGCGCTGGATGCGATGGAGGGGCTATCGCACGTTTTCCGATCCTCTCGTCCTTGTCCTCCACGTCGGTTACGTCTGGGTTCCGATCGGCCTTGGTCTTCTCGGCCTGAGCTTGACCGGCTTGGTTCCACAGAGCGCCGCCATTCACGCTTTGACCGCCGGAGCGATGGCGACCATGATTCTCGCGGTGATGACCCGCGCCAGCCTCGGCCATACCGCGCGCGAACTGAAGGCGAATGGCGCGACCGTGGTCATCTATCTGTTGGTAACCTCGGGCGCCGTTCTGCGCGTGACCGCGGCGCTGCGGCTGATCGACTACAATGTCGGAATAGAGATTGCCGGCCTTGCCTGGGGAGCAGCCTTCCTGCTGTTCCTGATTGCCTATGCGCCGGTGCTTTGGGGCCCCCGCCTCCGGAAGGCATGACCACCCACCTTTGAGGCAGCCGTGGCCCGACTAGCTAGGTATTGGCTGGGGCGGCAGGATTCGAACCTGCGAATGCCGGTACCAAAAACCGGTGCCTTACCACTTGGCGACGCCCCAGCAGGCGTGCCCGCATGTGCGGGGGAGAGGCGCGGCTTATAGCTATCCGACGGCGCAAGGGAAGCGCGGGCGTTCCGCCGTTCGACCATTGATCGATCATCCCCTTTCGCGGTCTCCGTCCCTCGCTTAGTGCAACAGCGCCGCTGATTGCGTGGGGGGTATTTCGATGACCAGAATTTCCGCATTCCTGCTTGCATCCGCTCTTGGCGCCTCGGCGGCGCTGGCCCAGCCGACGGCGCCGGTCCTTCCGCCGGATGGCTTCGACCTCACCGCGATCGATCGCTCGACGAAGCCTGGAGACGACTTTTTTCAGTTCGCGAATGGGAAGTATCTCGCTCGCACCGCCATTCCGACGGACCGCCCGATTGCCTCGCGCCGCTATGAGATGACCGATCGCACCGATCAGCAACTCAAGGCATTGCTCGAGGAAGCAGCCGCCAATGTCCCTGAGCAGCCGACCGACCTCAAGGGCAAGGTCGGCGCTTTTTACGCCTCGTTCATGGACGAGCCGGCGATCGAACGTCTTGGCGCGACGCCCATTGCGTCGGAGATTGATGCTATCCGCGCGGCGCCCGATCTGCCCGCGCTTGCCCGGCTGATGGGGCAAACGACGGTGGATGCCTATCCCGCTCCGTTCAGCGTCGGCATCGACCTCGACGTCAAGAAGACCGACGCCTACGCCATCTACCTCAGCCAGAGCGGCCTCGGCCTTCCCGACCGCGATTATTATCTCAAGCCCAATTTCGCGAAGGAGCGTGACGGCTACCGCGCTTACGCCGAAAGGCTGCTTACCCTGCTCAATTGGCCGGATCCCGCGGGCGCATCCCAGCGCATTATCGCGCTTGAGACCGCCCTTGCCGAAGCGAGCTGGGACAAGGTGAAGCAGCGCGATCTGACGATCCAGTACAATCCCGTCAGCAAGGCTGAGCTGCAGGCGCTAGCGCCGCGCTTCCCCTGGCAGCCATTCCTCGATGGCGCGGAGGTCGGCGACCGGGACCGCTTCATCGCGACGACAAACACGGCCTTTCCGAAACTCGCGGAGGTGATCGCCTCTACGCCGCTGGACACCCTCAAGGCGTGGATGGCGTTCCGGGTCGCCGATTTGGCCGCGCCCGACCTTTCGAAAGCATTTGCGGATGCGCATTTCGATTTCCGCGACAAAATTCTCCAGGGCCAGGCCGAGCAGGCGCCGCGCTGGAAGCGCGCGAAACGGGCCGTAGGCGGCGACGATTGCGGCGCCGATCCGGGTAGCTGCTTTGGAACGCTCAGCTGGGGCGTCGGACGACTCTATGCCGAACGCTATTTTCCCGCATCGACCAAGGTCCGGATCGAGGCGCTCGTCGGCAACATCAAGGCCGCGTTCCGGCACCGGCTCCAGACGCTCGACTGGATGGGCCCGGCGACGAAGAAGGAAGCGCTGAAGAAGCTCGACACCTACACGATCAAGGTTGGCTATCCCGACAAGTGGCGGGATTATTCGAACGTCGTCATTCGCCGCGACGACCTTCTCGGCAATGTCCGCCGGGCCGCCGCCGCGGACTGGGCCTTCTATGTCAACCGCAGCAAGGGGCCGGTCGACAAGGGCGACTGGCAGATGACCCCGCAAACCAACGACGCCTACAACGGCTCGCTGCGCGACATCGTCTTCCCCGCCGGCATCCTCCAGGCGCCGATCTTCGATCCGAACGCCGACCCGGCCTATAATTATGGCGCGGTAGGAGCGGTCATCGGACATGAGCTGACTCACGGCTTCGACGACCAGGGCCGCTCGATCGATGCATCCGGCGCGCTCAGGGACTGGTGGACTGCGAAGGATGCCGCCGAATTCAAGCGCCGCGCGGCCATCCTCGGCGCTCAATATGCGAAGTTCGAGCCGGTTCCGGGCGTCCACATCAAGCCCGGCTTGACCATGGGCGAGAACATCGCCGACCTGGGCGGTCTCACGATGGCGCTCGACGCCTATCACGCCTCGCTCAAGGGCAGGAAAGCAGCCGTCGTCGACGGCTTCACCGGCGATCAGCGCGTGTTCCTCGGCTGGGCGCAGGCGTGGGCGGGCAAGGCCTCGCCCGAGTTCATCCGCAACCTGACGACCAGCGATCCGCACAGCTGGCGCAAATATCGGGTCAACGGGGTCGTCCGGAACATCGATGGCTGGTACCCGGCGTTCGGCGTGAAAGCCGGCGACAAGCTCTACATTCCGCCCGCCAAGCGCGCGCGAATCTGGTAAGCGGCGCGGCATGGCCGAAGCAGCGATCCAGGATTTCCACGCGCACATCTATTACGATGCGCTGGAGGTCGAGCGCGCGAAGCGGCTCGCCGCCGCGGTTCAGGCGCGCTTCCCGATCGCGGTCGGCCATTTCCATTTGCGGCCGGTCGGTCCGCATCCGCGCGGGAGCGTCCAGCTGACGGTGCCGCGCGACAGCTTCGGTGATGTCGCGCAATTCCTCGCGCTCAACCGCGATGGATTGACGATCTTCGCGCACGCGGAAACGGGCGAGGACCTCGCCGACCATACGCAGCACGTCATCTGGTTCGGGCCGAGCGAGCCGCTCGACCTCACGATCTTCGGCTAGGCGTTCGGAATCCGGCCGTTGACCAGGTCGTCATAATCTTTCGACAGCTGCCGGGTCAGATCGCCCACTTCGAAATTCCACGGGCCGACCGTCTTCACCGGCGTGACCTCGACCGCCGTTCCCGTCAGGAACATCTGCTGGAAGCTCTCCAGCTCCTCCGGCCAGATAGCGCGCTCGTTGACTTCGACCCCGCGCTTCCTCGCCAGGTCCATGATGGTGCGCCGCGTGATCCCGTCGAGGAAGCAATCCGGAACCGGCGTATGGAGCGCGCCATCGCGCACGAAAAAGATGTTGGCGCCCGTCGTTTCGGCAACGCGCCCGCGCCAGTCGAGCATCAGCGCGTCATTATATCCATGCTGCTCGGCGTGCTGCTTCGACAAGGTGCAGATCATGTACAGGCCCGAGGCCTTCGATTCCGTTGGCGCGGTGTAGGGCGCGGGCCGCCGCCACGGCGCGATCTCCAGCCGGATTCCATCGCCGGAGATTCGGGGATCGTAATATTTGCCCCACTCCCACGCCGCGATCGCGAGGTGCGGTTTGGTATTGCCTGGAGCGACACCCATCGATTCCGACCCCCGCCAGGCAACCGGGCGCATGTAGGCGTCGACGAAATTGTTCTTCTTGAGGACGTCCTTGCACGCCGCTTCGATCTGCTCGACGCTCCACGGAAGCTCGAAGCCGAGAAGCTCGGAACTCCTCCGAAGCCGCTCGGTATGCTCGCGAAGCTTGAAGATCACGCCGTTGTAGGCGCGCTGCCCCTCGAACACGGATGACGCATAATGGAGCGCGTGGGTGAGGACGTGGACGCGCGCGTCGCGCCACGGAACCAGCTCACCGTCGAGCCAGATCCAGCCGTCGCGGTCGTCGAATGTCATCTGATTGGGGGCAGCCATGCCCGGCGCCTAGTGCAGGGAAGCGCCCTCTTCAAGCGAAGGCATTTTCGCAAGCTCCGCGAGCTCGGCCCCGCGCTTAGCCGCGGCATCGATGGTCAGCGCGATCAGTTCGTCCAGCACCTGATTGTGATCGAGTACCGCAAGCCCCGCCTCGGTCGTCCCTTTCGGGCTCGCCACGCGCTTCGCGATCGATAGCATGTTCTCGTTCGTTGTCGCCGCCATCCATGCGGTCCCGAGCACCGTTTCGACCGCAAGCGTCGCCGCAATTTCCTCGGTCAGCCCGCGCTTCACCCCGGCCTTGGTGAGCGCCGCGATAAAGCGTGCGACATACGCGGGTCCGGCTCCCGCGACCGCGCCGAGCGCGCCAAGTTTCTGCTCGTCCGCCGTCCACATTGCGTAGCCAAGCGCCGAGAATAGATTGTTGAGCAGCGTCTTCGCCTCGGCATCGACGTCGCTGCTGTAGAGTCCCGTAACGCCGCGCCGCACCGCGACCGGAAGGTTCGGCGTCGCCCGAACGATTGCTCCGACGCCCGGAAACCGCTGGCGAAGGCTCGCCACCTCAACCCCGGCGAGAAGCGACACGGCCACGGTCTTGGCGCTGAGAAACTGCCGCAGCTCAGGCGCAATCTCGTCGAGCTTTTGCGGCTTGAACCCCAGCACGACGATTCTCGGCGGCGCTCCCGCGTCGCGCAGCGCGGTAACCACACGCGCGCCCTCGACAGGCTTGCCGCTTGGCCGAATGACGGTGACCGGCGAAAGCTCGAGCCCGCCGGTGCGCCATCCGTCGAGGATCGCGCCACCCATATTGCCGCAACCGACGAACCACGTCGGCTCGGGCAGCTTCAATGTCCCGCTCATGCTTCTCCGTGCGTATCGATGAGCGCCGCGGCGATCGCTTCGCCCGGCGACTTGCCGCCCCAAAGGACGAACTGGAAGACAGGGTAGAAGCGCTCGCACTCCTCCACCGCGGCTTCCGCGATGGCTTCGGCCTGCTCGAGGCTCAGCCCCTCGTCCTCGCGCGTGTCGAGGATGGTCGAATGGCGGAAGACCACGAGGCCCGATCCCGACCACATTTCGAAATGGCCGAGCCACAGCTGCTCGTTGATCAGGCTGAGCGCCTCGAAGATCGCTGATCTCTTTTCGGCGGTGACCTTGATGTCCGGGAAGGCGAGGAACTGGAGCACCTGGTCCTCGGGCCGCCACACGCCGCGAAGCTCGTACTGAGCCCAGCTTCCTGTGGCCGAAGCGACGATCTCGCCCTCGGCGGTGCGCTCGCACACCCAGCCGCGCGCCTCGAAATATTGTTCGAGAACCTCGATCGGAGCGCCGTCGTCGCGCTCCTCCTGGATTTCTTCCTCGCTCAGGTTCACGCCCTCGGGCCGGCCTTCTTGGTGCCGCCGCCGGCGCGCTTGGTTGCGGCGGGGCCGGACAGCTTCGCTTCGAGAGCGGCGATGCGGCCTTTCAGGGTTTCGTTCTCGTCGCGGGCCGCGGCCGCCATCGCCTTGACCGCCTCGAACTCGTCCCGCCCGACGAAGTCCGCGCCGCCCATCCATTCCTTGAACTTCTCGCGAGCGCCGGATTCGGCCTCGCGGCCCATTCCGGCCATGGTCCCGGCAAAGCCATTCACCATCTTCACGAAGTCGTCGAACATCTTGTTCTCGGACTGCATCACTCCGTCTCCTTCAGGGAGCAAATCCCTTTCGGCGGGGAAATAGGGGGTTGCGGTCCAATCTGCCAGCCCGGGCGCGGGACCTATCCCCAAGTCGCTCATCTATCCCCAGAATTCTATGTGCCGGGCAATGAGGCTCCCGCGCCCGGGTTCAGCGCGCCGATCGTCGAGTTCAGCGTCGCGGCGAAGACGAGCCACGCGAGATAGGGGATCATCAGCAGCCCGGCGGCCCTGCGGATTCGGAGGAACTGTCCCGCCGCGGCGGCCGCGAGCGCGGCGATGGCGAAGATGACGATGTTCGCCAGCGAGATATCATGGGCTCCAAAGAAGATCGGCGACCAGGCGAAGTTGAGCGCCAGCTGGACGAAGAACAGGATCAGGGCGAGCTTCCGCCGCGGCGACGGCGGCTCGGCCAGCACCATCGCCAGGGCAATGCCGATGAGCGCGTAGAGGATCGGCCAGACGATTCCGAACGCCCATCCCGGCGGCATGAAGCTGGGCTTCTGGAGCGCATCGAACCAGCCGTTGCCGTAGCCGCTGTTCGACAGCCAGCCGCTCAGCCCACCGAGCAACTCGATCGCGACGATGCACAGCAGCGCCGTCTTCCACCAACTCCTGCCGTCGTTCGCTTCAGCCATCTTTCACCGCTCCCAGCAGGAACTCGACATTGCCTTCCGGTCCGGTGATCGGACTGGGCGTGACTCCCATTACGCTCCAGCCCTGCGATTGGACCCAGGCCTGCGCCTCGCCACAGACGCGCTCATGGACGGCGGGATCGCGCACTACGCCGCCCTTCCCCACGTCCTCGCGCCCGGCCTCGAACTGCGGCTTGACGAGCGCGATGAGCCTGGCGCCGGGCTTCGCAAGCTTGAGCGGCGCCTCCAGCACCTTGGCGAGCGAGATGAAGCTCGCATCGCAAACGACGATATCGACCGCTTCCGGAACGATGCTCCCGTCGAGGTGACGCGCATTGGTCTGCTCGTGAACCACAACGCGAGGATCTTGCCGGAGCTTCCACGCAAGCTGGTTCGTGCCGACGTCCACCGCATAGACCTTCGCCGCCCCGCGCGAGAGCAGCACATCGGTGAACCCGCCGGTGGAACTCCCCACATCCAGCGCCACAGCGCCCGTCACATCGAACCCGAAATGCTCCAGCCCATGCTCGAGCTTGATTCCCCCGCGCGAAACCCAGGGATGGTCCTTCCCCCGAACTTCCAGCGGCGCATCCTCGGCGAGCATGTCACCCGCCTTCGCAAGCTTCCGCTCCCCCGAAAACACCGCCCCCGCCATGATCAGCGCCTGCGCCCGGCTCCGGCTCTCCACGAGCCCCCGGCTCACCAGCATCTGGTCTGCCCGGAGCTTGGCTACGCCCGCACCTCTTCCACCCCCGCGCTGTTGACGCGCAGCGCCTTCAATACCGTCTCTACGATGTGCGGCGCGTTGAGGTGGGCTTCGTCGTACTGCTTCTCGGGCTTGTCCTGGTCCTGGAAGCGATCGGGGAGACGCATGGTGCGGATTTTCAGACCCGCATCGACCAGGCCCTCGTCGCTGGCGAGCGTCAGCACATGCGCGCCAACCCCGCCGATCGCGGCTTCCTCGATCGTCACCGCGACCTCGTGCGTGGTCAGAAGCCGCCGGATCAGCTCGCTGTCGAGCGGCTTGGCGAAGCGCAGGTCCGCCACCGTTGTCGACAAGCCCATCGCGTCGAGCTGATCCGCGGCCTTCTCCGCCTCCGCCAGCCGCGTCCCGAGCGACAGGATCGCGACCTTCTTGCCCTCGCGAACGACGCGCCCTTTGCCGATCTCCAGCGCCCGCGGAACGGCCGGAAGCGGCACGCCCCTGCCCTCGCCCCGCGGATAACGCACCGCGATCGGGCCGCCGTCGTGGACCGCCATGGTGTGGACCATGTTGCAAAGCTCGGCCTCGTCCGCCGCCGCCATGACCACGAAGTTGGGAAGCGTGCACAGGTAAGCGAGGTCGAAGCTCCCCGCGTGCGTCGCTCCGTCCGCGCCGACCAGCCCTGCGCGGTCCATCGCGAAGCGCACGGGCAGATTCTGGATCGCGACGTCGTGCACGACCTGGTCGTAGGCGCGCTGGAGGAAGGTCGAGTAGATGGTCGCGAACGGCCGATAGCCCTGCGCCGCGAGCCCCGCGGCGAAGGTCACGGCATGCTGCTCGGCGATTCCGACGTCGAAGGTGCGCTCCGGAAACCGCTCCTCGACCTTGTCGAGCCCGGTGCCCGACGGCATCGCGGCAGTGATCGCGACGACCTTCTCGTCGCGCTCCATCTCGTCGATCAGCGCCTTGGCATAGACGCCCGTGTAGCTCGGCGCGCCGGCCACCGGCTTGGCCTGGACGCCCGACACCACGTCGAACTTCACCACGCCGTGATATTTGTCCGCCGCATTCTCGGCGGGCGCGTAGCCCTTGCCCTTCTTGGTCACGACATGAACCAGCATCGGCCCGATCTCGGCATCGCGGACGTTTTCCAGCACCTCGACCAGCGCCCGCACGTCATGCCCGTCAACCGGGCCCACGTAATAGAAACCGAGCTCCTCGAAGAGCGTGCCGCCGGTGACCCAGCCACGGGTGAACTCCTCGGCCTTCTTCGCCCAGTCGTGGATCGTGTCGGGCATCATCCGGGCGATCTTCTGCGCGACCTTGCGCGGCCCGAGATACTTGCTCGAGCTGACCAGCCGCGCGAGCGCGTTGCGCATCGACCCGACCGGCGGGGCGATCGACATGTCATTGTCGTTGAGGATGACGATCAGCCGGTTCCCCGCGGCCGCGGCATTGTTCATCGCCTCATAGGCCATGCCGGCGCTGAGCGCCCCGTCGCCGATCACCGCGATCGCCTTGCCCGGATCGCCCGACAGCTTGTTGGCGATCGCGAAACCCAGCGCGGCCGAGATCGAGGTCGAGCTGTGCGCCGCCCCGAAGGCGTCATATTCGCTCTCGCTCCGCTTGGTGAACCCGCTGAGGCCGCCGCTCTGGCGAAGCGTGCGGATGCGGTCGCGCCTGCCGGTCACGATCTTGTGCGGATAGGCCTGGTGCCCGACGTCCCAAACCAGCCGGTCGTTCGGCGTATCGAACACATAATGGAGGGCGACGGTCAGCTCGACCACGCCAAGCCCCGCGCCAAGGTGCCCGCCGGTCACCGAAACCGCCGAGATTGTCTCTTGCCGAAGCTCGTCGGCAAGCTGCGGCAGCTCGTCCTTGCTCAATGCTCTTATGTCGCTGGGATAGTTGACCTTATCCAGCAGCGGCGTCTCGGGGCGATCACTCATCGGGCCGACGCCTTACGCGGGTGTCCCGGAGATGTCACTTATCTGCCCGGGCATAGGGGTGATTTCAGCGATTGCTCACTTATTGCTCATCAGATCCGCTTCCCCAGCCAGCGCGGAAGGAGAATCCGCCGTATGACGAACACCGCGATCACGATCGGGAGCATCACCACCCCGAATTGGTCGGAACGCAGCGTCAGCACCGGCAGGAACAGGATCGGAAGCACCGCGGACAATGCGACCTTTGTCCATCGCTCACGCTGGCTGATGCTCGCGAACATCATCTCGGGCTTCCACGACGCGTAGGCCCACATGCAGGTGTTGAGGATTCCGCAGACGAACATTGTCAGGCCGTACAGGTGGAATCCTGCCTCACCCCCGCCCTGGAGATAGAGCGTACTGATCGTCGCCGGGATAAGCGCGATCAGGCACAGCATCGCGAGCGTCAGCGCGGTGAATACGGCATCGACGCGTCTTAACCTCGCGAAGAGATTGCGGCTGTTGAGCCAGAAGATGCCCGCAATCGCGAAGCTCAGCGCATAAGCCACGAGGCTGCGCAGGCTTCCGCGAAGCAACGCCTCAAAGCTCGGGGCATGGGCGGGAATGCGGACGCTGACCGCGGCCAGCGTCGTCGCGAAGGCGAAGATGCCGTCCGAAAGCATGATCAGCCGGTCGTACGAATGCCGGCGGATATGATCTTCGAGGCTCTCGACGGTAGCGAGAGATTCGGGTTCGCTCATTCGGGCAACGAACCCGAAATACGGCTCAATCGCAATCCGAGCATTTGCCGCGAACTTCCATCATGGGTCGGGGCGCCGAGAACCCGGCCTTGGTGGCGGCCTTGCGAATGCTTTCCGACAAAGCATCGTCGTCGATGTGAACCGCCTGCCCGCAATTGTCGCAGATCAGGAAGATGCAGTCATGAAGGCATTCGGGATGCTGGTTTGCGATGTAGGCGTTGGCGCTCTCGACTCGGCGGGCCAGGTTGGCGCCCACGAACAGGTCGAGGATGCGATAGACGCTGTTGGCCGCGATCCGCCGTCCTTCAGCCTTGGAGACGGCTTCGGCGACGTCATAGGCGCTCGCCGGCTTGTCGAAACCCGCCAGCGCGTCGAACACCGCGGCGCGCATTCCCGTCCACTGCTCGCCCTGCTGGGTCAGCCGGTCGCGAGCCGCACTTTTCAGCGCGTCGCCTTCGTGGAGATGATGATCGTGACGGGCCATTAGCTTTCGCTACGATGAATAGACCGCGTGAGCTGACGCTTCAAGAAATCAGACGCCGGGCTGCTTCGCCGTCATGTTAAGCCGATGTCCGAGCGCCAGTACCGAAACGCCAAAGATGGTTATGGCAGGTTCGAACCCGCTTTCATGCAGGCTCATTGCATAGGCCATGATCGCGAGGCCACAGGCGCCGACCGCGCCCGGCAGGAATGAGCCATGCTCGCGGATTCCTCGGCCCAGCGCGACCGCGCCGATGATCATCGCGAGGCTCAATCCAATCTCGTGGATGATCGGTTGACCGAGCATTCCACCCGCCGAAGCTAGCAGGCCGAGCAGAACGGCAGTCGCGACGCAATGAACGGCGCACAGCCCCGACAAGGTCATCGCAATCCGGTCGAGCCGGCTCGTCGAGATCGGTCTGGATGCCATGTTTGGCGGCGATATAGCCGCCTCCATTGGAAGTTACAATATATCATCGGTGCTGCTTTCGCCCCTTGCCCCTCCGCCCGCCGCACGCGCATAGGCGCTTCATCGCATGAGCACCCTGGCCGCCCCCCCTTCCGCCGCCGATCGCGGCGCGATCCGCCCCGGCGCACTTTCCAACCTGTTGCTGTTCGTCGCGGCGCTTGTCTTCGGAATGGTGGTGATCGGCGGCATCACCCGCCTGACCGAGAGCGGCCTTTCGATCACCGAATGGAACGTCGTCAGCGGCGCCATCCCACCGTTGAATCATGCCGATTGGGAGCACCTCTTCGACCTCTACAAGCAGACCCCGCAATATATCGAGGTCGCCGGCCCCGCCGGAATAACCCTCTCCGGCTTCAAGTTCATCTTCTTCTGGGAATGGGCCCATCGCCTCCTAGGACGCATTCTCGGCCTGGTCTTCTTCGTCGGAGTCGGCTGGTTCGCGGTTAAGCGGGAAATTCCGAAGGGCTTCGGCTGGAGGCTCGTCGCTTTGTTCATGCTCGGCGGCCTGCAGGGCGCGGTCGGCTGGTTCATGGTCGTTTCAGGCCTCGAGGGCCGGACGGAGGTCAGCCCCTATCGCCTCTCGGCCCACCTGCTCTTCGCGCTGTTCCTCTTTTCGGCGCT
>Ga0207674_10002254_pt1 | contig 24437 bp, 22 predicted proteins | sample KBSCornC72_FD_184303 | JGI IMG/M metagenome (GOLD analysis project Ga0207674, IMG submission 184303) | Corn rhizosphere microbial communities from Kellogg Biological Station, Michigan, USA - KBS Corn C7-2 (SPAdes) (version 2) | ecosystem: Host-associated > Plants > Roots > Rhizosphere > Soil ...
GCCGACGCGGCGGACCTGCGGCTGATCAAGGGGAAGGGGGAACGCGTCGGGGCGCGGCGGCGTACTCGCCGGCTGAACATTGCCGCGATCTCCCCGACGCGGGTGACGCGGACACAGTGCATCGCGGTGAGTCACCCGGATCGGCTGTACGTCACCGACGACTACGTGGTTACGCACAACACGGCCTTCGCGATGAACATCATCGAGCACGTGGCGGCGGACTCGTTGTTGCCTTGTGCGGTGTTCAGCCTGGAAATGTCGAAGCAACAGTTGGCGCAGCGCATGCTTTGCTCGCGGGGGCAGATCGACGCGCACAAGCTGCGGAAGGGGATGTTGCAGGCGCACGAGTATGCCCACCTGGCGAACGTCGTGGGGGAACTGGCGAAGGCGCCGATCTGGGTGGACGACTCGGCGGGATTGACGCCTCTCGATTTGCGGGCGAAGGCGCGGCGGCTGAAATTGCAGCACGACGTGAAGCTGATCATGATCGACTACATGCAGTTGATGGATAACCCCGGGCCGGAAAACCGGCAGCAGCAGATCTCGGAGATCTCGCGCGGGATCAAGCAGGTGGCGCGGGAGCTGAACGTGCCGGTGATTGCGTTGTCGCAGCTTAACCGGGCGAGCGAGGGTCGCGACGGGCACCGGCCGCGGATGAGCGATTTACGCGAGTCGGGTTCGATCGAGCAGGACGCGGACGTGATAATGCTCCTGCACCGTGAGGATTATTACCGCATGAGCGAGCCGGACTTCGTGCCGGACAACGTCGCGGAGGTGATCATTGCAAAACAGCGCAACGGGCCGACGGGGACGGTGAAATTGACGTTCATGAACAAGACGACGCGGTTCGAAAACCTGTCGACGCAGGCGGACCCGTTCTAAGGGTTTCCGGAAGTCGCGGTGTCCGCGGGCGGTCGCGCGGGCGCGGCGATCATGAGCGGAGGATGAGCATTTGCGCGGTATGAACTTGAAATCCGCGATGGTCGGCTCTATACCATTCACAAGAAAGCCAAAAGCGCCGACGGCTCGCTTGGCGTGGTGCCAAGGATGGACGAGCTGAAGCTTGGGCGATGGCGCCATGTATGAACCGAGGAATCGGGGGGCGATTGGTTGTGGTTCTTGTATTGTCCAGGGCGGGGGAAGGATCGGAATAGGAGCGTCGTATGTCGAAAGGATATCCCTCCCGTAAGCGCACGCGTAAGGCATTTGAGCGAGGCGTGAAGGCGGCGAAGACCGGGCGTGGCATGAACCCGTACGCGAACACGGTGCTGAAGGATTTGTTCGAGCGCGGGCGGGCGCGGACGCCGGGTTTTGGCGCGACGGCGCCGAACGTCGCGCGGCGGCCGAGTTCTCCCGGGCAGTCGCCGCAGTCGCCGCGGTCGAACCCGCCGTCGTCGTCGGCCTCGGATCCGTCGGCCGCGGCGTGGGAGCGTGCGGTTCGCAACTCGCAGCGCCGCCGGGCGTGAGGCGCGTGCGGTCGCGGAGCCATTTTTCCTGCCACCCTCGACGAGCGAGAGGCGCGAAGCCGCAAGCGGCGCGAGTGCGGTGACAGGCAGATGGGCGCTAGGCGGGGTCGTAACCACTCGGGCCGCCGGGGCGGCAGCGTGCGATGCGCTTGATGGCGCGCCAGGTTCCCCTGGCGGGGCCGTACTTGGCGATGGCGTCGAGGGCGTATTGCGAGCAGGTGGGGTGGAAGCGGCAGTGTCCGCCCATGAAGCGGCCGAGGGTGGCGCGGTAGAGGACGATCAGGCGTGTGAGAAGCCAGGTCATTCTGGTTTGTCGTGGTCGGGTTTGGCGCCGTCTTCGCGTTTGCTCCAAATATTGTGCAGCCGGACGAGGGAGGCGGACATCATCCGCTGGTAGTCCGCGAGCGTGGGCACTTCGTGGGGGCGGACGCTGACGACGACATCGTACCCGCGCGGCAGGTCGTGCTGCATGAGGCGGAAGGCCTCGCGGAGGAGGCGCTTGATGCGGTTGCGCTTGGGGGCGATGCCGACGCGGCGGCCGACGGAGAGTCCGAGGCGCGGGTGGGCGAGATCGTTGGGGATGGCGAAGATCGTCAGGGGGCCGCGGGCGTCCTTTACCTTGGCGGCGTAGACGGCGTCGAACTGCAGGGCGTGCTGGAGGCGGTGCTTTCGGGCGTAGGGGAAGGTGCGGGGCATTCAGATAGTCCTGAGTCCTTCTCAGTGAATGCCCTTGGCGGCGAGCCAGCGTTCGGCGTCGAGTGCGGCTTTGCAGCCCATGCCGGCGGCGGTGATGGCTTGTTTGTAGACGGGGTCGGCGACGTCGCCGGCGGCGAAGACGCCGTCGACGCTGGTGGTGGTGCGGAAGGGGTCGGCGAGGGCGACGAAGCCCTTGTCGTCGGTCTTGAGCTGGCCGCGGAGGAACTTGGTGTTGGGGGTGTGGCCGATGGCGGCGAACATGCCGGTGGCGTCGATGGTGCGGATCTGGTTGCTGACCAGGTTCTTGACGCGGACGGCGGTGACGCCGCGCTCGTCGTCGCCGAGGACTTCCTGTACGGCGGAATTCCAGACGGGTTCGACCTTGGCGTTGGCGAGGACGCGCTCGGCCATGATCTTGCTGGCGCGCAGGGCGTCGCGGCGGTGGACGAGGTAGACCTTGGCGGCGAACTTGGTGAGGTAGCTGGCCTCTTCGGCGGCGGAGTCACCGCCGCCGACGACGACGAGCGGGTGATTGCGGAAACGGGGGAGGGCGCCGTCGCAGACGGCGCAGGCGGAGACGCCGAAGTTCTTGTACTTGGTCTCGCTTTCGAGGCCGAGGTAGTTGGCGCTGGCGCCGGTGGCGATGACGATCGTGTGGGCCTTGATGGTGTTGCCGGCCGAGTCCTTGAGGGTAAAGGGGCGTTGGGAGAGGTCGACGTCGTCGATATCTTCGGTGACGACGCGGGTGCCGAAGCGCTCGGCCTGCATCTTGGAGCGGACCATGAGCTCGGGGCCGAGGACGCCTTCGGGGAAGCCGGGGAAGTTTTCGACCTCGGTGGTGAGGTTGAGCTGGCCGAGGGGGAGGGTGCCGCGGAGGCGGTTTTCTTCGCTGATGGCGCCTTCGTAGACGACGGGATTGAGGTTGGCGCGGGCGGCATAGATGGCGCAGGTCCAGGACGCGGGTCCCGAACCGATGATGACGATCTTCTCGACGCCGCTGACGGGGTGACTCATTTGGATGCTTCCCGGGAAAAGTCCGCTCGTTCTTCGTTCCGCACGGCCTGCTCAATTCTACGCCGGTGGGTCGGCGGGAGTTTGGGCAGGTCGGAGAGCGGAAAATAACGCAATTCGAGCGATTCGTCATCACCGGGGGCGAGGGTTCCGCCGACGACGCGGCAGACGAAGCAGGTGCTGAAGTATTCGACGCGGTCGCCGTTGGGGTAGACGGTGACGGGGTCGCGGTAGACGCCGACGATGCGCTCGGGGACGACGTGGAGGCCGGTCTCTTCGAGCACTTCTCGGACGGCGGCCTGGGCGTGGTCTTCGCCCGGGTCGATGGCGCCGCCGACGGTGTACCAGTTGCCGTCGCTGCTGGCGCGCTGGAGGAGGACTTCGCCGCGTTCGTTGAAGATCAGGGCGGTGACGGCGGGCATCATGACGAGGTCGTGGCCGATTTTTTGGCGGAGGTTTTTGAGGTAGTCGGAGATGGGCATGGTGGGGAGAAGACGAGGATGGAGGATGGCGGATGGCGCGTGGATAGGCCGCGTCAGTCGTCATGCTGAGCGCGGCGAAGAATCTGGCATTGAACTGCGAGGAGCGTGGCCTTTGGAAGGCCACGCAGATCCTTCGGAGTACCTCAGGATGACGTCTTGGGTGGTCACGCAAGTTTGGCGACGACGGCATCGCCGACTTGGGTTGTTGTCGCGGCGCCGCCGAGGTCGCGGGTGTGATTTTTGGGGTCGGCGACGACGTCTTTGCAGGCCTGGTTGATCGCCTTGGCGGCCTCGCCCTTGCCGAGGAAGTCGAGCATCATGGCGACGCTGAGGAAGGTGGCGATCGGGTTGGCGAAGTTCTTGCCGGCGATGTCGGGGGCGCTGCCGTGGACGGGCTCGAACATGCTGGCGGTCTTGCGGGTGGGGTTGATGTTGCCGCTGGCGGCCATGCCCATGCCGCCCTGAATGGCGGCGCCGAGGTCGGTGATGATGTCGCCGAACATGTTGGTCGTCACGATCACGTCGTAGATCTTCGGCTTGGTGACCATGTACATGGTGCAGGCGTCGACGTGGTGGTAGTCGGTGTCGATGCCGGGGTATTCCCTCTTCACTTCTTCGAACGCGCGGAGCCAGAGGTTGTGGGCGAAGCGCAGCACGTTGGTCTTGGCGACGAGGCTGACCTTTTTGCGGTTGAAGATGCGGGCGTATTCGAAGGAGAAGCGGATGGCGCGCTCGACGCCGTGGCGGGTGGTGACCTCGATCTGGTTGGCGACCTCGTGGGGCGTGTTCTTGTAGAGGAAGCCGCCGTTCTGGCAGTAGAGGCCTTCGGTGTTCTCGCGGACGATGATCATGTCGATGTCGTCGGGGCCGGCGTTTTTGAGCGGCGTGGGGACGCCGGGCAGGAGGCGGGTGGGGCGGAGGTTGATGTACTGGTCGAGCTCGAAGCGCATCTTGAGGAGGATGTCGGTCTCGATGAGGCCTTGCGGAATGCGGGCGTTGCCGCGCGGGTCGGCGCCGACGGCGCCGAAGAGGATGGCGTCCTGGGCGGCGAGTTCTTTTAGGGCGGAATCGGGGAGGGTGACGCCGGTCTCGAGGTAATGCTCGGCGCCGAAGGGGTAATCGGTGGTGGTGTAGGTGAAGCCGAACTTATTGGCTGCGGCCTTGAGGACGCGGAGGCCCTGGGGGATGACTTCTTTGCCGACGCCGTCGCCGGGCATGACTGCGATGTTCATGGGATCTCCTGGAATTCGAAGCGAAACAATAGCGGGAGCGGGCGGGAAATAAAGGGGAAACGGGCGGAGAACGCTGCGGGCCGATATAATCGCGGATGTGCCGGCAAAAGATTTCTATCACGACATCGTGAAACGGTCCCTCGTCAAAGATGGGTGGACGATCACGCGATCCGTTGGTGCTGAAATGGGGAGCGAAGGATCTTTACGTCGATCTCGGGGCGGAGCGTCTGTTGGCGGCCGAGCGAGGTGGAGAACGCATCGCGATTGAGGTCAAGAGTTTTCTGGGACCGTCCGAGATGGACGACTTGGAAAAGGCGTTGGGACAGTTCGTGCTCTATCACGATTTGCTCGCCGAACGCGACCCGGAGCGGATACTATTCCTGGCAGTCACCGCGGACGTCTGGCGGGATGTTTTCGAGGAGCCGATCGGCGAGTTGCTGCTGGCCAGAAAACGGCTGCGGGCCTTGGTATTTGATCCCCAAGAAGAGGAGATCGTGAAATGGACAAGCTAGACACCTATCGACAGATCGTCGAGCGTGTGCTTTCGCAGTATGCGACGCTGACGCCGTCATACGGGGAGATCAAGTCGCAAGTCGTTGTTGATCGGGCGAACGACCACTTCCTGCTCATGCATCTCGGCTGGGATTGCGGACGTGTCCACGGTTGTCTGGTTCACGTCGACCTGATCGGTGGGAAATTCTGGATTCAGCGAGACGGGACGGAGCACGGGATCGCGCTGGAATTGGAGGAGGCGGGCGTGCCCAAGTCCGACATCGTCCTGGCGTTCAAGGCCCCTGAGGTGCGACCGCACACGGGGTATGCGGTCGCGTGATGCGCATCGTGCATCGCGGCAATCGACCTTACGCCGCCGTGTCGACTAAGGCTTCGACTTTCGCGGCGCAGATCAAATCGTTTTCCGAGACGCCGCCAATCGAATGGGTGGAGTAGCGGACGCGGCACTTGTTGTAGCCGACTTCGAGGTCGGGGTGGTGATCCTCGCGGTGGGAGATCCAGGCAGTGGCGTTCACGAAGGCCATGGTTTCGTGGTAATTGCTGAACTTGTACGTTTTACTGATCTCCTTGCCCTGGAGGTCCCAGCCGGGGAGCTCGCGGAGGACGTCGCGAATGCGCGCGTCGGCGACGGGCGGCGTGCCGGGGTTGCAGGCGGCGCAATGTTTCTGACGGAGATCGGAAACGTGGGTGGACGGATTGGCCATGGGGATCCTCGGTTGTGGGAAACGTCCCGAGGATATCGCGCGACCGGCGGTGGGGACAACTATCGATCCGTCGCGGCCGGGCGATGCACCTCAGCCGGCGGTTCGCGCACTTCGAAGCCCCGCGTCCTGGTTCGTTGCAGGTGGCGCACGGTCCACCACGCCGGCAGGCCGCAGCCGGCGGTCAGGGCCCACCATTCGATCGCCACGATACGATCGGCGTTGTAGCGCCAGGTCCGCAGCGGCAGCCACGGGCGATAGGCGGCGCCGAACTGGGATTCGAGTCGCCCGGCGGGACCGGCGGGGCCGCTGAGGTATTGCGGCGTTTGGCCGACGCCGTCGTAGAAGTAGAGGGTCCCCGATTCCGAACTGACCATGCACTGCCGTGCGGTCACGATGTCGAAGCGAACGTAGCTGCGGAACCACAGGGTGGCCGCGATGACGGCGGGGATAAACAGCAGCAGTCGGCCGGCGCGGGTCATGATCTGTAGGATACGACGTCGGTCACTCGTCCGCCCGGACGTAACCGCAGGCGTCGAGCTGTTGATCTTCCCACCGGCGGAGGTCGTCGTAGTCGATTCCGAGTTCGTCGGCGACGTACTGGGACGAGTGGTCGGTGGCCTCGTCGGCGGCGGCGCCGAGGACGACCTGGTAGCGGGCGTTTTCGGGTGTGAACCGATAGCCGGCGTCTTCCAGCAGGCTGGTGATTTCCTGGTCGAGCATAATCCGTTCCCTACGAATGCGAGCTGCGGCGATGTGATGTCGGACGCGCGAGACGTGAGAAAGTTCGTGCGTATCGTACTGCGCCCTTCCAGCGATGTGAAAGAAAAACCGTTTTTGCCATGGTCAGGTTTGGCGGCGGCGTTCGTATTTCGCGGCGGTGGCTTATGATCGGAGCGCATGCTGCTGACGTTGACTACGACGCATCGTCCGGCGACGGACCTGGGTTACCTGCTGCACAAGAATCCGGGGCGGCCGCAGGCGTTTGACCTCTCGTTCGGGCGGGCGCACGTGTTTTACCCGGAGGCGACCGCAGAGCGGTGCACGGCGGCGCTGTTGCTGGAGGTCGATCCGGTGGGGCTGGTGCGGAAGCGGCGGGGGCCGGCGGGGGAGGGGTTTTCGCTGCAGCAGTACGTGAACGATCGGCCGTACGTGGCGTCGTCCTTTCTCAGCGTGGCGATCGCGCAGGTGCTGGGGTCGGCGCTGGGCGGGACGAGCCGGGAGCGGGCGGAACTGAGTACGACGGCGATCCCGCTGGTGGCGCGGGTCAGCGTGCTGCCGTGTCGGGGCGGGGAAGGGCTTTTGCGGAGGTTGTTCGAGCCGCTGGGGTATGCGGTGGCGGCGACGCGGCACGCGCTGGACGAGCAATTTGCGGAATGGGGCGAGGGGCCGTATTTCACGGTGGAGTTGTCGGGCGTGGTGACGCTGCGCGAATTGCTGACACATCTGTACGTGCTGGTGCCGGTGCTGGACAACGAGAAGCATTACTGGATCGATGACGAAGAAGTGGACAAGCTGATGCGGCACGGTGGGGCATGGCTGGCCGGTCACCCCGAGCGGGAACAGATCGTCAACCGCTACCTGAAGCATCGCAAGGGACTGGCGCGCGAGGCGCTGGCGCGGTTGATGGCGGCCGAGGAGACGGAAGACTCGGACGAGGCGGAGGAAGCGCGGGCTGGCGAAGAGGAGCGCGTCGAAGCGCGAATCAGCCTGAACGAGCAGCGGCTGACCGCGGTGGTCAACGAATTGACGGCGAGCGGCGCGACACGGGTGCTGGACCTGGGGTGCAGCTACGGTAACCTGCTGCGGCGGTTGTTGTCCGTGAAGCGGTTCGAGCGGATCGTGGGGCTGGACGTTTCGTATCGGGCGTTGGAGATCGCAAAGGAGCGGATCGGGTTCGAGCGGTTGCCGGAGCGGCAGCGGGCGCGGATCGAGCTCATTCAAGGGTCGCTGACGTATCGGGACAAGCGGCTGGCGGGGTTCGACGCGGCGGCGGTGGTGGAGGTGATCGAGCATTTGGACGTGGCACGGCTGGCGGCGTTCGAGCGGGTGTTGTTCGAGTTCGCGCGGCCGGGGACGGTGATCGTGACGACGCCGAACGTGGAATACAACGTGCGGTTCGCGACGCTGCCGGCGGGGCAGCTCCGGCACAAGGATCACCGGTTCGAGTGGACGCGGGCGGAGTTCGCGGCGTGGGCGGGCGGTGTGGCGGAGCGGTTCGGGTATTCGGTGCGAATTGGTGGGATTGGTGACGAGGACGCGGAGGTGGGGACGCCGACGCAGATGGCGGTGTTTTCGTTGGCGAAGGATCCGACTCCACAGGAGTCGGCGTGTGGGGAGGATAAGCGTTCGTGAAGATTACGGTTCCGGAATTGTGCCTGGTGGTGTTGATCGGTCCGAGCGGGTCGGGGAAGTCGTCGTTTGGGCGGCGGTACTTTGGGGCGCACGAGGTGATCTCGTCGGACTTTTGCCGGGGGCTGGTATCGAACGATGAGAATTCGCAGGAGGCGACGGGGGACGCGTTTGACGTGCTGAAATATGTCACCGGGAAGCGGTTGGCGCGCGGGCTGCTGACGGTGATCGATGCGACGAACGTGCAGCCGGAGAGTCGTAAGCCGCTGGCGGAGCTGGCGCGCGAGCACGACGTGCTGCCGGTGGCGATCGTGCTGAATTTGCCGGTGGAGGTGTGTCATGAACGAAATGGGGCGCGGCCGGACCGGAGTTTTGGGTTTCACGTGGTTCGGCAGCAGCAGTCGCAGTTGCGGCGGGGGTTGCGGGGGCTGGCGCGGGAGGGGTTTCGGTACGTTTATGAGTTGAATTCGGTTGAAGAGGTCGAAGCGGCGCAAATCGTTCGGCAGCCGCTGTGGAATAATCGACGGGAGGATCGCGGGCCGTTCGACGTCATTGGGGACGTGCACGGGTGTTACGACGAACTGGTCGAGCTGCTGGGGAAGTTGAATTATCAACTGGTGCATGAGGCCGACGGGCGGCTGTTGCGCGTGGCGCCGCCGCTGGGGCGGAAGGCGGTGTTCGTCGGCGATTTGGTGGATCGGGGGCCGCGGACGCCGGACGTGTTGCGGCTGGTGATGAACATGGTGGGGAGCGGCACGGCACTGTGCGTGCCGGGGAATCACGACGTGAAGCTACTGCGGAAGCTGCGCGGGAAAGACGTGAAGATTGCGCACGGGCTGGCGGAGACGCTGGCGCAGTTGGCGGGCGAGTCGCCGGAGTTCCTATCGGCGGTGGAGACGTTCATCGATTCGCTGGTGGGGCATTACGTGCTGGACGGCGGGCGGCTGGTGGTGGCGCACGCGGGGATAAAGGAGCGGTACATCGGGCGGGCCAGCGCGCGCGTGCGCGAGTTCGCGCTGTACGGCGAGACGACCGGCGAGACGGACGAATTTGGCCTGCCGGTGCGGTATCCGTGGGCGGCGGACTATCGTGGCAAGGCGGCGGTGGTGTACGGGCACACGCCGGTGCCCGACGCGGATTGGCTGAACGGCACGTTGAACATCGACACGGGGTGCGTGTTCGGGGGGAAACTGACGGCGCTGCGGTGGCCGGAGCGCGAGATCGTCGCGGTGCCGGCGCGGCGGACGTACGCGGAACCGGTGCGGCCGTTTCTCCCCGATCCGGCGGCGGCCGTCTCGGCGCAGCAGGCGGACGACAACGTGCTGGACATCGAGGACGTGCTCGGCAAGCGGATCGTGACGACGCGACTCCACCACAGCGTGACGGTGCGCGAGGAGAACGCGATCGCGGCGCTGGAGGTGATGAGCCGGTTCGCGGCGAACCCGAAGTGGCTGATCTACCTGCCGCCGACAATGTCCCCCAGCGAAACGACGCTCGAGCCGGGATTGCTGGAGCACCCGCGCGAGGCGTTCGCCTATTTCCAAAGCCAAGGCGTGGCGAAGGTGGTGTGCGAGGAAAAGCACATGGGGTCGCGCGCGGTCGTCGTCATCGCGCGGGATGGGGATACCGTGTTGCGGCGGTTCGGCATTCGCGACGACGGGATCGGGATCGTCTACACCCGCACGGGCCGGCGGTTCTTCGAGGATCGGGCGATCGAGGGGCGGGTGCTGGCGCGCGTCCACGACGCGCTGACGGCGGCGAACTTCTGGGAGGAGTTTGCGAGCGACTGGTTCTGCCTGGACTGTGAACTGATGCCGTGGTCGGCGAAGGCGCAGGATCTGCTAAAGGGCCAGTACGCGGCGGTCGGCTCGGCGGCGCGGGCGGCGCTGGCGGACGCGATTCCGGTGCTGCGGCAGGCCGGGCAACGATACGTGGGGCTCGGGATTGACGCGGTTGACGAGCTGGCGGCGGCGCACGAAGAACGGCTGGCGCGGGCGACGCGCTACGTCGAGGCCTACCGACGGTATTGCTGGCCGGTGCGGTCGGTCGAAGATTTGCGCTTGGCGCCATTTCACCTGCTGGCGGCCGACGGACACGTCTTCGTCGATCGCGATCATGTGTGGCATATGGCGGTGTTGACGCGACTCGCGGCCGCCGGCGCCCCCCTGCTGATGACGACGTCGCACGTGGTGATCGATCTTGCGGATCCCGCGGCGGTTGACGCCGGTATCGACTGGTGGACCCAGATGACGTCGGCGGGCGGCGAGGGGATGGTCGTCAAGCCGCTGGAGTTCGTCGTCCGCGGGCCCAAGGGCCTGGTGCAGCCGGGGGTGAAGTGCCGCGGCAAGGAGTACCTGCGCATCATCTACGGGCCGGAGTATGACGCGCCGCACAATCTGGAGCGGCTTCGCGGGCGCGGCTTGGGCGCGAAACGGTCGCTGGCGCTGCGCGAGTTCGCGCTGGGGATCGAGGCGCTGGAACGATTCGTGCGGCGCGAGCCGCTACGGCGCGTGCATGAGTGCACGTTCGGGGTGCTGGCGCTGGAGAGCGAGCCGGTGGATCCGCGATTGTGACGCCTGCCGCGCGGGCCTGTGGGGGTTCTGTGCGGCCGGGCGTGGGTGGAAACTTTGTCGTAGTGAAACGTTTGTCGGGGCTCGCCGTCATCTTATGCCGTGCGGTCGCCGACACGTTCGCTGGTGCGGGCGGGCGATGGCGCGCGTTCATTGAAAGGGTACGACCATGTCGTGCGATGGGTGTTGTTCCAAGGGATTTGAGAATCTTGAGAGTCGCCAACTGCTGAGTTCGCCGGGTGATCTCGACGCCACCTTCGGCACCGGGGGCAAGTATTTGCCGACCAACCCGGACGCGCCGCCGGCGTTCATCCTGCCGACGGATTTCGCGGTCCAAGGGGATGGGAAGATCCTCGTCAGTGGGCTGGGCGTACACGACGTCGGCACGGTTTTCCGGCTGACGGCGGACGGGCAGGTGGACCCGACATTCGCGGGCGGGCACGTGCTGGCGGCGTCGGGGCAGGGCGGGTACTGGGCGGAAGCACTGGCGGTCGCGGTCAGTTCGGGCGGGCGGATCGCCGTCGCCGGTCAGGACGGTCCGTTCAACGGCGACCCGAACGCCTCGACGATCGTGGTTTACAAGTCGGACGGCACGATCGACCCGTCGTTCGACACGGACGGCGTGATCGACACGACGCAGTTCGGCGCCGGGTTCGTGGACGTCGCGTTTCAACCCGACGGAAAGATCGTGGCGCTGGGGCGCAAGCTCGTGCGGTTCAATCCGGACGGGAGCCTGGACAAGACGTTTGGCGGCGGGGACGGAGTCGTGGACGTGAGCGGAAAGCGGCTGGCGATCGACGCGAGCGGCAACATCGACGTGCTGGGGTTCTTCGCGCTCTTCCGCTACACGCCGGGCGGCGCGCCAGACCTGTCGTTCGACGGCGACGGGGTGCGGCCGAACGTGAAGGGGAGCGACTTGGCGCTGGCGCCCGATGGCGACCTGCTCGTCATCGGCAACGGCGGGAATCTCGACCAGTTGACGCGGTTTAACGCCAACGGGTCGATCGACGATGCCTTTGGCAGCCACGGCAACGTGTTCGTCCCGAGTGGTACGTCACTGACCGTCAGCGCGGACCACATCTACGTCGGCAGCACGGGCGGCGACAGCCTGCTCATCCCGTACCAGGACATCGAAGTTCGCGCGTACACGCAGGCTGGAAAGCCGGATACGAGCTTCGGCAACGGCGGCGGGATCACGACCGACTTCGGTCTGACGCGCGACCACGCGGTGGGCGTCGCGATTCAGCAGGGAAAGGTGCTCGCACTGGGGTACGCCGACGTCCCGCTGCCGGGCGGCGTCGGAACGCAAAGCGAGCCGGCGCTGGCGCGGTACGAGGTGTCGAACGGCGTTCCACCGCCCCCGACGCAGACGCCGTTCAACGGCACGCCGATCAACGTGACGGACGGCGTGACGGCGACGCAGTTCGACAAGGGCGGGGAGGGCGTCGCCTACCACGACACCGAACCGGCCAACCTCGGCGGCGCCTTCCGTCCGGCCGAGGGCGTAGACATCCAATCGACCGGCGACGGCTTTAACCCGTACGTCGTCAGCTTCGTCAAGGCCGGCGAGTGGCTGGAGTACACGGTGAACGTCGGGCAGGCCGGGGCGTATGACATCGACTTCGTCGTGTCGCACCTGAAGAACGGCGGCCGATTCCACCTTGAGGTGGACGGGCAGAACGTGACCGGATCGCTGGCCGTGCCGAACACCGGCGGCTGGACGACGTTCCGCAATGTGACGAAGCAGAACGTGGGCCTGACCGCGGGCACGCACGTGCTGCGGCTGGCGTTCGACGCCAATGGCGACATTGGTTACGTCGGGAACTTCGCGCGGATGGTGTTCCGGCCGGTGACGGCGCCGGGTCCCCAGGCCCCCTTCTTCCCGACGCCCGCGAAGGACGGCGACCGCGTCGAATCGGAGAACTATGACAAGGGCGGTGAGGGCGTGGCGTTCCACGACACCGACACCGTCAACCAGGGCGACGCGGGATACCGCGCGGGCGACGGCGTGGATATCCAGACGGCGAGCGACGCCGGCGGGCTGTTCAACGTCGGCTTCCTCAAGCCGGGCGAGTGGCTGGAATACACGATGGACTTCTCGCATACGGGCTCGTTCAACCTGGACGTCCGCGCGGCGTCACAGGGACCGAGCGGGTCGTTCCGCGTGCTGGTGGACGGGGAGGCGGTCGGCACGTTTAGCACGGCCGACACCGGCGGCTGGCAGGCGTACAAGACGCTGACGAAGTCGGGCGTGAACGTCTCGGCGGGCCGGCACGTGGTCCGGTTCCAAATGGATACGGCCGGGCACACTGGTTACACGGTGAACCTGAACTGGTTCCAGTTCCTGGCCGTACGCTAGACGCGTGAGGTATTGAAACGGCACGGGCGCCTCGCGTGATGCGGGCGCCCGTGCCGCGTTTTCCGTTGACTGACTTTCGGTTTACCGCAGCCGGCGAGGCCGGGCAGGCTGAGGCTTCCGGGTTCGGGGGCGCTGGCGAAGGCGCGGGCGAGGTCGGACCCCGTGGGGAACGTCAGCGAGATCTGGCCCGAGTGCGGTGGGTCGGCGCGAGTTCCAGTCGACAATTGAGCGACCGTAGCATTCATTACAATGTGCCCCGCCGGCTGGTCGCCGGGTGGGTGAAACACACACACACGCCGATATTCCGCGTTGTTCATCGCGCATTCATGCAGCCGTGAGCAGACTGGGTAGGATTCATCCCGTCGAAGGACGTTCCTTCTTCGACGTTGTCCCCCGCGTCCACTTCGATGGCCGATACCCACCACTTCCTGACGCCGCGCCCACCGCCCACGCGGCTGTCGATCGTCATCCCGGTTTACAACGAGGCCGACGCCCTGCCCGCACTGCGTAGTCGCCTGACGCAACTGATCGGTGAATTGCCGTGCGACGTAGAAGTGTTGCCGGTCAATGACGGCAGCGACGACGCCGGCCTCGACGTGCTGCGCGACTGGGGCGAGGCCGACCCGCGCGTGAAGGTCATCTGTCTGGCGCGGAATTTCGGCCACCAGGCGGCGGTGACGGCGGGCCTGGACGAGGCGACCGGCGACGCCGTCGTCGTCATGGACGCCGACCTCCAGGACCCGCCCGAAGTCATCCCGCGCATGATCGACAAGTATCGCGAGGGGTACGACGTGGTTTACGCCCGCCGCTCATCGCGTGCCGGCGAGACGCCGTTCAAGCGGTGGACCGCGTGGGCGTTCTACCGTTGCATGCGGTCGCTCGTACACCGCGACCTGCCGGCCGACGTCGGGGATTTTCGCCTGATCTCCCGCGCCGTGCTCGACGCGCTCAAGTCGATGCGCGAGACGCACCGGTTCCTGCGCGGGATGGTGGCGTGGGTCGGCTTCCCGCAGGCGGCCGTGGAATTCGAACGCGCCGCCCGCTGCGCCGGACGGACGAACTATTCCCTCCGGAAGATGGTCTCGTTCGCGTGGACGGCGGCGATCTCGTTCTCGCCGATCCCGCTGCGGATCAGCCTGGTCGCGGGGTTACTCGTCGCGGTCTTCGGCGTCGGCGACGGCGTGTACGCCGTCGTGCGGAAGTTCCAGCACCACACCGTTCCCGGGTGGACGTCGATCATGGTGATGCTCTGTCTGATCGGTGGGGGCGTGCTCCTGAGCATCGGCATCCTGGGTGAATACGTCGGGCGGATCTTCGAGGAAGTGAAGGGGCGGCCGCTCTACGTCGTGAGCCGGCGCATGAACTGTGACCGCGCCGCCAAGCCTTTACACGCGACCGAGCCGATCACCGCGGCGCCAGCGCGTCCCATGCTCTCGCTGGGTCCTGGGGCGCATCACATCGTCGGCGACGGAAACCGCCGCGTGCCCGCGTCCCCCGCGGCCGAACGACATTCCGGAGCCCGGTCGTGAGCGGCGCCCTGTCCGGTTTGACGAATGATGCGGTGGGATCGCGGCGGGCGCCCGCGGAACTCGCCCCGCCCGCGACGACGGATCACGCGACGGCGTGGGCCACCTGGCCCGCCGCCCTGCTGCTGATCGCGGGTGTATTCGTCGTCCGGATGATCTACCTCGTCTGGCTGACGCCGTACGAACTGGCTGGCGACGAAGCGTATTACTGGGAGTGCGCGCGTCACCTGAGCCTTTGTTATTCGGAGAAGGGCCCGGGCCTGGCGTGGTTGATCGCGGCGAGCTGCCGACTCTTTGGCGATACCGAGTGGGCGGTTCGACTGCCGGTGGCGCTGTCGTCGGCGGCGTCGGCCTGGGTCGTCGGGCGACTGGCCATCTCGATCAGCGGTGGCGACGCCCGCGCGGGGTTCATCGCGGTGGCGCTGTTCGTCTGCATACCCGCGTTCCAGGCCAACGCCCAGATCGCGACCCAGGACGGGCCGACGATCCTCTTCTGGGCCCTGCTGACCATTTCCGGCCTCCGCTGGGTGCGGCGGTGGCAGCGCGGGCAACTGCGGGTGCTCGATTCGGTCGCGTTCGCGTTCCTGCTGGGGGTCGCGTGCCTGTTCAAGCAGTCGGCCCTGCTGTTCCTACTGGGCGCGGGGATCTACCTCGTCGTGCAGCGGCGCCGGTTCCCGCGGATGCCGCGCGCGATCGTTCACGCGCTCGCCGGTCTGATGATCTTCACGCTGGCGATCAGCCCGATGATCCTCTGGAACCATTGGCACGGTTGGCCGACACTTTCGCACACGCTGGGCCACCTGGGCGCGCCCGGCGGCGACCAGGACCCGGCGAAAGAGGAACGTTTCAGCATCCGCTCGCCGCTCGCACTCGTCGGGGCGCAATTGGGGGCGGTCGGTATTCCGGCGCTGCTGGCCATGGGCTTGGCATGCGCGCGGGCGTGGCGACGCCGCCACGACGATCCGGACCTTTGGGACGTTCGCCTGTGGTTGATCTGCGCGGCGGCGCCGGCGGTCGCGTTCTTCGTGTTCCTCAGCTTCCTCAAGCCCGTGCTGGGCGGGTGGCCGTTCCCGTCGTACGTGCCCCTGGTTGCGCTGGTGGCGAACGTCGCGCTTATCGAATTCGCCGGCGCCGGCGGCAAGGCGCGCGGGGCGATGAGCCGCTCGCTCAACGCGGCAGTGGTTTACGGCCTGTGCGGCTGGCTGCTGCTGAGTTTCCCCAACGTCCTGCCGATGCTCCCCGTCGTCGGACCGAAATTTGAGAAGTCGGTGATGAGGCGCATCTCCGGTCACCGGCGGAAGGCAGCGGAATTGCAGGCCGCCCTCGCGGCAAACCGCGACCAACAGGGCCGGTTGCCGATCGTCGTCACACGCTATTACATGGACGCGGCGCTCGACGCGTTTTACCTCCCGGGGCATCCGACGGTGTTCAACGCGGGCACCATGACGGGCCAGCGGCCGACGTCGTACGACTTCTGGCCCGGGAACGACCTTCGCTCGCCGGCGATCGTCGGCCGAACCGCGATCCTCGACGGCCATTCGCCGACGCACCCGTGGGACCAAGTGCTGCGGTTCGAACAACTCACACCGACCGCCGAGGGCAGGCTTTTCGTCGGCCGCGACTATCGGGGGATCGCCCGGTAGGATGGCCGCGGGGGTCGCAGCGAAGTCGGGTAAATTCGGCTATCATTCGAGGCGCGCCCACTTGGCGCGCTGGAGCTGACCAAATGATCCGAACTATGACCCCTCGATCGATGCGCCTGACGGCGGCGGCGGCGTTCTTCGCGTTCGGCGCGGTGACGGTCTCGCGTGCACAGGATTTGCCGCGCGACGCAGACGTGCTGTGGGCCGACGCTCCCGCGCCACCGGCCGCCGTCGAACCCACCTCGGTGGACGCCAAGGCCATGGGCCCGTGGGGATTTGACACGGGCGGCATGGACCGGTCGGCCAAGCCGGGGAACGACTTCGCGGCGTTCGCCAGCGGGACGTGGCTGAAGCAAACGCCCATCCCCGCCGATCGCGCGCGTTACGGCGCCTTCGACATGCTGCGCGAATTGTCCGACCTGCGCGTGCGAAAACTCCTGGAAAACATCGGTAAGACGGCGGGAACCCTTCCGGCCGAAGCCTCGCCGGAGGCGGCGGATCGCGCCAAGCTCGCCGCGCTCTTCGCGAGCTACCTGAACCAGGCGGAGGCGGATCGCCGCGACGCGACCCCCATCCGCCCGATGCTGGCGGAGATCCGCGCCATCGGAACGCCGCGCGACATGGCGATCTTCATGGGGCGGTCGCACGGCTCGCTAGCCACGGGCGGGACCATCGCCGGCGCACGCGTCGGCGCCGACCAGAAAAACCCGGATTTCAACACGCTCTACGTCGGCCAAGGCGGCCTCGGCCTGCCCGACCGCGAATACTACCTTCAGCCGATCTACGCCAAGCAGAAGGAACGATACCAGCAGTACGTCGCGCAGATGCTGGAGATGATCGGCTGGGACGATCCGGCCGGATCGGCGGCGGCGATCGTCGCCTTCGAGACCAAGCTGGCCGAGGCGCACTGGACGCGCGCCGAAAATCGCAACCGCGACAAGACCTACAACCCGATGACGATCCGCGCGCTGGTGGAAATGGCGCCCGGGTTCGAGTGGCAGGCGATGCTCGACGCGGCGGGCGTCGGTCAGGTCGGGCAAATCGTGGTGGCGCAAGTGACCGCGATGCCCAAGCTCGCGAAGATCTTCGAAGCCACCCCCCTGCCGACGCTCCGCGCCTGGCAGGCGTTCCAGGTGGTGGATGAGGCCGCCCCCCTGCTGTCGGCTCGATTCGTAGACGCGCATTTCGACTTCCACGGAAAGTTCATGACCGGCCTGGCGCAGCAGCGCGACCGGGCCAAGCGCGCCGCCGCGTTCTGCGAATCGGCCATGGGCGAAGCCGTCGGCCGCGAATACGCCGCCAAGTATTTCCCGCCCGACGCAAAGGCCAAGGCCGAGGCGCTCGTCGCCGACGTCCGCGACGCCATGCGCGGCCGCATCGAGCACGTCGACTGGATGTCGCCACAGACCAAGGCCAAGGCGCTGGCGAAGATGTCAAAGTTCGGCGTGAAGATCGGCTACCCCGACAAGTGGCGCGATTACTCGATGCTCATCGTGGATCCGAACGACCTGTTCGGCAACGCCGCGCGGGCGCGACGCTTCCAGTACGAATACCGCCTCGCCAAGCTCGGCCAGCGCGTGGACAAGGGCGAATGGGGCATGACGCCGCAGACCGTCAACGCGTATTACAACTCGTCGCAGAACGAGATCGTCTTCCCCGCCGCCATTTTGCAACCGCCGTTCTTCGATCCGAGCGCCGATCCGGCGGTCAACTTCGGCGGCATCGGCGCGGTCATCGGGCACGAGATCACCCACGGCTTCGACGATCAGGGCCGCAAGAGCGACGGAAACGGCGTGCTGACCGATTGGTGGACGCCCGACGACGCCGCGAAGTTCGAAGCCCAGGCCGCCAAGCTCGGCGCGCAGTACGAGGCGTTTGAGTTCCCCAATTTGCCCGGGTCACACATCATCGGCCGCATGACGATGGGCGAGAACATCGCCGACCTCGGCGGCATCCTCGCCGCCCTCGACGCCTATCACCACTCGCTCGGCGGCAAGCCCGCCCCGACCATCGACGGCTTCACCGGGGACCAGCGGGTCTTCCTCGGCTGGGCACAGGTGTGGCGTTCCCTGTCGCGCGACGCGGCCCTGAAGCAACTGCTGGCGACCGACCCGCACTCGCCCGGCCAAATCCGCGCGTTCGCCCCGCTGCGCAACGTCGACGCGTGGTACGACGCGTTCGACATCAAGCCGGGCGACAAGCAGTATGTGCCGCCCGAGCAGCGCGTGCGGATCTGGTGACCACGACCTGTTGATTCGCGATCTTTGTGGCGCAGGCTTTCAGCTTGCCATTGCAGCCTGAAAGGCCGCACCACAACAGCGTCCGCGCCGTTGTTCACGGTCCATTGCAAAGGTATAAAACCGTCATGACCAAAAAAGCCATTCCAGCGTTATTAGCGGTGGCTTTGATTGCCGCCTGGATCGGGGTAAACACTTTTGCCCAGCACGAACCCGCGGCGGGCGCGAAGGGGACGGCCGAAATCGCCGACGCCGCGAAGAAATTCCTCGCCACGCTCGACGACACCCAGCGCAAGGGCGTCGTCTTCGACTTCAAGGACGATCAGCAGCGCAAGCGGTGGTCGAACCTGCCCATCGGCGCCTTCAAACGCGCCGGCCTGCGCATGGGCGACCTCACGCAAACCCAGCGCGACGCAGCCATGGCGATACTGGCGGCGGCGCTCAGCCCGCAGGGGTACGAAAAGGCGATGCAGATCGTCACCGCCGACGAAGTGCTCAAGAACAACAGCGGACCCGGACGAGGTGGACCGCCGCCCGCGCGCGGTGGCGGCGCGGGTGGACCGGGCAGCCCCGGAGGACCGGGTGGCCCCGGCGGTCCCGGCGCACGCGGCGGTCGAGGCGGTGGCGGCGGTGTCCAGTTCGGACGCGACAACTACTACATCGCCTTCCTCGGCCAACCCTCCGCCACCCAACCCTGGATCATCCAGTTCGGTGGCCACCACCTCGGCCTCAACATTACGCTCGTCGGCGAGCACGGCACCCTCGCCCCCAGCCACACGGGCGCACAGCCCGCCATCTACGAGATCGAAGGCAAGACCGTCCGCCCACTCGGCCGCGAGTTGGACAAATCCTTCGCCCTCCTGCAATCGCTCGACGACGCCCAGCGAAAGAAGGCGATCCTCGGCGTCGAGATGCGCGACCTCGTCCTCGGCCCCGGCCGCGACGGCCAGACCATCCAGCCCGAGGGCATCAAGGGCTCGGACTTAAGCGAAAAACAGCAGGCGATGCTCCTCGACCTCGCGGGCGAGTGGACCGGGATCCTGAACGACGCCGCCGCCACCGCCAAGATGGACGAGATGAAGAAGAACGTCGCCGATACGTGGTTCGCCTGGAGCGGCCCCACGGAAAAGGGCGCCGCCGCCTACTTCCGGATCCAGGGCCCCACCGTCCACATCGAGTACGCCCCCCAACGCCTCGGCGGCGACCCGACCAAACACACGCACACGATCTACCGCGACCCGACCAACGAATACGGCAAGAAGTGGATCAAGCCGTGACCCCCGCGCCGTCGCGGCGTTCGACCGTCCCGCTGGCGACGACGCTGCTCATCGTGGTCGCGCTCGCACGCCCGGCCGCTTGCCACCAGCTCGACGAATACCTCCAGGCGACGATCGTCGAGATCGACCCCAATGCCATCCGGCTCAAGATCAACCTGACGCCCGGCGTCGAAGTCGCCGCGCGGGTGCTCGACCGAATCGACCGCAATCACGATCAGGTGATCTCCCCGCAAGAAGCCGAGGCATATGGCGAAGCACTCCGGCTAGATCTCGGCGTCCGACTGGACGGCAAAGATGTCCCGTTAACACTCGCCACCATCGACGCCCCCCCGCCCGACGACCTTCGCACCGGGTGGGCATTCATTCGGGCGGAATTCACCGCCAGTTTCACGCCGGCGGCCGAGGGAACGCATCACCTCACGATCGAGAACCGCCACCTCCCCGCGATCAGCGTCTACCTGCTCAACGCCGCCATGCCGACCTCGCGCGACATTCGAATCGCCCGGCAATCCCGCAACGCCAATCAAAGCCGCGGCGAAATCGAATTCACCACGCCACCTCGGGCAAAGCCGTCGCCCGCGATCGCAATTGCCGCGTCAGTCGCCGCCCTGCTCGCCGCGCTGCTCGCCACAATGTGGCGCACCCGCCCAAAGCGCTAATCTCGTCCGACCGTTGCAATTCCCGCACCCGGTTTCAGAATACGACGATGCCCGCACGCACGGCCGGCCTTCCCCCCACGCTCGAAGAGCACATCGCCGGTGAGGCGATTCCCTTCTCGACGGAGGACGCCGATTCACTGAACGCCGCCGCCGATCGGCTCATGGCGGCGAGCGATCCCTCGCTCGCGATCCTCGCCCTGGGCGAGCCGACGCACCTCGTCAACGATTACCTGCGGCTGCGCAATCGACTGTTCCAAGCGCTGGTGGAGCGGCACGGTTTCCGCGCGATCGCCATCGAGAGCGGCTTCCCGCGCGGGGAAATCGTGAACGACTTCGTCGCCGGCCGCCGCGACGTCATCGACGAAGCGCTCGAATACGGCATCACCCACGGCATGGGACGGATGCCGGCGAACCGCGAATTGCTCGAATGGATGCGGCGGTACAACGACGCCGGCGCTCCCGAGCGGGATAAGCTGCACTTCTACGGCTTCGACAGCCCGACGGAGATGACCCACGCCGACAGCCCGCGGCACTTGCTCACCCTCGCGCTCGATTACCTCGGCACGCTAAGCCCACCGAGCGGGCAGTCTCGCCGCCGGCAGATCGAGCCGCTGTTCGGCGCCGACGCCAACTGGGAAAACCCCGCGGCCATGATGGACCCGGCGAAATCCGTCGGCCGCTCCCCCGCCGCCAACGAGTTGCGCGTCGCCACGGAAGACCTCATCGCCGAACTCGCGACCTTGCAGCCGCAAGGCGCTTCCACCGACGCCCCGGCCTACCGCCGGGCGATGCGCTACGCCCTCCACGCGCGGCAGATGCTCGCCTACCACGCCGTGATCGCGCAATCATCGTCCAACCGAATCGTTGACGCACTGAGCCTGCGCGACGCGATGATGGCGGACAACCTCCTGTACATCGCCCGGCAGGAGGAATCCCGCGGCAAGGTCTTCGCCTTCGCCCACAACAGCCATCTGAAGCGCGGCCAGGCCGTCTGGCAGTGGGGTTCGGATCGCTGGGCCTGGTGGCCCGCCGGCGCGCATCTGAGCGCGTCGATGGGCAATCGCTATTCCGTCATCGGCGTCGGCGTGGGCACGTCCGGCGCGAGCCAACTCGGTCCGCCCGAGGCCGGTACTCTCGAGGCCTTGCTGCTCGCAGCGCCCGGCCCCGCCCGCCTCCTCCCGACACACGCGGCCAGATCCCTCGGCATCCACGACCCGAACGTCCGAACCGCCAATCCGCAATTCTTCCCCTTCGACCGACAATCCCTCACCGACTTCGACTGGCTCGCGCTGCTGGACCGCGCCGATTGAACAATTCGGTCCTCATGATTGGAGCTCCACATGTTGGACGCACTTCCCCTTCCGCCCCGACCGAATATCGAGCGATACAAGAAGCAGGCAAATGAATTGCTCATGGCCTGCAAGTCCGACGACCCGCAGACCCTGCCCGCCCGGCTGGCGGAATGGCTTCAGGCCCAACTCACCATTGACCCCGCCCTCGCCGGCGCGCGCCGCCCCTACACGCCCGGCGAGATCGCCCCCCGCGTCCGGCACGGGGTCGAGCGCGTCATGAAGCATCTGGGCGTGACCGACTCGGCCTCGCACGCCGCCTGCACGCTCGCGCGCGCCCAGTTCGCGCTCGCCCGCGAATTCGGCTTCGCCAGTTGGCCCGAATTCGCGCGGCACGTCGAAGCCCTCGCGGCGCCGGCCCATTCGCCCATCTCCGCATTCGAGGCCGCCGCGGACGCCGTCGTCGGCGGCGACGTCGCAACGCTCGAAAAACTATTGAACGAATACCCCTCGCTCGCCACCGACCGCTCGACGCGCGAGCACGGCGCGACGCTGCTCCACTACGTCTCCGCCAATGGCGTCGAGAATTACCGCCAGCGGACACCGCCGAACATCGTCCAGATCGCGCAGCAGCTCCTCCGCGCCGGCGCCGACGTCAACGCGGAATCCCAAGCCTACGGTGGCCGATCGACGACCCTCGGACTCACCGCCACCAGTTACCATCCCGAAGCCGCCGGCGTGCAACTGGAGCTACTGGAACTGCTCCTTGAAAACGGCGCCACGATCGACCCGCCGGATGGCGGCGGTAGCGCGGTCAACGGTTGTCTCCGCAACGGGCGCGGCCAGGCCGCCGAATTCCTCGCCGGTCGCGGCGCACGCCTCGATTTGGAAGGGGCATCGGGCGTCGGCCGACTCGACGTCGTGAAGTCGTTCGTTGACGGCGCCGGACACCTCACGTCCGCCGCCACTCAACCCCAGATGAACGCCGGCTTCGCCTGGGCGTGTGAATTCGGCCGAACGACGGTAGCCGCCTTTCTCCTGCAATCGGGAATGGACGTGGACGCCAGGCTGACCCAGCGCGGCGAGACGGGCCTGCACTGGGCCGCTTACGGGGCCCACGTCGAGATCGTCGCCCTTCTGTTGGAACGTGTCCCGCGCATCGACACGAAAGACCAACGTCATCAAAGTACCCCCTTGGAATGGGCCGTCTTCGCCTGGGGTAACTCCGGCCAATCGAGACGCTTCGACTACTACAAAGTGGTCGCGATGCTGGTCCGCGCCGGCGCCACACCCGACCCGAAGTGGAATGAAACCCCCGCGACTCCCCAGTCCACGGCAAAGAAAATTCAGTCCGATCCGCACATGCAGGCCGCCCTCCGCGGCCAACTTCTCCCGCCGTGATCCACACGACCGGCAGCTTGGGCGAGCGTGCCGCGGCAAAGTCTGCCACGTCACTCCAAGGCCGTCCGCCCAAAAAAGAAACCCCCGCGAAACGCGCGGGGGTTCGTCGTGCAAGTCTATCGAAACCCAAATTGCCCGCTCGACAACGCACGGCCCGCCATAAGCGAGCCCAGCAAGTCGAATGGAGGCGAGGGGAATTGAACCCCTGTCCATACCTCGAATTTCCCGAGGAAAACAGGGTGTTTTACTCAAGGGCAGCGCAGATTCCGACGCACGGCGCATTGCCGACGCGATTCCAGACGGGGGCCTCGAAGGGGCGTTAAGCCGACTGGCAGCGGGGAGTCGGCGGCTAGCCAGCGGGAAGGGAGGGCCATCTTGAACGCGCGCGACACCACCAAGCCCCTTTCACTGCGGAACAGTGAATACGAGGCAAATGCGGCGACGACGGGGAGGGTCGGCGGGGGGGGCCAAAACTGAGCGTTCCCCCTGCGGATCAGTGGATACATCGCGCCAGCGCCGCGCCGACCGCATCAAGGAAACCCATGAGCAACACCACTCTCGAACTCTCCGACCTCGAAGCCGTCCAGCGCCCCGACGACAGCGGCGTCTTCGACATCATCGCCGTCATGGACGGACCCACCGGCCAATTCCGCGTCATCCTCCCGCCGATCGCCCTGCTGCAATACGAGGTGTTCCAACTCGTCATCCTCGAACGCCTGGGGCTGGTCTACCGACACGCCTACTGCGAGGGCCGCGACCCGGTGAGCGCCAATGAGAAATGGCGGGAGACGTGCGCGTTCATTCGCCCCATCCCGGCGGCGCCGGCGGAGACGGTGAATTGACCCGTGAAAATCAAAAAGAATCAAAGAGGCCCGAGCCTATCCGCATGAGCGTGCACCCGAAACCAACCCGATTTGAGGGAAAACGGCATGAAGACCCGAGGCCCGGGGAAATACGCGCAGGGGCAGAAGTGGCGCAAACAATGGTTGGAAGGGCTCGCGGAGAAGATCATGGCAAAGGAAG